>WLWF01001062.1_pt1 | contig 24223 bp, 25 predicted proteins | sample 6718331 | NCBI WGS metagenome assembly WLWF01 (sample SAMN12718692, study PRJNA515312) | sponge metagenome | isolation source: marine sponge | host: Mycale hentscheli | place: New Zealand: South Island, Marlborough, Capsize Point | collected 2003-05-01
CTGTACTAAAGTTTGCAAACTCACCATTGCTACGTCGTTGCCCGGTGTCATCTTTAAATGACAGCGCATACACCGCTACTACGGGTTTTTTTTCTGGTGGTTCAACACGGGCTAATTCGGTGACCAATAACGGTCGGATCTTGGGCAGTTCTTTTTTAGGAACAACGTGATTGCTGACAGTAGTACAGCTAGAAGTAAAAATCACCAATAGGCACACTAATAACCGTAGTGCCGCCTGATTGGTCAGTAACGGTGAGCGAAACAGTTTGTCCGTTAGTACTGTAGTCAACTTTGTTTCCTTCTAGCTCAAAGCTTCCACTCTCTGATTTTGTTTCTCCAAACATATTATCTACTAATTGCCTAGACAACTCTGCGTATATTCTACTCTCAAGGTTGCGGATAAACCTAGCCAACGTACTATTATTGACCTCGCGCTCTGCTTCTTCAACTAAAGCAATCTTTTCTTCTTTAATAGTATTTTCGCGACTGTGTTCTTGGTTTTCGATAGTTAGGTAGTGAGCAGACATACCATTGCCTGAAAAGCTGGGGCTTTTAAACTTGTGCAACATTTCCGCAGACGCAGTGTTTAGCGGAGAAAACAATAACAAAATACAGCAAACCAAAGCCACACAAAAAATAACAATAACATGCCCTACAATGCTAGTTACTGTTTTTAGTATCTTTTTTATCTTGGATCTCACGTATTTCAATCACCGTATCAAGCTTTTGTTGTAACCGTATGATATCGTTATCCAACATACGAATGCGGTCTATTAAGCCTACCAGAGTGGTCATAGTTTCGCCAAGCTTGGATTTTATTTTGGTAGTAATAAACTGCCAAATAAAATAAATCATATAGAGCAATCCCACTGTCGCAACAATCGGAAAGCCGTATTCGTTAATTACTTGAGCAATATCCACTAAAATAGACTTATTTGTGGATTGAGGTTACGTTTTTTACATTCTTTTTCTAAAGCTTTGTCGGAAGCGTAGATTAATAGTTTTTCGGCTTCTTTTCTTTTTCTTTCCTGCTCCAATAGAATAAGTTTTTTTATTTCTTCTACCGGGCCATATTGAGATAAATCAATCTCTTCTCGCGTCTTCTTTTCCATCGGCTCTTGATATCCTTTCTAGATCTGGGCGTATGCCTAACACGCTACACATTGTGCAATCCATTCTTACCATATCATGGTTCATGGTTTTTACTCTATTGTCTAAACCTTGCACAATTACATGAATGCTCTGCACCTGACCGACAACAGATTCAAGTATGTATTTTATCGTAAGAAATATAAAGAAGCCGCCGATAAGCGACATCGCTATGGGAAAACCGACCTCTGCAATCAGAGCAAACGCTTCGCCCATCAGTCACCGCCTTTAAAGGCTTTGCTTTGTTTGTTCGTTCCTGCGTAAATTCCAAACACCGCTGCCATCGCGCCAACGACAATGCTGACTAACCCTGCTTGTTCTAGGTTTGGTTCTTTCAATTCCATGAACCAAGTAACCACATCATATAGAAGCACTATGTATACTGTGACAAAGATTCTAGGAAATATGCGCCAAGCATCTACCGTCTTAGCTAAATGCACCCACTTTTGAAACGGGTTAACCCCTATGTTATTGGGTGTAACTTCTAGCTCTAGCTCAACCTTCCTTTTAACAGGTTCTTCGGTTTTTACTTCCGGGGGTGCTTCTGGTGTTATTTCTTTCATGGTTCGCGGTCCGTGATTAAACTAGCGAGCCTATTCCTCCACGGTTTCGGCTTCTAATAATGTTAGACGTTATGTCGTTTGGAAACACATCTGCATATTGAACCCGTTGTTGAGGCGAAGCAGGGGCTTGGGATAAAGCTGAAGCAGGGTTCGGGGTTGTAGGTAAATTAGAACCCATAGGTACCGCTTGACGTTGTTGTTTTCGCTCTTCTATTTCGTTTCTTGCGCGTTCTTGTATTGCTCTATATCTTTCTTTATTTTTCTCTAGATCTTCTTGATAACCTACCGCAGCCCTTGCACTAGAACCAACTGCTGCTGTTTTTGAAACAGGGGAAAACCTTGTAAAAAATTCTCTAACTATGTTTCCATCTTTTATTGCTTGTTTTGCTTGTTTTGCCAGTTCTTTAGGGTTTAATTTTTGTTCCGTTGGAGTTTTTCTTAACAAAAGCTCTAACATGTCTTCTCCGCCCGGAAGAGACAATTGTATTAATACGTCTTGAAAAGCTACGTCAGGTACTCCCGCAAGCATTTTTTCTGCGAAACTTGCTGTTGCTTCTGGGGCTTGTAACGTTCCTGTACCTAAACTCCGACCCGGTATTGCACCAAGCAAACGAGCGGCTTTTCTTTTTAAAAAACCAAAAATATTTTCTTTAACAGTTTCTTCTTCTCCTAAACCCACGTTTTTTCTTCCAGCTATCTTAGAAAGATCCTCTAACTCACCTAAAATAGCTTTCATTCTAACGGTAAATTGTTTATCTATAATTCCGTTTCTGGCTAAAATTGTAAAAAGAGACGATTGATTAGTTTGCCCACTTAACGGACCAAATAAATCTTTTCTTGCTTTAGCAATTAACTGTTCGGGGTTTTTATTTATATTGTTTCTTAAATCCCCCAATACTGCGTCAAAAATAAGATCTCTAAAACCATCTTGTTCGTCTTTCCCTAAAGTAGCCGTCCACTTAACAACATCTTCTAAAGCTTTTTCTGGATTATCTGATCGTAATACACCTTGAATAAAGTCTACAGGGCTTGCTTTTCCTGCACTTAAAATCCACAGTTGTTTCCTAGCTTGGGATTTAACGATAGCGTTAAACACTTCGTCCGGCTCAGATAAAATTCGTGCTATGGAGCTTCGAGAAAGAAATTCTCCACCCAATTCCCCTAAATCAAACGTCCTAAATAAATTAGTTGCTTTTTGCAAATCGGTTAAATCTGAAAACAACGTTGCAAGCTGTGGGTTTTGTTGCAATATTTCTTTGTTGTCTTCAAGAAAACGATTAAGTTTTGGTTGATCTACTAATAGCTGACCGTCTACTTCTTTAGTTACCGATTGAGCCAAGTTATTCATAAACACGCTTACAGCGCTGTTAAAATCATCTAATCTTGCATCAACCGCCGCCGGATCTAAACCTTCTATTTCTAAACCTAATTTTTTTGTTCGAAAATTTAAAAGGTCAAGACCATCCACCATGTCTCGATAATTTAAAAAAGTTTGATCCACTGACCTAGTTCCAGTAAGGCCGGACTCTAGAAGTAGTTCCGGTGGAATTACCGCTCCCCTAGCTGAATTTTTTTTAAGAACATTTCCTAGATAACTTCTGGAAAATAAATCGTGTCTAGCGGTTGTCATTTCATAAGCTTCTAGAACGCTGTCCCAAACGTCGTTTGAAACATTCCCATTATTTTGCTCACTTAAAATGTCATCTTTTAAACTTTCTAAAACCCCAAACGCTCCTTCACCTAATTCTCTGTAAGCATTTTTATGTGTAAGATATCCTTCTCTTCCTGCACGAGCGCTTTCTTCTAACAAAGTTGACCTAAAATCAAGCATTTCTTTAACGGACATAGGTTTTATGTATTCACTAAAATTTACGCCATCCGATTCTTTATCGAAAAAATTAAGATTAAATCTAGGATCATCTAAAGGCACTCGTACTTCTTTTCCATCTTCTACAATGACCCCCGCCGTAGAAGCCCATTCGTCTAACGCTTCTTGTAAAGGATTGCTTTGAACCTCTGTTACTTTGCTTCCTTTTGTTTTTTTAGCAAGTTCGTCTATAGCTTCTTTAGAAAGAGTATCCGAATTTCCTAAAACTTTTCCGTCAGCATCTTTAATTGTAAAAAAAGAAGTGCCTTTTTTGTTCAAACCCGATTCAATTAATTCTCTTTTTTTATTTTCAAGTAACTCTTTTTTACTGTAAAAATAATTATCTGAAACCCATGTGTTAAATTTATCGTCAATCGGTCTAAGCGTTGAATTTAATTGGTCTTTAGCTTTGTACAATGCAGACAGTAAATAACCTTCCTCTACATCATCTACTTCTAAACCTTTAGGAATTTTGTCATAAGATCTTTCAACAGCAGAGGCTATGTCCCTAAAAGATTGGTGAAATAGCTCACTTGCTTTTTTACTGGCTTCTCTCCTTGCCGCATCTGATCCAGATTGTGCAAGGATTCTTTGATAAACTTCGTCAACTTTTTTTGCATAAGAATCTACGTGAGCTTTAAACACGTTTCTGGCTTGGTCTATTTTAACTTCAGAAGCCACGGCCCAAGGGTTAATCCCACCTTTAGACATGTTTTCTGTCCAACCGCTGTATAATGTGTGTAAAACGCCCCGATTAATGTTATCAAGATCGTCTAAAGCAGCAGCGTCCATCATTTTTGCAAAATCTGGGTTGCTTTTAGATAAATACTCTACTAAAGATTTTAAAGTTTCACTGTTTGCTTTAACCGCAGGTATGGTACTGTTTCTTCCCGTTTCAGTTAAATTTTTAAGAACAACTTCTGGTGTTTCTCCCATTTTTTCAAAAGATTCAAACAAGAAATTAGCAGCACTGTTCATTCTGGCTTCTTCAGCAGAACTTGCACCTGTTTTTGCTTTTTGAACCATGTTGTCTAAAAGACCAGCAGCACCAGTAGCTGCTTTGACAGCAAGCCCTGTTGGAAGTAATCCGCCAGCCACCGAACCCGATAATTCAAACCCTAAAGCTGCTCCCGTTTTTCCGGGGAAAAGTTTTTCAGATAAGTAAGAACCGCCACCCGCACCCGCACCATAAGCTATTTCTGTAGGAAGTCCTTCCAATTGACTGCCTTTTCTAAAAAATTCAGTAAAACTTCCCAAACCTTTAGGTATTTCTTTAATGCCTTTTGTTATGGGTGTACCGCCCAAAACACTTTCGAACGCTACATCAAATAGTTTTTGTCTTGGCCTGTCATCTAAAGCCACTTCTTTTCTTTCGCCAAAAAGCGCTTGTGTTAGGTAGTCAGTACCAGAATATCCTGCAAGAAAACCCCCAATACCCGATAAAGCCGCTCCGGCAGTTCTAAAGTTTGGCGGTAAAAAAGGTGTAGCATTATAAAAAAGTTTCGTTGCTGCTACGGCAGCTTTACCGCCAGCCAACGCCGGAACGCCTCTTCTTCCCACGGATTCTGCGGCTTGCCCAAGAGTACTTCGGTCTGCCGCCCCGGTAAGGGCTTCAATTATTTCTTCATTAGTAGCTCCTTGTTCTTTAAAAGATTCAAAATCTAAAGTGGGTTTACCTATAGATTCTAAATATTTATTGCGTTCCGAAAGAGCGTCTCTTGCAATAAACTCTTCTCTTGCTGCTGGATTTTTAATTACCGGAGCTATAGCTTCGTAAGTTTCCGACAACGGATAATTAAAAGAATCTACCTCTGGCGTTTCTACATCATTTTCGTTTAAATCTGTTGCCATTGTTAAGGGTCCTTGGGTATTAACTGATATAATTTAGCAGCAGTATCGTTCAAATCTTTACTATTATCTGGAACTGTTGATACGTTAAATCCCATAAGCTGTCTAATTGCATTTACCGTTGATGTATTTGTTCCTTCTTCTTCTTTTGTTTTTGCGTTTTTTGCTGTGTCATATAACGTTCTGAGAGTAGCGTAGATTGGGGTTGTTTCCAGTAATACTGTTTCTATGTTAGCCATTTTTTCGGCACTGCCTTTAGAAGTTGGGTTGTTAAAAGCGTAGTTGTATTGTTTTATTTGCGCGTCTAAATAATTTTTAAAACTTTTTTGAATTTCTCCTACTTGCTCTATGTATTCTGATTCACCTTTAAAAAAACCATTGCTTGGCAACGCAAGAACCTCAACCATGTCATTTACTATTTTGGTATATCTTGTTCCTTCACTAATACCCAACACGCCTTTTGCGGCCCCTTTAAGTTCGTTGTTAAAAATTTCTGAAAATTTATCAAACTCTACTTGAGACCTTTGTTCATCGTCCCGAAAGGCATCGGCGGAAAGTATAGAAGTAATTGACGCAGACGCTCTGTTTACAAGTGCGCTTCCACCTAAATTTTCAAGAACATTTCTTAATTGACCTTGTGCAAGCATTGGTTCGTTAGGGTCATAGTCGAATTTTCCAAAAGGATTTTCTTCGTCTAACAGCCTTATAGTCTTAGCTAATTTTTTAGGATTTTGCCTGTAGGGGTCATCTTCCTGATTTATGTTATTGTTCTCCAACAATTTGTAATAATTTTTTATATCGTGTTGATACAACCAACTAGCAATATTAGGAACGTTATCTAGACCCCCTAAATTGTCTCCATTAGCTAATGCTTTTTTAATTTCTGAAAGTCTTGCCCCAAAAGCACTTCTTTTGTATTTAGGCTGCTCAACCTGACCTCTTACTTCCCCTGTTCCAACGTCTCCTCCTACCACTTTATCCAATGCTTTTAAAACAGTGGGAGCCGTAACGTCTGTACCTTCACTTTTATTTAAAATCAATTTAGAAACGTTAATGTCGCTATAATCTTCAACAGGAGAAATTTTAAAATTTTGACTAAATTGTTGGCTCTCTGGAACAAACAGTACATCGGGAAAAGTTGTTTGTGTAAAGTCGTCAAGGTTCGTAACAATAACGGGTTTTAAATCAACTTTTGACCCTATATCAACCAGCCTTGTTTGAATCCCAGTTCCCTCGTTGTTTAACGCGACAGCTTTGGCTTCAGCTGCAATTGTTGTTGGAAAAGATTCTCGGGTTACATTTCCCTCTGAATCTACGGAAATAAGTTCTTTTCCCTGACCTTGGTCAATAATACTTCCGGCAGGTTTTCCTGTTATGGTATACAACAGTGCTTTACTAATAAAATTTTCTTCTTCTCCCGCTGCCCTCATTTTATCTAGTATGTCGGCGGAGTTGTCTCCAAAATATTTAGCTCCTTCTTTGCCTACTGCATAAAGTTCTTTTCCAGCACTCGCTCCTGTTGATTGCGTAGCTATTTTTTTAGGATCTAATTTAGCAAGTTCAGAGGAAGTCAAACCGTAATTATCCCTAGCTTTATCCAGAACCTCTTTAATTGTTCTTCCAAAAATAATGTTACCATCAACTCCTTGATTAATGCCTTTAAGTTCTACTCTAAATTTTTCTGTATCAGCGCTTTCTCCTGAAGGCCTCGTCCCCATGTTATATATCGGAATTTTTGGAATTTCTGTTTTAGGAACGCCCGCTCTTTCTAGCTCCTTGCGTACACCCTCAGTTGTTGGAGAATAAACATTTACGCCCTGATAAGATGCTGTAAGAGGTTTTGTAGAACCTTTATTTTTTGCTATAGCCAGTTCTAACGCTCTTCTTGCGTCTATGTCTTTGTCTCTGGAAGCTAATGCTCTTGTGCCTATCGCTAACTTACGTTGTTTCTCTGCGTCGATAGCCGCTTTGGATATGGTGCTTACGTCGCCAATAAAGTTGCTTGCTGCGGGTCCAAACTCTCCGGTGTTTCCATAATCAAAAAAGTTTTTAGCCGCGCTAAATAATACTTGAGATTGATCGTAATCGCGGTCCGCGCCCCGTGAGCCGAGAAACGGTCTAAGCTCTTCGGCTGCCGTTTTCTGATATTCTTCTATGCTTTTTTCTTTGGGCATTAATCTTTCATAAGCCGTCGTTGCACTAGACTGCCTGTTATTTATGGCTTCCATCAATGCTTTTTCAAGCGCGTTCATACAGCACCTGCCATCATAAGATTTCCTACGCCTTGCCCCATCGCGTTGGGAACGCCTTCGTCGGTTGCCATGTTTATGTCACCCGCCATGTTTTGCATTAAACCACCTACGCCGCTGTCCATAGGCGTATCACCTTGGGCCATCATAAGCGCGGGTTGAGTGAGGGCAAGTACCGACTCAGGGGTTGCTTGAGCATCCTGTAATCCAACAATGCCCGCCAACTCTTGGTAACGCTCCGATATAGGCATTTGGTCACCACGAATTGCGTTGATTACCGACTCCGCATCTTCTGCATTGTCTAGGTCTGTCATTACAGAACTTAGGTAATCGCGGCCCACGGCCTCTGCTTCGGTAGCGGCTTGTTGTTCCGCACCTTCCAACATTGTTGGGTCTACCTGTTCTACTAATGAGTCTAACCCTTGAGGGGCCGCCCCCATCATCATGTTAGGGTCCTGCATCACTTCGCCTCCGTCTGCCATTTGATTGTTTGTGTACTTATCATATATCGATGTTTTTGCTCCGCCCATTTTTATGCCGCGTATAGGGCCTGTTAAAAAATAGCCGTCTTCGTCTACAAGTCCTCTGTCAAAAAAACTTTTAAAAATAGCTTCGTTCATTTCAGTAGGGTTAGCAAACCCTTGAGAAGCTGCTTGGCTGTAAGCATTGTGAGGAAGACCCGCTCCCGGCAATCTGTCCACACCACTTCCGTCAGTATATCCAATAATTCTTCCAGAATCGTCTTTAATTGGTGTGGTAGTTATTTCCCTTCCATTTACAGAGCCGCTAGGCGTTCGTCCGGTTACTTGCCATTGCTGTTCGTAAGTATTGTAATATTGTGGATTAAGATCAGCAGAATCTGGAACGTAACCGCCGTAAGGCGTGGTTTCTGTCTGTTCTTGTGCAACAGAATTGGCCGTATAAGTTGGCATTTCTTTATTTAGTGTAGAAAAAATATTTTTAAATTCAGGCATTTTAATATTTCTTGAACTAAAATTAACGTCAGACGCACCACCGAAATTAACATTCGGCGCACCACCGAAATTAACTGCAGCTTCTCCGCCGTTGTTAAAAAATAATGGCCTTGAAAGTATGCTATTCATCTAAAATAGATTTGCTTTCTTGGCTGCGGCACCCGCTGTAAGTGCCCCTAAACCGAAACCTGCAACCTTTTGAAATGGCGAAGAGTTTGATCCGCTAGTAGTTGAAAACTGAGTAGAAGCTCCCGGATTGTTTTTATATATATCGCTTGCAAAACTGTAAAGCTTAAACGGATACTCTTGGTTTCCGGCTTCGTTAGCTCTTTGTGCGTCAAGTATAGACTGCTGATTTGATTGCTGCACACCACCTAGAGACATCAATGTGTTTACATCGGATAAGTTTAGCCTAGAAGCAAGTTCACCAATACCCGCTTGTTGTACTCCTATATTGGCTAGTTGAGATCCAATTCCTGCGGTAGACGTACCGATATTGGCTAACTGACCAATACCCGATTGATCTAACGCACCGTATCGAAGACCTATGTCTCCATAACCTTTTGCTCCGGCTTGACCTAAAGAGCCGTAAGCAGAACCCATCTGCCCAAGCATTCCCGCACCTTGCAACTGACGCGCCTTACTAGCCTCAAACGCCTGTTGTGCAGCACGTTGAGCGTTTAAGTAACCTGCGTTTCTCATGTTTGCGGCAGTTCTACCCTGTTGATCTAAAACGTTTCTGCCCATTTCAGCTTCCATTATTCCACTTCTAGCACCACCAAAAGCACCGGAGGAAACTGCATTTGCTCGACCTTGTAACGCTTGTATGTCTCCCTGCCGCTGTATGTCAGCCAACGCTTGTTGCACCGCAGCACTTTCATAGGGGTTCATAAAAGCAGCAGTTGAACTAGGGTCAAACGCTTCACCTGTTCCCTCTAAGCCTTGTGCGCCTTTAGCTAAATACCCCAAACCGCCAGAAGTAGCGTCTTTCATTTGTTGAAGTGAATCGTCTCGATAAGTGTCATACTTACCTATTCCGGCGGAGGCTTGTTGATAAGCTTCATTCATTATAGGTAAAGAAGCTCCGGTAACCGCATCCATTCCAGCTTGAACGCCTTGACCACCCGCCTGTAAGTAAGGAGAGTAAGCACCAATACCGCTTTTAGCTAAGTCAAAACCCGCGTTTTGCATTCCTGAAAAACCCGCTATTTGATAGTCTGCGGGGGTAACGCCTTGTTCTAAATTTTGTTTGATTAAATCCTGTACGTTTTTAATTAACGCAAGGCGGTTTGCTTCTATACCGGGACTTTCGGAATATATCGTGGTGGTTTTGGTTTCATTAGCCATTAAACCGCTCCCCCTTCAAAACGTCTCATCATTGCGTACATGTTGTTCATTCCTTTTTGGCGGCTACCGCCTCCTGCTCCGCGAACCGCGTCTGCGGTCATTACAAATTCACCGTCGGAAAGCATCGCCGGAACGTCGTCAGAGGTTCCTGTGCCCGGACCCGATATAGCTCCCATTCTTCTGGGAAACGACGCTTCACCGCCTTTTGCATAAGTTCCATATATACTAGGCACATAAACGTTTGAATAAGTGTTAGGTGCGTTGTATGTGCTTGCATAAGTGCTTGGGTCCATATAGCCGTAAGCTTCTGGGTCAGCATCATATAGCTCTTGCCCTGTCGGACCTCGATCTATTTCTTCTTCTTCTGGAACATCAAAGCCCCCCGCTGCACTAAATATTCCTGTACCTATAGCAACACTTGGACCGTATTTACGAAGCATGCTTGGACCTGCGTCCGCAACAGCTTTAGCTAACCCTTCTGCACTTTGAAGGTTTGTAGGTGTGTTTGCTAAATACGTTTTTCTTGCTAAATCTTCTGCTTTAGCTAGGTCCGCTGGAGATCCCCCTGTTAAATAGTCCCCTGTTCGTTGCAAGAAGTTCCTGCTTTCTGCAGCGCCTGTATTCACCCCTCCAGCACCCGTAATTCCTCCGGTTGTCGAACTCGGTATTGAAGCTTGAGAACCACCTACATTAAACCCAGTGCCACCTGATAGTGGTCGGGTATTACTTGTTATTGGGCCTGAGGGAAGGCTATCCATCATGTTTACTGGGCGAACTGGACCCATGTTTATTTTAGGACCAGCCGATATTTGTTGAGCGTTAGGACCTACTGGACCTGATGGAAGACCATCCATCATGTTCACTGGACGAACTTGGTTAGATGAACCAACAGGGGTAACTTGAGTTGGATTAGCCCCAGCTTGACCAAAAGTAGAAGGATCTGCTGTTAAATACTTAGTGCTAAATAGTTCTGCATTAGAACCGGGCATTAAACCTCGACCTAGTGCAGTGAATCTTGCTCCGGGTGAAGACAAAGCGGTGCCTATACTAGAAGTAAAGCCTTCACCAAACCCAACACCACCCGGTTTCAAACCTTTAAATCCTCCGGCCAGTCCCGTGCCTAACCCTGCAACAGCGCCGGAAATAAGCGCAGATTTAAGCGATTTACCTAAACTTTTCCCTTGTATTAAACTAGCTATCCCTGATCCAACCATAGGGCCAAAAATAGGGCCTAAAGGGGTAAAACCAAGAGCAATGGGTAAAACAACAGGGGCAATCTTTTTAAATACTTTGACTACGCCCTTTACCGCTTTTTTAATTCCTTTAAAAATTTTCTTAAAAAAGAACTCAGGTTGACCCGTTACTGGGTTCAAACTGTTTAATTCGTTACCTATAACATAGCGTTCTGGCTCTAACCCCATTTCTTCCATTTGCTTAAACAACGTGGCTTTAAGCTTTGGGTTAGCATCAAAAATAGCTGTAGGTATAACGGTTTCGCCCTCTGCGGCGTGAACCATGTAGGTATCTTCGTTTCTGCCGAACTCCGATAATTTGTCGGCTACTTGCTGTACTTGGGCAATTCCAGAGCTAGGAATGGGCGTGTAATCGTCGTCATCTGCCCAATCCCCCACGGTCGCGGTCAGAAAAGAAGCTAATCCACCTTCGGGAACCGTAAACGGCTCGGGTCTTTCATACGCTACTGCTTGTGTCATTGAACTGCACCTTTATACATAGGTTTGAACTCACTATAACAAACCTTTAAATTAATCGCCAACATACCTTTATCCTCACGAAATCGTTACTGTTACACTGCCCACGGCTCCCGTTCCACTAAGGCCGTCTGGGTTTGTCATTCTATTTAATGCTATCTTTAAAAAACCGTTTCTTTCGAACAACGCGCCTTCTTCTAAACCCGAATCACTGGTCGGTAGATTTGTCATAACCGCAGTGGTTGACCTCGACTGACCGGGATTTTGTACTTGAGCAACATATATAGCAAAAGAACGAATTATATCCGCCATATAAGTAGAGTCGTAAGTTTGTGGTGGATTTGGAAAAAACGGTATAGTTAAATTTCTGCTAGACATTATTGTCTCCCATCAGGGCGTATGTCCAAACGAGGTGAACCCAACCGCCACTGCGTTTCTGCGGTATTGCTTTCTACCTTTAAAGCAAACGCTCGACCTCGTAATCTTATATAAACCTGTTCCGTAAACTGCTCTACTACGGTAGAAGAAGCTGCTGCGGTTTGAGACACAACACTTGCGTCACTCTGTAAGTAATTGCCGCCAGAGGAGTTTCTTGTTTTTAAAGTAAACGTTGCTTTGGGCGCACTAGTAGAAGGCGAGCCATCAAACGTAACATCAGGCAATAATCGTCTTAAAAAAACAAAGTTATTGCCATCCCCTATATCTATCTGACTAGATTCTACGTGCGCGGATATAGCGCTAGGCGGCACTGTGCTGCCGTCGTCTAAACCAAATTCATGGTTGTATAAGTAATGGTCAGTCCCTGCGGCCATTGGATAGGTGTTTATTCCCCGGTCTAACCATGCTGTTCGGGTTAAAGTTCCGTAATACCAAACTTTTTCTTGATAGTTAAAGATAACGTAACGGTCGCAATCGGTTGCATCAGAGGAAGGATAAAACCACCATATTTCGTTAAAAGTAGAGTTTAACCCTGCAAACGCCTTGTCTTTTTGCGTTTCATTAAAATCGTTAAAAACATACGATCTAACGGAACAAGGAAGTTTTTGTACTCGACCATCGTAAGCATAAAAGTCTTCTACGCCCATCCAAAAAACAACATCGTCTACCGCTTTGGCTGCGTTAGGCCCCATAATAGTTGTGTTTTCGGATATTTGATTAATGCCAAAAGTAAAAGGCGGACCTAAAAACTGCATAGCGTGTAGCGAGACATCGGTAAAAACAAGTATTTGTTGTCGCGTTTCTACAGCACAAACTATTTCGGAACCAGAACTTATGGTTAGATCTCCTGCGGTATTTGTTGCCAGTGCGTCCCATGTGTTTGCGCTTCCTTGGCTACTAAACCGTATAAGTAAAGGGTCTTGAGTTCCTACAGCCGTTTGAGGGTCGCAACCAAAGGCAATAATGTGTCGGTCTTGGTCAGAAACTATTACTTGTTTGGCTATAGTAGGGGTTCCAGTATCTGCGCCACCTAATTCAGTAAGAGCAACACCTCGACCAAAAGCAGATGATTTTGCGCTAGTGTCCCAATAAAATATCCCGCCGTCTCTAATGTTATAGATTAGGTCTTCGCCAAAATTATCGTGAGTCCACAAACGCATAGTTGAGGTAACACCTAGAGTACCGTCAGAGTCCCACGTATCTCGGCCCCACGTATCTGTTCCCCAACCTAAGTTGTAAACCACCGTATCTAAACCAACGTTTACTTGGTACGCCGCTGTAGTGCTTGTGCCGCCGTTACCCGTATCGCTGCTGTTAGCGTTTACTGTAGCACCCGAAGTGTTTTTAGCTGTTATTGTGTACGCATTAGCACTAACTACAGTGCTTACTTGATATTCTTGGTTCAATACTGCTGCTGTAATATTACCGCCTAAACTTGCGGCGCTTGCAAAAGTTACAAAATCGTTTTGTACAGCGCCATGAGCATTGTCGGTTACTGTTATAGTGGACGAACCATTAGTGGCTGCAAAAATGTTATCTGTAGTAGACGTTTTTCTTAATGGAGTTATGTCTTTATATTGTTCGCCTACTAATAAATAATATTTTAAATGTGTGCCTATGCCAGTATAGATAGCCCCTGCTAAACTTGTAAAAGCGTGTAAAGCACGAGCAGATCCTAAATAAACGTTGTTATTTTTTCGCGCCCAACCGCCTATTTTTTCCGGGGTGCCAGAAGTAAAACGTATTTTATTACAATCGTACCAACCGCCCTCATTGCTGTATGAAGTTATTTCTCTGTTGATACCCGGACGAAACTGTAATTTAGTTAAAGGCATTTTATATTTTCCAAGCAATTCCAGCTAGTAATACAATAACTGACCCAGCGCCTGTAATCATAATAAACTCTATACGTTTAATACGCAGTATAGCTTCTTTCCAACGTTCTTCCATTTGAACCTCTACAACGGTAACACGCCTGTTTAAATCGTTAATTGGTTCCGCCATCTGAATCTTCCTTAATGACATTTTTATCTGTCCACTGTCTTTTTTCAGTTGTTTTATCAAATTCTTCGCCGTTCTCAAACTTATACTGTTCTTTAACTTCGGCTATTAGCATATTAGTAAAGTGCGTCATAGCAGCTTCTAGTCGCTCTAGGTCAAACTTCTTACCTGCTACTTCACTTTGCAGTTCTTTTATATGGTGAACTAAATACCTTTGTCTATCTGATAAATCAGACTCAGTATAGTTTGTGCCGTCAATGCTAATTACATTCGCTTCTTCAGTCATACTATTTCTCCGTTACCAAGATGAAGGTAGTTTACCTACGCTAGTAGGCGTGTCTAACTCTGTCAATTGCGCGTCTATGTCAGCTTTTAGCTCTGCTTCAGTTTTACTTCCGTTCGCCAGCACCTGTGTTTTACACCAAGCCTCAGTCAAGCTATTAAAAGCTGTAAAGCTGTCTGCATTTGCTGCGCCAATCGTAGTCTCTCCATAAATAAGCGCATTATTATTTGCATCACTAACGCCAGTGATTCGCCAATGAATAGACTTTACTACGTCACTAAGTGACCCTTCGCTAGGTGCTGTATCTAGTTGTACAAATTGCCAAGTGTATTTGGTAGCCATAATTATTCCTCTGGTTTTAATGGTTCTGTTATCACTTTACCATCATTATCTGTCCAATCAATTCCATACATATGTGGATCTTTTCTTTCGCCTATTACCATCCAACTAATTGTATCCGTACATGTATTATCTTGCGCTGTGATAGTTAATATATTGCCTGACACAGAACCTTTAATTGCTGTCCACCCTGTTTCGTTTGTAGTGAAACACTGGACTTCGCGGTTAAGTAAAACAAATGTACCGTCAGTTATGTTTGCGGCAGTGTCTATATTTATTGTTGCTGTGCCGCCTACCAAATCAACTTTACCACGGTAAATCAAATCAGCTTGTGGGCCTTCTATAAATGAATGTACTAAATGGTGCGTGTCTTTTTTTGACTCAAGTGGGTGGTCAATCTTAAAAGAACCAGAGCCTTTAGACAGTGCACCTGAACATTCTAAATTTACAGTTTGACCGCCAGTGGTGCTAAAAAAAGAAGCTGTCCACGAATTAGGCCCAAAAAATCTTAGTCCTGTTTGGAATAAATCAATTTGTTTTCCATAACCTGTGTAGCTTGTTCCGCCAACAAAATCTATCTGCCCACCTTCGTTAGCGTCATCTGCCCCCTGTATACCAACGCTACCTTTTACATGAAGGCTATAACTAGGGTCAGTGTGTATACCTAATCTACTGTTTTTTACAATGATGGTGTTTGTGCCATTTCCTTCAACTATTGCTATTGGGAATGATCCCGTATCTCTGTCATTTAAAACAAAAGAACCTGTTGGTATTGACTGCGCTCCATCTGACCTAACTTGCCAAGCGTACCCAGCGTTGCCATCTTCAAAAATTAATTCGGCATAATTGTTGCTTACGGTCGTTGCAATTTTTGCGGTTGTCGCTGCGCCACTAGAAATTTCTACAAGACTGTCGGGCGCACCCGTCCCGATACCAACTCTCCCTGCTGTTGTTATTCGCATTTTTTCAGCGGCGTTTACTTGGAACAACACATCATGGTTTGACCTATTGCCGATAAAAGTACCGCTTGAATGTGGGTTTATTTCAGCAATTCTTGTGCCATCAGATACTGCAAATTGTCCTGTAGGTGCGACTATGCCTATACCTAATTTGCCAGCATTAGTAAGACGCATTAATTCTGTGTTATCACCATAACCAAAGGTTATAGCTTCATTTCTAAGACCTATATATCCGTGATTAGTAACATCAACTTTTCTCTGCCAGCGCAACTCACTTTGATCATGACTGCTACCATTTGTATGACGATAATTAAGAAATTTGTATACAGTGTTGTTAGATGTGTCTGGACTATGAAGTTGTAATATATCTTGAGAATCGCCAGCAGTCGTACCAAGTGCCGCGCTATGTACTTGAAGCATAGCACCGGGGGCAGTTGTACCTATACCTACTTTTCCAGCACTAGTAATACGCAAACGCTCACTACCACCCACACCTAATGCTGTATATACATTAGCGTGTGTGTCGTTATTGTTTATTAATAATGCGCCATTTTTATATTTAGCAAAATCAGCAGACGTTGTGCTAGAGCTTCCAACTTGTTGAGTGATTGTTCGCAAAATTGCAAAAGTATTAGCATCAGCCCCAGTGTTATAGATGTCAAAAAATCTACCGTCATTAGTGTTTGCGTTGCTTGCACCAAGACTTGCGCCACCTGTTACATCAAGTTGCCCTGTTACTGTAACGCCACCTGAGCCTGTAGCAAGTTTAGCTGCGTTGTCATAGTAAAGCGTAACTGCACCGTCTTTAGCTGCTACAAGCATATTATCTGACCCAGCCTTTAGAGAAACATCTGTACCATCAGTTTCTACAACCAACCTTCCTGTTCCGGCATCCTTCACGTAAGAATCAGATCCGTCATGAAAAATCTGTAGATCAGAGCCAGCACCAAAAATAGCTTTACCATTATCAGCAAAAGTTGCATCACCCGTGATTGCTACACCGCCACTAGCTGTAGCAAGTTTAGCTGCGTTGTCGTGATAAAGCACAACAGAACCATCTGCATTACCATCTAATATTGCTTCACCTGTATATTTCCTAATTTTTACAGCAGAGTTACCTCTAAGAAAAAGAATTCCTGTACCAGCATCATCAACGTAACTATCGGAACCATCGTGATAAAGCTGGAGGTCAGATCCCGTTCCGAGGTTTATTTTATCTCCATCAGGAAATACAACATCGCCATTAGAATCAGTAGTCACTGCTTTCGATGCTTGGGTTGTTCCTAGTGTAGTGATGTCTAGGTAATTTATTTCTGTGGTTGTAACCGTTGCTCCATCGAGCTTGTTAAGTTCTGCTGCGGTAGATGTAACTGCTGTACTAGCTATAGACAAAGCGTCTGTTTCGAGAGTGCCGTCTACGTCAACATCCCCGGATATATCAAGGCTTCCACCTGTTAACTTATCTACTTGCAGGTCGGCATAGCTGTTAATTGTGACATTCCCTGCTGTCGTGCCGTCTTCTGTATTACAGGCTATTGCAGCAAATTCGTCAGCAGACTCGTCCCATATAAACCCTTTGTTAGCAGTATTACTAGCAGAGCCGTTGCCTCGTGTAACAATAAAACCTTCGTCATACGCTGTGCCTGTGTACCCTTGACCAAACTTAACTAACGGGTCGGTAACAGTAAGGTTAGTTGTGTTTATCGTTGTGGTTGTACCGTTTACTGTAAAGTCTCCAGTAACAGTTACATTGTCGCCAAAGGTAACTTCTGACGTTCCGTGACCTATATTAATGGCTATACCAGAATTTTCTGTGGCTATCTTTAGTATGCCTGTGCCGTTGGTAATATATGAGTTAGTACCGTCGTGGTACAACTGCATGTCAGCCCCTGCGCCAAACTTAAACTTATCACTGTCTGGTACAATCAAATCACCGCTTGAGTCTACTGTTACAGCCTTCGATGCTTCAGATGTACCCAGCGTGGTGATGTCTAGGTAGTTTATTTCTGTGGTTGTAACCGTTGCTCCATCGAGCTTGTTAAGTTCTGCTGCGGTGCTTGTAACATTCGTTCCACCAATATCTAGCGTAGTCATTGAGACTTCACCAGCAACAGTTGCAATTCCGTCAGCAACCGTAATTAAATCAGTATCGTCCGTATGTCCGATTGTTGACCCGTTAATAACAACATCATCAATATCAAGCGAACCACCATTTATTTCTCCACTAGCTGTTACGGTAGTAAAAGTTCCTGCTGCCGCACTAGCCCCACCAATAACCGTACCGTCAATCGTACCGCCATCTATGTTGACAGAAGAAAAAGATAGATCGGCTGTTACGTCTACAACTGCAGCCCCAGAACCTGCGCCATCAGCGTAGATAATCTTACTGTCGCCATTTAAAACACTGACGTTAGCCCCGCTGCCTTGCGTAAACGTAGCAGTTTGACCACTACTGTTTACTACTATGTAAACTTTATCTGCGTCATTGGGAGCAATAGTAATTGTGTTTGTGCCACTAGGAGAGCCACCAAGGACAAGCACTTTATACATGCCATCGCTTAACGTGCCGTCAGTAGTGGTTAATGTATGTGTTGTTCCAGATAGGGTAATTGCACCGACACCATTAATGGATCGGTCAATAATATCCATATTGGTGTTAATTGTGTCACCCCAACTTCCTGACTGGTCACCGTCTCCCGGTTTTTCTATTCCTGAATTGCCTGTATACGAACTTGCCATTTAATTACCTTCACTCGTTAAAAGTAAATGTTATCCACTGCATCGGGGGATTGTTAGGAAAATTATCTTCATAAAACTCTTTATGATAAACCTCGTCTGCAAAAGAACAAGGCATTATTCCGTTTTCGCAAGAAGCTTTAAGATAAAGATACATGCTTTTTCCAAAGATAGCTGGACCGTGTAAAGCTGTGTATCCTTCTGCTTTCCAAAAGTTTACAAACGCATGTAACATACCGTTTTCTTCGTGTAAATACGCTTTAGAGCCGTTTTCTTCTGGTCTAACCAATATCATACCGCCTTTAATTTTGTTTCCATCTGGGTTAGTAGGAATTAAAGCCACAACGTAGCCGTCTTTTGCTACCTGATAAATATTGTCATACTCGCTTTTTGAAGCATTTGCCAAATCTTTTAAAAACATCTTTTGATTAAGAGCGTTACTTCCCTCAAATTTTAACAAAGTTCCTTCTGTCCCATAATAAGTTGCGCCAGCATCCCAAAAATTCTGTGCTAACTCTGCGCTTACTTCAACAAGCTTTGTGCATACATAACTCATTGGGTCATCACTATCGTTATTTCATCACCATTATTACCAACATAATTTGTGCTGGTATTTAGATAAAACTCTCCATTTGCCCCTGTGCCAAAAGATGTTCTAGCTAAAGTATTATCGCCAATTTTAATCGAAGTCCAACCAGTGCTGTTATCTTGAATCTGAAAATGAAGTCCCACTTCACTTCCAGCTTGCCTGTGCCAAAGTGCCTTAAAAGTTTTACTTAAAAAATCAATGCTGTTGTCTGACACAGAACCGAAAGAACCACCTAAACCATCAGAATATCCAATAAGAGGGAGCTTACCGCTGCTAACCGAATTAGTTTGAGTCATCGGCCAAGTTACGGTGTTAGTAGTTCCAAGAAAAGCTTTTAATGATATTTCGCCCTCAGTAGGAATGCTTCCTGTAGTACTGTTTGTAGGCACAAGACCACCGTTTCTATAATATTCGGTTAAAGAATGGGGCAAGTCACCACCAAACTCATTAGCAAGGTCTGTTATATCAATAGGTACTGAACTTGTAACCGCCATTGTTAAGAGTCCTCAAATTTAACGGTTTGAACATTATTTTTTAACTCGCTTACTTCTTCTGACAATTCTTTAACTGCTTCAATCAACACACCCACTAAGTTTCCATAAGCAACCGATAAATGTTTATCTTCTGTGTCATCTGTAACCACTACTTCAGGCATAACGTCTTGCATTTCTTGTGCAATAACGCCTACAGAGCGTTTGTCGTTTTTGTCAAAATATACACCGCGCATAGCTTTTACTTTATTTAATGCGCTATCAATCGTTTCAATGTTTGATTTAAGTCGTACGTCAGAGCTAACCGTTACATCAGTGGCAGCAGTAATAGTGCCTGTTGACGTAACGTTTCTAAACCCAGTTATGTCTTTATTGCTGTCTACAATAACCGCTTTTGATGCAGCTATAGTGCCTGCGGTAATGCCGTCAACCAAGTTAAGCTCTGCGGCTGTACTGGTAACGCCATCAAGAATATTTAGTTCTGCTGCCGTTGAGGTAACGGTGGTGCTTGCAATAGACAAAGCGTCTGTTTCTAGTGTTCCGTCTACGTCTACATCGCCTGATACATCAATGTCTCCTGTTACCGCGATGCCACCTGATTCCGTGGCTAGTTTGATAGCATTGTTATGGTAAAGCGTAACTGCGCCATCTTGAACAAACGTAGCCATTGTTTCGCTTGCATTTGCATTAAGAATGTCAACTTGACTACTTTGTATTTTTAAGTTCCCTGTCCCAAGATCTGCAATAATGCTGTGTGAGCCGCTATGAGAAATTTGTAAGTCCGAACCAGCGCCAAAATTTAATACGTCGTTATCAGGAATCAATATATTTCCAGAAGCATTAGCGGTTACCGCTTTAGACGCTTGTGTTGTTCCTAACGTGGTTATGTCTAAATAATTTAACTCTGCTGCAGTGCTTGTTACACCGTCAAGAATATTTAACTCTGCTGCAGTACTTGTTACACCGTCAAGAATATTTAACTCTGCAACCGTACTGGTTAAAGTAGTGGTTCCATCACTTAAAGCACTGTAAACCGTTGTTCCTACTAAAATTAAATCTGTAAAAGCGTTAAACATAGACGCGCCTGCACCTGCGCCATCAGAATAACAAACCACTACCGAACCATTAGGTATAACAACACTAGAGCCGCTGCCTTGTTGAAACACGATTGATTGACTGCCACTTGTTGCGTTTTCTACTATCCAAACTTTAGAACACGTATTAGGCGTTATTGTAATAGTGCATGTTGAGTCTAAAGTTCCTGTGTATTTTAAATATAACGATCTTCCCGGATCGGTTGATCCGTCAGCTATTACGGTAGAGTGTGTATCTGCGTTTGTAGTAATCGCCTCTGTGCCGTAGCCAAACGCATCTGCTATTAGTTCTAGGTTAGTATTGGTGTTAGTTCCCCATGTACCAGACGCATCGCCTGTAGCCATTTCATTAAGTCTTAAATCATTTACATATGTACTTGCCATTTTCTTGTACCTTTACGCTGCTATATTTGTCCAATCGGGGTCTTGGCTTGGTGAAATCTCACTAAAAGACGAGGATTGGCTTGGTGTAATTTGACTAAAAGACGAGGATTGACTCGGAACAATTGGACTCCAAACTAGTACGCCTCCACTTAACCCGGTAGCTGCAACACCTGTAACGGAGAAGTTGTTTTTATTGGTTATAGTAACAGCGCCTACGTTTCCTGTTGCTGTGCTACCTGTAACCGAAACACTTACACCCGTACCCTGTACTACTGTAACAGAATCTACAGCGCCTGTTGCTATAGGAACCGCGCTTCGGTTCCAAGGACCAGAAGACCAAGATCCTCTATTCCAACCAGCTACATAGGCGTTTACTCCGCTCATTTAAGCAATCCGTATAATCGCGTTACTCGCATCCGCCGCAGGAAAAACAATTACAAAATCCCCGGAAGACGAAGATTTGTCTGCACCAAAGTCTAAAACAACCACAGTAGGGTTGGTAACACTAAGCGAGGTAGTATTTGGCGTACTGTTGTATATCAACGCTCCGCGAGCGTTAGATATAGTCGAAGATCCCCAAGTGCTGTCTGCAAAATCCGTTAAAGCGGTTGTCCCAGATAAGGTTGGGTCCACTTTAGTTAACGTGTTTCCTCCAGCAGTGTATGCCGTTCCCGTAACTTCGTTACTTGTAGTATATGCTGTGGTAGCCGCTGTAAAAGACGCACTATTTGTGTACATAGCTACTTTTACCGTGTCTCCTTTAAAATCGTGGCAGCCATACAAAAGTTCTTTTTTAAAGCTGCTGCACATAAAATTTCCGCTAAAAGCCATTTAAAGTCTCCTTATCAATTCCGCTAATTCGGGTTGTGCGGCATCTATTAACGCATTATAAACCGTTGTTCTATCACTCTTTATAGCCTCTTTCATGTAAAAAGTAACGGTTTTTATTAGTTCTTGTTTGTAGGCATGAGCTTGCGCTTTAACCATCGGATCTGCTTGGTCCGATACAGAAACTATGCGGTCAACGCACCGTTCTGCTACTTCTTCGGGTGTAAACCCCCGGTTATTAGTTGTTTGTACGTCTACTTTAAAAGTAGGCGGTAATTCCATGCTTAGTGCTTGTGTCATTGTCTTTGCCTAATAACTTGACCTGTCCTGTAAATATCTTGAGGTTCTTTTGCTTCTCCAAACATTTTTAAAGCAATGACTGCTTCTGAAAAACGTTTATTGTACTCTGCTAAAATATCTGCTTCGCCTTTCATGTAAGTATACGCTTCTACTAAACACCCATACAAAAGACAAAATTTAGCGTTTTCGCTTAACCACGTAGTTCCGCTATCTCCTGCGGCGGTTAAACTAGCGGGTCTAAAAAAATAATGTAGTTCCGCTGCATAAGAAGAGTCTGGAGTGGGTGCAATGAGAAACGTGTCTACGTCGTAGATTCCGTAATATTTAGGTGTTCCTGTAGTAGAACTATTTGGGTTTACCGTCTGAATGAACGTTGCATCCTTGTAATCTAAAAATATTTTATTGCTGCTACTTGTAGCTGATAAAGAAAAAGGAGCTAAATAGTCTGTAGGAGCGGTTAAAAATTGATTAGAGGAGGTAAAAGTTCCAGAAACGTTCTTTTTAAATAAATCTAATTGAACTGTTTTTAAAATACGTTCTTCTGTTAGTTCTATAAAATCGTTTAAATGAGAAACAAACGAAGTTTCTTCGTTTTCTGTGTAATCTTGTATTGCCGTTTTTAAACCAGAATATGTAAAACTCATGATGTGGTCACCGTAACTTGTCCTACTTTCCCGAAAGAAAGAACCGGAACAAAGTTTGCAATTTCAGGAATAGGTGTTAAAACATAAACGTTTAACGCTTCTGCCTTATCGGGTCGAGCGTTTCTAAGGGCTTCAGGGTCTATTACTTTTCGAGAGGGGTTCAGTTGAGGCTGTTTAGGTTCCCACTCATCGTGACCAACTAAAGAACCGTTCCACTCTTTCTTCATTTTATTCAAAGGGTAAGCAAACCCAGAACGATCTGAAATACCTAAAGCGTTTTTACCTGTAGCAAATTTAGACATTAGTTAAACCTAGTGTAACTTAAACTTGGAACTATATTAAAAGAAGCCCTGTCCCTATCTTCCGTAATAGCTCGTTGCATTTCTTCTTCGTAAAGAGTTTTTAGGACAGTAATTCGATCTGGAGCGCGTTTTATAGCTAAGTAATACGCTAATCCAGCCGCCAAACAAGGGTAAAACCTAAAAGGAACATCTAAATTGTCCGTAAAAGCATCTGAATCATCCATTCTAACCAAACGGTTAAAAACAAAAACATCTGTATTGTTTTCCGGGGCGGGCCATATTTTTAATGTAGGGGTTATCTGCCTATCTATAAAAAACTGAGACGGCCTTCCCGTGCTGGCTTTGTTAGGTATGTTTAAATACGAGTCTCTGCTTAAACGTTCTGCGGCAAAATCGGTGTCATCTCTTTTTACAACTAAAGATAGTATATCTATAGTAGACCTAACGTTATCAAAACTGGGAACCGTAGAAACAGTAGACGAAGTTGAACTTGTTCCTCCCGTTATTGTTTCAGATGCTACAAAAGTACCTACAGGTATGGTAATAACCAACGTATTGGCTAAAAAATCAGAAGAAGCGGCTGGTAAAGACGTTATCGTAGCAGTTGCGCCGCTAGTTGCCCCCGTCACCGTTTCTCCTACAGTAAAACCGGAAGAAGAAGCCGCAATTAAAGTTAAGGTCCCGGCAGGGTACTCTGTAACGCCAGAAGCTGCCGTAATTGACGTTTGTTGGACCGTCCACTGGTTTAGCCCTCGGTTAGCCCATTCTGCTAACATTAAATTTAAAGAGCGTTTAGCTGTTTTTAAGTCGTTTCCCGTTCTTACTTCTAAACCGCATCTTTCAAAAGCTTCTTCAATGTAGTCGCTTACGTCTAACTCAAAGTTTGTAGAACCTGAAGTAGCCATAATCTATCTCTTTTTAACGCCGCCACCGCCACGCATTCTACGAACGCCTGTCTTTTTAGTAATACCACCGCCACCACGCATTCTACGAACGCCTGTCTTTTTAGTAATACCACCGCCACCACGCATTCTACGAACGCCTGTTTTTTTAGTAATACCACCGCCACCACGCATTCTACGAACGCCTGTTTTTTTAGTAATACCACCGCCACCACGTTTTCTACGAC
>WLWF01001063.1_pt1 | contig 24212 bp, 21 predicted proteins | sample 6718331 | NCBI WGS metagenome assembly WLWF01 (sample SAMN12718692, study PRJNA515312) | sponge metagenome | isolation source: marine sponge | host: Mycale hentscheli | place: New Zealand: South Island, Marlborough, Capsize Point | collected 2003-05-01
AATTTAAAAATTTAATTATTATTAAAAAAAAAAAAAGAAAAAGGGTTTAATTTAAGTATTTTTTACGTATATATTTAAAAATTTGATTTATTATTATTTAAAGTAATAATTACTTATATATTATAAATGACTACAAAATACATTTGTGAATTATGCAATAAAGGTTTTAATCAGAAAAATGATTATACACGTCATAAACATAAAAAAATGCCATGTATACCATTAAAAGAGATTAAACAAATTATTAATACAGAAAATCAAATAAATGATGATAAAAATATATTAACTCAATTTTTTAAAAGTTGTCTTGATATAATGAGAGATTCAGAAGGTTTAACAGGAGAAAAAGCATTAAGAAATTTAACATATTTATTAATTCTAAAACTATTAGAAAGATTATTTAATGATAAAATTATAGATATAAAAAACTATGAGTATGATTTAAGTAATATTGAAGAAGTAGATATAGAAGGAACTAAAAATAAATTATTTAAAATTGTATATTTTACTGAATTGAATAAATTAAATGAAGATGATATTAATATTAATATTAATTATTTATGGGAATATATATTATCACAACACCCAACTACTAATAAAATTTTTATTAAAGGTAAGACATTTGATATTCAATATAATTCAACATTTAAGAAATTAATTAATAAATTATATAATCTAAACTTAAATAATACAAAATATGATATTTTAGGGAATTCATATGAAGAGGTTATTAAAGATATTTTAGTTGGTAAAGTTTTAGGACAATTTTTTACTCAACCAATAGTTAAAAATATGATGGTTAAATTAATTAAACCTAAACTATATGATGATGGTACAATTGAAACTTGCTGTGATCCAACTATGGGGACTGGTGGTTTTCTTAATACTTATTTAAAAGATATTTTAAATCAATCCAAACAAAATAATATTGAATTAAACTGGGAATTTATTAAAAACAAAGGAGTATATGGTAAGGAACTTGTATCAGAAACATTTCAATTAGCAATGTCTAATATGTTAATTCAAACTGGTCATATATTTCATGAATTAGATAGAGGAGATAGTATTAGAGAACCAATTACAGAGAAATTTGATAATGTTTTAGCAAATCCTCCATTTGGTATTAAAGGTTTCGATTATGATGAATTTAAACATTATTTAAAAAATGAATATACCCCTATTAAAACTAAAAATGCTGTATCTTTATTTATACAAGCAATTATTTTTATGTTGAAAATTAAAGGTAAATGTGCTATGGTTATGCCTGATGGTAAAGATTTATTTTCAAAAACAAATAAATCATTAATTGCAATTCGAGAATATTTAATGAAAACATGTGATTTGAAAGAGATTATATATTTACCATCTGGTGTATTTACTCATACATCTATAAAAACATGTGTATTTTATTTTGTAAAAAAAAGAGAAGGAACTGATGTTTTAAATGTAAAGATTAGTTATTCAAAAACAACTAATAAAGAAACAAAAAGAACATATAAATTTTCTTCACAATTACAAACAACAACAGTAAAATTTTATGATTTTAATCCATATGAAGATATCAAAAATCTATTGGTAGAAGTTCCAATTGAAAATATCGTGAATAATTCATATTCACTTAATTATGCTGAATATATGAAAGATGAAACCGAAGAAGAACAATATGAGGAAGGTGTTGTTGTGAAAACATTAGACCAAATATTTCATATAACTAAAGGAACACTTCAAAGTTCTAAAAATATAGAAGGTGAATATACGTTTATTACAGCGTCTGATACAAATAAAACACATAATAGTTTTACTCACGATTGTGAATGTGTTATGTTAGTTGGTGGTGCTGAAGGTTCATTAGCAAAAGCTCAATATTTCAAAGGCAAATTTACTGTAAGTGATTTATTATATATTTTAATAAGCAAAAAACAGAATGAAATAAATTACAAATACATTTGGTATTATTTAAACTTTAACAGAGAAAAACATTTAGCAGATAATACAATCTGTTGTGGAACTCCAAAAAAAATGATTAGCAAAAATAGATGTTCAAACATTAAAATCCCAATCCCATCACTTGAACGCCAACAAGAAATCGTAAAATATTTAGATTTCATATACGAAAAGGCAAACAAAACAAGTAATGATAAAATTGCGGAATTGAAGCAATTGAACGAGTTTTGTTTAAATAATCAAAAAATATTTGGTGAGAATGTTGTAAAAACACTTGGAGATATTTGTGATTTTTTACCAAAAAGTAAAAGACAAGCATCATATGGAAACAAAGAAGGATTATATCCTTTCTTTAAAAGTTCATTAAAAATAAATAGTTATGTAAATGTACCTGATTATGAAGAAGAAAGTTTAATAATAGGTACAGGAGGATATGCAAATATAAAATATAGTTGTAAATTTTCATGTTCAACTGATAACTTTATCATAAAAATTGATAGTCAAATTTTAACAAAATATATATATTATTACTTATATATTAATATTGAAGTTTTACAAAAAGGATTTATCGGTGTAGGATTACAACATATATCAAAAAATTATTTATATAATATTAAAATCCCAATTCCACCACTTGAACGCCAACAAGAAATTGTAGAGTATTGTGAATATAATGATAAACTCATTAAACAATTAGAGGAAGAAATTGAAAATAATAAGAAACAGGCAAAATTATTTATTTCAGGAATTGTAAAATCACATATAATAAGTTAAGATTATACATGTTTAGTAAATATAATATTATTGAATGATATAGATTAAAATGCATATATTGAAGTATATAGTGATTAAACAAAATAAAATACCAAAATTATAAAAAAGAAAAAGGTAAAACTATGATTGTATTACAATAATATAGTATAAATATTTTTTTATTCCAAATTTTTATATAAAGTAATGTAAGTATTAATATTGATAATTTATATATTACAGAAAGACAAGATATTAAAATAATAATTCAATGTGCATCTACAATATTAAATTATGAAACATTTAAAAATAAAATAAGAGAAAATTTAAATAATGAATATTTATTATTTAAATTTTATGCTGAACCTAAAAATCCTTTAACTGGTAGATTAGTATTAATACATTAATTTATCAAAAAAATACCAATTATTTATAACATAGATTTCATTAATTGTATTTCCCTTTCTTGTGTATTAATAATTTCTTTTGCTAATTTTTTTATTTTAGGATTACTTGTTTTATTATATATTTTATAAGATGTTGTTAAAGCAGTAGAATGATGACTTATCATTCTTCTTAACCATTGTTTATCACCAACAAATAATTGTTGTCGTAATAATAATATTGATACACCAATAGATAAAATAATTCCAACAAAGAAAACTAACATATTAAAATGCCCAATTGATAAATAATGAACAATCTCGTGTGCCCATATCATATTTGAAGCCATTAATAAACCACCATAAAATAGTGTTTGTGATATATACAAGTCTGAAAATCTATATGCTAATATATTCATAGGATTGAATAGCATACCAACAATAACCATTACGATAAACATAATCATTTGTCTTTTATATAAACTTGATTTCATTTATATATAATAAAGAAATTTTATTATTATTCCAAAAGAATACCAATCCATATTAAATTAATATCAAATATACCTTCTGTTCCTTCTGCCCATATTTCAAATCCAGTTAAACTTGATAAATATTCTGTTTTTGGACAATATTTATAATTATCTAATTTACTACAACAATGATGTATAACACCAGTTGGATCTGTAGTATTACATGTTCCTGTATATGGGGACCAGTCATATGAAAAATCAGTAAATGGTATATTAACTATCTGATTATCTTTATTTTTTTTTAAATATTTACTAAATGGTGCTTTAAAACTTCCACTTGAATAAATACTTGATTTTGGAACATTATGTGCTTTAAAACCAATAAAATAACCATCATAATTATATGTTTTTGTATTTAATAATATTGATATTGATTTATTAATATATGATGATATATCAGAATAATTATTTTTACTTTTAGTATATAATTTACAAAATCCAGGAGCATTTAAATATGGTATTAATTTACAATTTCCTTGAAAATTACCTGTATTATTAATAATAGAAAAATTACCTGTTGATTGTCCACCCATAACAGGATCATTTGTTTCAATCCATTTAATTTCTTTATTACTAAAATTTACTAATGTTATACTGTTATTTTCAGTTATATAAATAGATTTAATTAATACAAAATTAAGCAAATAATAAAATACTTTCATTAATAATTATTTTATATTAATACTTTAAATATTTTATATCTTAAATTAATATAATGAAAATATATGATAATATTATTATAGGAGCAGGGTTAAGTGGTTTATATATATCTTATAAATTAAATAATAATAATACATTAATATTTGAAAAAAAAGATAGGATTGGTGGAAAAATAATAACAATTAATACAAATATTAATAATATAAAATATGATGTTGGAGCAGTTAGAATATCAACAAATCATAGACGTATTAAAAAACTTATAAAAGAATTGAAATTAGATAATAAAATTATATATTTTGATAATAAAATTACATTTCATAGTAATAATAAAAATTATATAATAGATAATAAAATTAAAAAAAAAATTATTGATAAATCATTAATTCAAAAAAAAAAATATTTACAATCAAATAGTGGTTATCAAATTATAACAGATTTATTTGATAATAAAATAGCAGATTATTTAATAAATACAAGTGGATATAATCAAAATTTAGAAGTTATGAATTATTATGATTATTTAAGAATAAATAAAAATATGAATTCATTTTATTATTTAGAAGGGGGATTATCACAAATATGTAATAGTTTATTTAATAATATAAAAAATAAAATTAAATTTAATTGTGAATTAATTGATTATAAATATATTAATAATATTTTTATTATAAAAATAAAAAACAATAATGGAAATATTATAACTTATAAATGTAAAAAATTAATATTATCAATTCCAAAAGAAAATTTATTAAAAATTAATTCATTAAATATAATATATGATAAATTATGTACTGTTTCATCAAATAACTTTTCAAGAATATATGCTATATATCCAAAAATAAATAATAAATATTGGTTTTCTGATTTATCTAAAGTAATTACAGATTCAAGTATTAGACAAATAATACCAACAGATTATCAAAAAGGATTAATACAAATATCATATTCAGATGGCCATTATGCAAAATACTGGGAGAATGCATTAATAACAAATAAAACATTAGAAATGTTAAATAATCAATTAAAAAATATTTTTCCTAAGAAAAATATACCTAAACCTATTTATTTACAAACTCATTATTGGAAATATGCTACTCATTATTGGTTACCTACATTTGATTCAAAAAAAATACATGATTGTATTATAAAACCCTTCAATTATCATTTATATATTTGTGGCGAATCATATTCTATGTATCAAGGTTGGATGGAAGGTGCTCTTGAAACATCAGATATAGTATTAAATAAAATAAATTATAAAAATAAAATAAAAAAAAAAGATAATAATAAAAAAAAGTATTATACTTTAAAAGAGGTATCTAAACATAATAAAGAAAATGATGCATGGTTAATTATAAATGGAAAAGTATATGATGTTACTAAATGGATTCCTAAACATCCAGGTGCATTATCAATATTAAAAGGTATTGGTAAAGATGCAACTAATTTATATTATAAAACAGGGCATTCAAAAAAAGCAGATTATTATTTAAATAAATTATTAATTGGTGAATTAAATAAATAATTATTTATATAAATATATGAATAATTATTGTTTAAATAAAAAAATACCAAGATTAGTTTACAATCAATATGGTTGTGATATGTATTAAATAAATTATGTAAAAATTAGTATATCGATTTATGACAAAAATAGCAATGGATATTGCAATTTTAGAGTATGAAGATTTTAAAGCTTATCTTATTGATAATGAATTATAAAGATATATTTTTGTTTTAATAAATAATACAGATACAAAACCAATTATTGCTAATGGTTGTGATAAGAATAATTATATATTTATTCATACTAGTTATACAATACTTAATATAAATCCTAATTTAAAATTTTGGAATTATATCGCTATTAAAAGTTTATTAAAAAATTTATTTAATTTAAGTGACGAAACACCATTTAATCAAGATGATTATGAATATTGTTAATTATTTATATATTTATATTATATAATATAATAATGTTAATATATATAATTTTATTATTATTAATAATATTTTTATTTATTAATAATAAAAATATTGAAAATTTTATTTCATATGGATTACCTAGATCATTATCAACATGTCCAAAATATAATAGTTTATCTTATAATAAAGGACCAAATTGTTCAAAAGGAACATATAGTAATAATACACATGATGAATCAATTGCTGATATGAATAGTAAAAAATTAGAAGAATTGAAAGATATGGAAAAAAAATTAATAGAAAAAAATAAAAAAATTTTATTACAAAAAAATAAATTAAATGAAGATAAAATAAGATTAGACAATAAGATTAATAATAATAATATAGAAACAACAAATAATAATAATAATATAAATAATGTAACTAAAGAAATAGATGTTATGTATAAGGCACCTGATGGCATTGGTTCAGGTATTTGTAAAAATAAGTATGGTGATTGGGGGATAATGACAATTAATAATCCAGATGGATGTAATATTAATTCAAAATTAATAAATAATGAATGTCCTGATTCATTTAAATATAATTTTGATGAAAACGGTAATAAAATATGTTGTGGAATAGATGCAAAAAATATAAATGATTGTGTTGGTGTATGGGGTGATCCAAATACAATAGAAAATCGTATGTGTTCTATAAATAATGATATAGATGCTACTCGAGGAAGTTTATATAATGGTCAATCATTAACTATCCCTAAATGTCCAGATAATTCAAAACCAGTAAATAATGAATGTCCTGATTCATTTAAATATAATTTTGATGAAAATGGAAATAAAATATGTTGTGGAATAGATGCAAAAAATATAAATGATTGTGTTGGTGTATGGGGTGATCCAAATACAATTGGAGATCGTATGTGTTCTATTAATAATGATATAGATGCAACACGAGAAAGTTTATATAATGGTCAATCATTAACTATCCCTAAATGTCCAGATAATTCAATAAATGAAAATTGTATAGATACTACTGGATATAGTTCATATGATGATTACTGTAAAAATCAAACAATATGTAAAGGAGAAGAAATATGTGGGGCAAAGAATATAAAAGAGTGTTGTGAGAATAATAGTAAAAATTGTAATAGTGCTATATTTGAATGTTCAAAAGGATATATAAATGGAAAATCATATTCTGATAAAGATATATCATCTATGTCTGAATGTTATCCGATACTAAGTGATTTCAATTATTATTGTAGAAATCATATATTAAATTGTGATAAATATATAGAAAAGAATAAATGTAATAACAATTATAATTGTAATTGGAAGAATAACAAGTGTATTATTAATAATATATCATCGTCTGATATAGGATATAAAGAATTATTAATTAGTAATAATGGAAATTGTAAGAAAGGATTTGCAAAAGCAATATGTTCTCCAAATTATTATTCAGGAATTAAAAGAGTTAGGAATTCAACAAATTGTCGTCCAATTAATAGTAATAAATTTAATAATGATTGTAAAAATGAATACAAATTTAGTTCAAAATCAAATAATTTTAAAAAATCTTTAAAAAAAATAGATATTAATGTAAATGATAAAATATTAAATAAAAAATCAACAAATAAAATTAATTCTACAGGATGTATACCAATAGATACCAGAAAAATATGTAATTAAAAATAAAATTGAATTATTTATTTATATTTTTAATAATAAATTATTATTATGGAAGATAATAAGATTATATTAAATAATATGCAATATAAAACTTGTAATATATTGAATAATTTTGATAATAATATCAAACCAACTGCTAGTAAATTAAGAGTATCTACAAGATCAGCAATATGTAAAATAAATATAGATTTGAGAAAAAATATAAAAAAATTAGTACTTGTAATTATAATGAATATTTATCATAATATTATAAAAAAAAATAATTTAGATTATCCTATCATTGGAATACAATATAATGATATTGATATAATTACACATAAAAAAAAGAAGAAGAGAAAAAATAGTAAAAAAAAGAAGAGATTTTATAATCAAGTAACAATTATTATAAAACCAAATAAAAATATACGACCAATAAATTTAAAATTATTTTTTAATTCAAGTTTATCAATGACTGGTTGTAAAAATGAATTAGATGGAGAGATTGCTGTAAATACATTATTAAATGAAATAAAAAAATATAAATGTATATTTAATAATGAAACAGATCGAAATGAATTAAACTATTATGATTATAGAATAACATTAATAAATACTGATTATTCAATTAATTTTAATATTAATAGGATAAAATTATATGATTTACTAATAATTAAATATAAATTATTTGTAACATACGCCCCTGATATTTATCCTGGAATAAAAATATATTATATGTGGAATACTAATAATAAATATAAAAATGGTTTATGTAATTGTTATGAAGAAAATGATTTAATTTGTACAGGAAAAGGCGAAGGTTTGACAGTTAAAAATTGTAAGAGAGTAACAATTGCGATATTTCAAAGTGGAAAAATAATAATAACAGGTGCTAAAAAAATAGTTCAAACTGTAGATGCATATAATTTTATAAATAAAATATTAATAAAACATTATAAAGAATTATATAAATTTTCAATAAATAATTTACAAACTTAAATAATTATAGTAGAATACTAACTTATTTTTTTATTATATAATCATTAATAAAAATGTAAAATTTATTCAAAACTTTTTTTTATATATTATAATAATGTAGTTATTATAATTAGTATATCAATATGATAAATATGGATATGGATATGATGTATATGATGTATATGGATATCTATATGGTTTTCTATAACGATTCCTTAAATAAAAATTTAGAGGTTGGGATCCATTTAATATATAATCATATGGTTTTTGTCGATATGAAATCCAATTTTCATATATATCATAGTTATTAGAATAATAAACTAGTAACCAAAGTAATATAAAGATAATAAATAATAATATTGTATATTTATTCATTATATATAATATATGAATAATAAAAAAAAAGAAGTTAATAATATTAATTGTGATAATTTATGGAAATTATTTTTCTCATGTAAATATAAAAATAAAGATAATTGTACAAAAGAATTATTACAATTTACTATATGTAAAGAAGAAGAATTAAATGTATATTTTAATAAAAAAAAATAATATTATTTTAATGAACAATTATTATTACCTACTAAATTTATATTGTTCCAATTTATATTTTTTCCTAATGGTGATAAACTATCTTTTCCTCGACACATTACTTTATTATGCCAATTATCATATTCTATTTGATTTAATTTAGTATAATTCGCATAATTTTCTTTTCTTTTTCGATCATAATCAATTTTTAAAAATATAATAGTAGAAACAACACAAATATTAATTAAAATTAATAATAATTGGATATAATATTTATTTTTAATACATATATAAAATAAAATTAAAGATGATGCTAATGAAAATCCTAACATCATATATGGGATATTATTAGTATATTTTTTTTTTAATATTTCAATTAATAATGGTATAAAATTTACACTATTAAGGGCAATCGCTAATATAACAAAAACATATAGTAAACTTATTTTTTTTTTTCTTAAATTATTATTTGTAGTATTCATTTATATAATAAATAATATATTATTTTTAATGTAATATTAATTATTTTTAATGTAATGTTAATTATTTTTAACACTTAAATTATTTATAAATTCTAATGATTTTTTTTTTGCAATTTCTAAATTATTTTCACAATAAATTGTTTTTGATTTTTGTTTCATTTTTTTTATTATTAAAGGACCTGTAATATAAATACGTATTTTATTATCGTATTTACCGCCTGAGTTTTTTACTTTTGATATTTTAATAAATTGTCCACATTTTGTTTTTGATTCAAATAGAATATTTTTATTTATTTTTTCTAATTCACCAAATAAATAATTATTATTTACTTCTTTGGGTTGATAACATTCGGCATCTACCTTAATAAATTCACATATTCTTGATTGTTTATATTTCAAATTATCATTAATAACTTTTGTATCACAAATTATATTTTTAATTCCTCTTGTTAATGCAACATAATATAAATTCTGTTCTTCATCTTTATCAATATCATTTGCAATTCTTATAATATTATTTTCCATTCCTTTATAACTATGAATTGTATACATTTGACAATAAGCATCATCTTTATTTACTAAATTTTTATTTATATTATCAATTAATGATTCTAATTCATTAGCGGTTAACTTCATAAGAAATGCTGGTAAATCATCTGAAAAATTATTTTTTTCATTTTCAGTTAATTTTGCAAACTTTAATTTATTATGTAATTTTTTAATAATATCAATTTGTTTATGATAATTATATATCCAAATTTTTTTTGTATTTTTTGCAGTATTTAATAGACATTTCCAACTTCTAAATATATATACATATTTATCATCTGGAATAATATCATAATTTAAATTTGTATTATTATTATTCATTGATATCATCCAACAATCATTAAACTTTTTACTTATTAAATTACAAGCTGGATTTCCTATTCTAAATGTAGAGTAAAATTCAAATATTTTAGCTTTTTTTGGTAATATATCAAACGCATTTATACAGCCTCTCCATTCATATATTGCTTGTTTTGGGTCACCAACAAATAATTTTGGTATTGTTGTATCTCTAATTAAAATTGTAAGCATTATAGGATCGAAATCTTGTGCCTCGTCAATGAATATCATATCATATTTTTTATCTAAAAATTTTTTACATAAATTCTTTATTAAACATAGTTTTCGAATACTATCAAATGTATAAAATTCTTTCTGTAATGTTCTTGTCCATAAATCTGTTAATATCTTTTTTTCACAACCAAATTTATTTAAACAATATTCTTTCATACAATTATATTCATTTTGTCTACAGAAATCAGAATAATTATAACAATAAAATTGTTTTGCTTTATATGATTTATTTTCGAACCATGGTATAATTGATGAAATTGTTTGAGGTTTTAAATCTATTATATATGGTTCAAATCCACATTCATTCATAAATATATTTCTCATTAATGAATCAAATGTGGATGGAAATAAGTTATTAATATTATTATTTTTCTTTTTAATTTTTATTTCATCAATTAAGCATTTATTAAATGCAATATATAATATTTTTTTTTTTTTATTTATATTTGCTAAATCTAATAGTGTAGTTGTTTTTCCACTACCTGCAACAGATTTAATTGCTATTATATCATTTTTTTTGAATTTATATTTTTTAATATATTTTCTATGCACTTTATCTAAAAAATTCATTGAATTTTCACAACGAGCATATATAATTGGAAGAATTTGAATATTAATATTTTTTGTAGGATTATTAATTATAAAATCTTTATTTATTTCATCTAATGTTATTGATTTACAGAACCAAATATTTATTAATTTATTATTAACTAAAACTTCATAATTTTTTCTATTTTTTAAAATAAATATTATTTCAGTATTAATATATAATATAATCTTATTTTTTATTTTTTTTATTAATGGTATTAATTTTTTATTAATAATTTCACATATTGTAAAATTACCAACTTTTACTTTCATAATATTTTCATTAATGACATTTATAAAAATTGTTTCATTATTTATTTCATTGATATCAAGTAGTGAATCTATTGTATTTAAATGATGAAACATATAATAATTATAATATACGATATATATTCTGAATTAAATCACTTTTTATAATTTAATTTATATTTTTATAAATAAACTCGTATAAATATAATAAAAATAAGTATACATTAAATATTATGGTAAAAATTATATCAGAGATTGGAATAAATCATAATGGTTCTATTAATAAATGTAAAGAATTAATAATGTTATCTAAAATAGCAGGTGCTGATTATGTTAAAATTCAAAAAAGAAATCCAGATATATGTATACCAGAATATCAGAAAATAAAAATAAAAGATACACCATGGGGGAAAATGACATATCTTGAATATAAAAAAAAATTAGAATTCTCAGAAGAAGAAATAAAAGAATTATGTAATTATTCAAAATCTTTAGATATTAATTTTTTTGCAAGTGTATGGGATATTGATAGTGCTAAATTAATGGCAAAATATACAAATATTGCAAAAATTGGGAGCGCATCGATTACAAATTATCAATTATGTAGAATTACACGACAATTATTTGATTTTGTTATTATTAGTACGGGTATGAGTACAGAAGAAGAAATAGAAATAGCTGTACATAATTCTAAACCTGATGTAATTATGCATACTAATTCTACATACCCATGTCCTGTTAACGAACTAAATTTAAGATATATAGAACATCTTAAAAAAAAATATCCAAAAAGTGAAATTGGATGGAGTGGTCATGAAAATGGTTTACCAACTACATATGCTGCAATCGGTATTGGTGCAACATGGATAGAACGTCATATTACAATGGATAGAAATATTTGGGGTAGTGACCAAAAATCATCATTAGAACCTTCAGAACTAATTAATTTAATTAAAGGGATACGTGATATTGAAAAAGCGATACAGTATGAACCAAGTAATAGAAAACAATTTATAGGTGAATCAAATAAAAGGAATAGTTTAAGACTAACTAATATTAATAAAAATGAAATAAATTAAATGTATTATAATAAATATATAATTATTATGAATAATATTGATGATATACCTACTCATGAATTAAGAAATTTAATTCAAATATTATGTAATAACCTATATACAAGCTCATATAAATTCTTAGGAAATAAGACAACAAAATATCAAGATAGTAGTATCAATTTAAAAGATATTGAAAAATATTTTAATAATGAAATAGATATTCGTATTATAGAATGGGCTTTTAATAGATCTGATTCTGATTTTTTAACTACAATTAGAATTTTAAATGGAAACCATGTTTACGATTTTGGCGTAACAAGAGGATATCATTTTAATTTATATAGAAATTTAGAAATAGACCGTAATGAATTAATATTAAATCTTCTTAAATATAAAGACGATTTTTTAAAAATGGACTATATATTTTTAAGTATGTGGCGTAATCTTTTTTTAAGTAGATTATAGAATAATATTTTATATTTAAATATATTTGAATTATAACATATTTAAATATAAAATAATAATAATATAAAATGGATTCTAATAGAGAAGAATTAAGAAAAAAATTAAGACAAAAAATGTTTATAAAAAATACACAACGATCTTCTAAATATAAAAAAGAACATAAAATTAATAAATTAAAAAAAGATTTATATAATAATACTGGAAATAAAGATATGGTAAATAATATAATGTCTAATATTGATATGTCTAATATTGATTTGGGGAATAAAGATTTAATTAAGAATGCAACTAAAACATTATCAGAATTAATTAAAAAAGATAAACCAGTAGATGAAACAGTAGATGAAATAGTAGATGAAACAGTAGATGAAACAGTAGATGAAACAATAGATGAAACGGTAGATGATAATATTGAAGAATTACTTAAAAATGAATTAAGTAATTAATTTATAAATAATTAAATAATAATATAATAATTATTATCTAATCTATTTATATAAATGAGTTCAAATAGATTAATATATGATACATGCGCATATAAGAAAAGTTTAGATGAAAGTGTTAGTCCTTTAAATTATACATTATATCCAGGTAAATTTGAGAATTGTTCTAAATGTAGAGTTGAATTTGGAGTTGTTGGTGGAAATAATGTAAGTCTATTTAGTGGGAATTTAGTAGATTTAGAAAGTGATTTAAGAGGACAAACAAGACCTGCCAGTTTATGTCCAAATAAAAGATATCAACCAGGATGTGATTCTTGTCCAACTAATAATAGTGGGATTCCATGTGGAGATGTTAAATGTCAACCAAAAATGAATAATTTACCAGGATGTCAAATGTTCAATTACAAGCCAACTGTGGCAACACCAAAACAAAAAATTTCAAAATGTGATTATTCTAATCAATAATTTTTTAAAATATTTAATGTATTTAATATTGAATCAGGAGTAACAGAAATTGAATCAATACCATTATTTATTAAAAATTTTGCAAAATTTATATCATCAGATGGTTGTTGACCACAGAAACCAACTTTTATATTATATTTTTTGTAATCTTTAATCGCTTTTATTATCAATCTTTGATAACTAATATTATTATAATCACTTAGATAACTAACTCTTTCAGAATCTCTATCTATTCCTAATGTTAATTGTAGTAAATCATTCCCACCAATTGATACGCCATCTATTAGAGGTGCAAATCTATCTGCTTCAATTACATTACTTGGTATTTCACACATAATATATATTTTTAAATTATTAACACCACGTTTAAGACCATATTTTTCCATTAAAGAGATTACAATTTTACATTCTTCTGGTGTTCTACAAAATGGAATCATAATAATAATATTAGTCATACCCATTTTATCTCTTGCATATTTTAATGCTCTACATTCTAATTCAAATGCTTTTTCAAAATCTTTTGAATAATATCTTGATGCTCCTCTCCATCCTATCATAGGATTTTCTTCATTCGGTTCAAAAATATCACCGCCTAATAAATTTTTATACTCATTCGATTTAAAATCAGATAATCTTACAATAACATCTTTTGGATAAAATGATGATGCTATTTTAGAAATACCTTTAGATAATTCACTAATAAAAAAATCAGTTAAATTATTACATTTTATTTTATTATTTATTTTATCTTTAATAACTAAAAAACTATTATTATTATTTAATTCTTTATTATTATAATTAATAATAGTATTTGGATGTATGCCAATATAATTATTAATTATAAATTCTATTCTAACTAAACCGACTCCATTATTTGGTAATAATGAATTTGAAAAAGTATTATCTGGATTCGCAATATTCATCATTAGTTTTACTGGCAATTTAATATCATTATTTATTTTTAAAATATTTTTTGTATATTTTAAAAAACCATCATATATCTTACCAATTTCTCCTTCACAACATGATACAGTTATTTCTTGATTATTTTTTAAAATTTCAGTTCCTTTTTTACACCCAACTATACAATTTACACCAATTTCTCTAGCTACAATAGCTGCATGACAAGTACGACCTCCTTTATTTGTAATTATTCCAGATGCTATCTTCATAATTGGTTCCCAATCGGGTGTTGTAATATCAGTTACTAATATATCACCCTTATTAAATTCTTTATGTTGATAAGAATTTTGTAATATTTTTACTTTACCAGTTGATACTTTATTACCAACGGATATACCCTCTAATAATAATATATTATTGTTATTATTTTTTGATATATTATATCTTATTAATTCATTACTTTTATTATTTGAAAATATAGTTTCTGGTCTAACTTGTATAATATATAATTTATTATCTAATCCATCAAGTGCCCATTCAACATCTATATATATTTTTTTATTGTAAATATTAGAATAATATTTTTCTAATAATATTATATTATTTGCTAATTCTTTTACTTGTTCATCATTTAAACTTAACAAGTCATTCTTATTATTTATTATTTTAACTTTTTCATTTTTATTATCAGAATATATCATTTTAATATTTTTATCACCTTTCTTTTTTTTTAGTATTGGATCTAAATTATTTATTAAAGCTCTTTTATCAATTATAAACTCATCTGGTACTATATTTCCACTTACTACTAATTCGCCTAATCCAAATACAGAATTAATAATTATAGATTTATCATAACCAGTTTCTGTATCAATTGAAAATGAAACACCAGAAGAACCAATATCTGATCTAATCATTTTTTGTATTGAAACAGACATTTTAATATTTTCATATGGAATATTTTTATCTTTTCTATAAGATATTACATGAATATTAAATAAAGATGCATAACATGCTTTAATTGAATTTATTAAATTAATTTCATCAGTAATATTTAAAAATGTATCTAATTGTCCTGCAAAAGAAGCAGAAGGTAAATCTTCCGCAACGGCAGAAGATCTTACTGCGATTTCTATATTATTATTATATTCATTTCTTAATTTATTATAATGTTCTATTATTTCATTATGAGTATTAATATCAAAATCAGATTCTATAATTAATTTTTTAATTTTATTAGATATTATTTCTATATCAGTGATATTTGTATTTGTATTTATATTTAATAATTCATTTTGTATTAATGTATTTAATTTATTATTTTCTAAAAATAAATCATATACATCTGTTGTAATTGCAAATCCATTTGAAATATTTATATCTTCTTTTAATTTATATAAAATTCCTAATGATGCATTTTTACCACCGACCTTCATTTTATTTTTTAAAGAACAATTTTTAAACCAAATAATATTTGTCATTATATAAATTATTAATATTTTATATTTTTATATTATATATATTAATTAATTATAACACATTTGAATATTTAAAACGCCGACCTAATCCAAATATTTTTAGGTTTTCGCTTTCTTATTTATAGTCTTTTTACATATTTTTCACTTCTATAATATGCTCCTTTTATTAGATTCTTATAAATATGTATTGGATGTTATTTTTAATAACATCATATTTACATTATTAACCAATTCATTATATGTTATTCCCTTATTCTTCTGTAGTCGTGATTTTAATACATTAAAATATCTATCTATCGCATTTGTATAATATTGATATGGATCAGTATATAGTAAAATATTATCCTTTTTAATTACATATTAACTAGTTGATTTCTATAACTACTCACATTATCTAAAATGATTAATTTATTTTTATTTTTTCCATTTATTACTATCAATCCCTCCCTTTTTATATACATCATATCCCAGTATATTTTTGAAAACTTCTTGACTTTCAGTTTTGACTACGCTCCTTTATCTAATTATTCATAAAATTTTTTTCTAATCATAAATGAGTTTAATGATATTTCATAAATACATATAATATCATCTAAGCTATATTTTTATCTTACTATAAAACTCTTTGATTTGATTTTTAATTACAATAGGTTTTTTATATATTGTGTTTGGAATATGTTGTAATTGTTTTAGTGTTATATTTATATATATTACAACTCTACCTAAATGAACTATTTATACTTAATATTTAGTTTTTAATTTAACTAATAATTGATATGTAGTTATATTTTTATTTTGTTTGAGGTTTTGCTTTATAAATGAAATATAACTATTAGTAATTTTTTATGATGTATAATCTCTTTTATCTCGTATAATATTATTTGTAGATTTATATTTATCTATCCTCCACATTAAACTTTTATATGAACAAGTAAATATTTACAAGTTTGCACTTGGTTTTTAGAATGAAATAAATAATATTTAACTGTTGATAATTTATAATCACTACTTTTATGTATAGGTATTATAATATAATTTAACAATTTATAAAAATTGATTTAAAATAAATACTTATTTTTATACTTAAATAACACACGATGTCTTCTGAACAAACAACCAGCCAAACAGAAGTTATAGAACAACCAACTGCACCAAAAAAATTTAAGATTAAGATAATGAAGAAAAAACTTAAAATTATAAGTGAACATCGAAAAAGGTGGAATTATTTGCGTCTTAATTTTAGAGTATATTTAAAGAAACACTACTCTTGTATTAAAATTCAAGCATATTGGGTCGGATATAATTTTAGAAAAAAAAATGTTTTAGAACCTTGTTATATTAATGAACTTGATATTGATACAAAAAAATTAATAGAGTGTCTGAAAAAAGATTATTTAACACATGGTAGAATTGAATATTACAAATCAACATCAACACAAAATCTAAATTTAGAAGACGGATTTATGGAATTTATTACTGCCAAATGTATTAATGGTGAACGAGTGGGAGAAGGACATTGTCCGATTGATGTTGTTAAAGATGATAAAGGAATAGATGTGTTATGTGTTTGTTTAAATGGAATACAAACAAATGAAAAATCTATTATGCAAAATTTTAGTAAATGTGGTAATAATTTAGATAGATTGTTTGATACTTGTAAATATCAAGAAGCACTTTTTCTATTTACAAAAGAATATTATAAAAAATTATTTAACGCAAAAAAAACAAAAAAGATTAGAAAATTATATTATTTGGCGTTTATATCTACAGATATAAATGTATATATGTCTGTATTTAAAATAAATTTAGAGTGTATTTTAAATATAAAATATGAAAATATTACAAAACAAAAAAAAAGTATTAAGTTTAAAGGATTTATTGATGATAAATTTGGTATTACAAGATTATTTAAATCTAAAAAACGATTAGAAATTAGATTAAATAAATATATTCTAAATTGTTATAATACTATTCGATTAATATGATTTATATAATTTCCTTTAATTTATTTACAATGAGATTTACTACTGGGACTGAAACAGCATTTCCAGATAATTTATATAATGCACTATCACAAACATCTGGAAGTTTATAATCTTTTGGAAATCCTTGTAGATTAAAACATTCTCTTGGAGTTAATTTTCTGATACCATTATCATCTTTTAGAAGAGGCACATTATGTCCTCCTCCACCCATATTAGCTGTCAATGTAGGGCAACAATTACTCTTATTTTCTCTCACATAAAATCGTCTATATTGATAAAGGACATTTTCGGATATATTTTTAGTAATACCTTTTTCTATTTCATTAAATACTTTAAATCTATCCGTATAGTAATATTTATCATCAACACTTTCTTCTAACATATCACATATTTTCCCTTGTTCTTGTTCTGGGAATTCAAAGTTAAATTTATCATATTTTTCTTTATCACGAAATCCTATTATATATATTCTTTCGCGATGTTGTGGAATATTAGTAATCTTATTAGTATCAAGAATAGCTGTTTTTATATTATAACCTATTTCTTGTAATTTTTTCTCAATAATTTTATATGTATTTCCTTTATCATGTGATTTTAAATTTTTAACATTTTCTAAAATAATTATTTCAGGATTATGTTTTTCTAAAATTTTAACAATTTTCCAAAATACATTTGATCTTTTGTCATCAAACCCTTTTTTCTCACCAGCTATACTAAATGGTTGACAAGGGAATCCACCACATAAAAGATTATGTGAAGGTATATCTGATACATTTATAGTATTTAAATCTTTAAGAGTAAATGTATGAGTAGGATTATTTAGTTCATAAATTTTTTTGGAACATTCCATCATATCATTTGTAAATACACATTTAAATTTATTACTTTTTTCAAGTACTAATGTAAAAGCACCAGTTCCTGCAAATAAATCAATAAACTTTAATTTATTATCAATAATTTTAAGGTTATTCTTTTTAATCTTAAATTTTTTAGGTTGTTTTGGTTTATGTTCCATTGTGTCTGTATTTACATTTACTTTTTCATTTTCAACAATCAATTTTTTATTATTTAATTCTTTTAATTTTTCTTCAACTGCTTTATCTACAATATCCTTAATTTTATCAGCATTATTTTCACAAGGTGTATTGCGTATATTATGAGAATCATAGTTAGATTTTTGAGAAAATCCTTTTCCACATCGTTCACAACTATATTTAACCATTTTCGTTATATATTGTTATATATATTGTTATATATATTCTTTTTTAAATCAATTTTATAAATTTTATAAATTATTAATATAAAATTTTTATATTATATATTAATTAATTATTAATATATGTGTATATCAATGAAAGATAATATGACATAATACTTAATATAATAAAAGTTATACCTAAATAAAATTTATTATTAACATCATTTATATTAAATAAATATGGTTTATACAAATATAATAATAAAATAAAACATATAAATAAGAATATTGCATTTTTTATAGTATTTCCAAATATCATAATTATACTATAATAATGTATAAAAAAAATATATTTTAAATTTATTATTTATTTATTATATAGACTATAATAATGAAGTTTATTATATTTTTTATAATATTAATTATTTTATATTTTTATTATATTAATAATTTAAATAATGTTAATATTGAACATTTTTATACATTATTTAAACCATTATATTATCCTAAAATTAATAAAAAATATTTAAATATTATTGATGAATACAATTCAAGTATAAATAATTCATGTATAGAAAATAAATATAATTCTGATAAAATTATATTTGGTAGTTATTATCAATCTGAATTTAAATCAAATGAAATAGATTTATTAACAATGTTTTTAAGTAAATTATTTTTAGCAAATACTGTAATTACTGATATAAATATTACTAAATATGAATTATCATCACAATTATTATTAGATATTAATAAAAATAAAATAGATTTAGGGATTATACCAAGTCCAATTTTATATGATGGTATTGTTGGGGATGGATTAATATATAAAGATTATAATTTTAAAAATATAGAATTTATATCTAATACTAATAATACATATATATTTATATTAACAAATATTATAAATAAATATTCAAGTATATATGATTTAAAAGGACAAAAAATATACGCAGGTATAAAACATTCATTATCATGGAAATGTGCTATTGATATATTTAATAATATTAATTTTAAAGAAAATATAGATTATGAATTTGTTGATGTAAAATTTAATGAAGCTATAAAATTACTAAATGAAAATAAAATAGGTAGTATATTATTAACTGATATTTTTCCAAGTAAATTATTATATAATATTATTAATAATGATTTTAATAATAATTTTTTTATATTACCATTAGATAATATAAATGAAAGTATATTTTTAAATCGTTATTTTTATTATGAAAAAACATATATAGATTTAAATAAAGTATCTAATCATTATTTACCAAAAAAAGTAGAAAATAAATCATATACAATATTTAGACCAAACTTACTAACATATAAATTTTGTAATATGTTAGTTAATAATAATAAATTAAATAGTATAATTGGATATAATATAGTTAAAACAATACATGATAATATTAATTTATTAAATAAACAAAAAATATATACATATAATAAATTAAGTAATTTATATATGACATTTACATATATACCAATCCCATTAAATAAAGGAGTTAAAAAATATTTTGAAGAAAAAGGTTTTATTAGTTATAATAAATCTAATAATTGTATTTATTATCTAGGTAATATAGAATGTAATAAAAATAATTTAAATAAGTTAGATACAGATTTATTACTTTTTTAATTTATAATTGTAGTTTTCCATTATTTATATCATTGCGTATATTATCATCTAATTTTATATAATTATTTTCTTTTTTATTAATTATATATATATCTTCTCCATTTATACCATCATTTTTTAAATTAAATTTCTTATATTTAAATGTACCTGTCATATCTATATCTTTTATTATTTTAATAAAACATGGTATTGAATATTGAGGTAAGTCTTTTTTTAAATATAAATATAATTTATTAAAATCTATGTCTTTATTTATTTTTATAGATACCATTCCTGGATTACCATCGTATTTTTCTAATTTTATTCCATATACAATTGCTTCTTCTATATCTTTATAATTACTTATAATAGAACATACTTCTGTTGTAGCAACATTTTCACCTTTCCATCTAAATGTGTCTCCAATTCTATCTACAAAATATACAAAACCCTTTTTATCCTTTTTTAATAAATCTCCTGTTCTAAACCATTGGTCGCCCTTTTTAAATACATTTCTAATAATTTTCTTCTCTGTTGCTTCTTTATTTGTATATCCATCAAATTTTCTTGTAGGATCATTATTTTTAATTAATCCTATCGCTTCTCCAATTTCATCTTCTTTACAATTAATACATAATCCAAGTTCATTTCTTAAATGTTCTTCATTGTTTACATCATATTTAATAATTTTGATAGGATAAATATTTTGTAAAGATTTGGGTAAATATCCAATCGCACCAATTTTACCATATGGGTTAAATAAATTAGCATTTCCTTCCGTTGAACCATAAAATTCTCCAATATTAATATTAAATCTTTCAGTAAATAATTTCCAAATATCTGGTCTTAATCCGTTGCCAATTAATATTTTCATATTATGTGTTTTATCATAAATTGATTCCTTTGTATTTAAAATATATCTACAACATTCGCCTATATAAATACCAACTGTTATATTATTAATACTACAATCTTTAAAATAATTACTTGCTGAAAATTTATCACGTATTATAATATGCATACCACAATGTAATCCTGTGCTTAATCCTACAATACTTCCATTTGAATGATATAATGGCAATGGTATATACATATTATCATTATTATTTAAATTATATAATTCTTTAAATGCATAACCTGCGATTATAAATCTTAAATGTGATATCTTTGCTGCTTTTGGCATACCTGTTGTACCCGAAGTAAATATATAAAATAATGGAGAATCATAATTTATCTTATTCATTTTATTAATATGAATTTTTCTATTAACTATATTTTCTGGTAATTTATTTGCTTCTTCTAATAGTTTATTAATATTTATTATTTTAAATTTATTATTATGATTGAGTTTTTGTAATTCAGTATAATTATAATCATCACATATAACTAATTTATTTTTATTATTATTTCTAGATTGTTTAAAAGATAAATTTATACAATGTAATAGAGTATCTCCTTTTAGATTTGTATTAATAAATGAGGATATTGCTCCAATTTTAGTAATACCAATCCATGTTGCTATATAATTTATTGAATTATTTAATTTAATTGGTACTACATTATTTAATTCTATTTCATTGATTAATAACCAATTACTAATCTTATCACTAAGTAAATCTAATTCATTATAAGTTAATATATTATGATTATCTTTTATATTTTTTTTTTTATTTTTTTTAATTATTTTATTAAATAAATCTAAAAATGTAATATTTTTTTTAACTATATTATTTGAATATTTTTTTATTTTTATTAATTTATATATAATTTTTACTTCTTTCATTAATAATTATTTTAATATAAACATGGTTTATATATATTATATAACAAAATTATTATATAATAATTTTAAATTACCAATATATTAATTTATATATATATTATATTATATGGGTTATTTAAAAAATAATTCTAAGTTGTTATCACCAGCAGAATACTATAATATATTAAATAAATGTCATAAAAATAAAAGACCTGTTTCATATCAACCTTCTTACTTTTGTTGTAATTTAAATTGCAAGGGATGTAATGCTACAATTAATAAAGATTGTATTAAACAATTAAAAAAAAAAGTGTATATAAGTTCAGGAAATTCTGTACCTAGTATTATTAAAGTTCAAGAACAGGGGGCAAATGCATATAATAAATTAGTATGGTTAATACAAAATATAGAATATGGCAATGCATCTACAGCATTAAAATGTAATTGTAATCAATATAATACATTTAATTATAAAAAAAATAAATATAATATAAAACATTGTACAAATTGTAATAATAATAAAGGTTGTAATAAATTAAATAATAAATATAGAAATGAATGTTTAAAATATTTAAAAGTATATAATACTTTTGGTGATATTAATTATAATACAGTTGATGGGTGGCCACCATTAGGTGCAAATAATACATCAGATTTTGGTTATAATCCAAATTATACTATACCAAAAAAAGGACAAGCACCTACTCAAAGTTATAATGATTTTATACAATATCAACGATTTATAAATTTACAATGGTTAAAAAAAAGCAATACACCAAAAAAAAATTTAAATAAATTTTTTGAAATTATGTATAATTATAAATATAATGATTATATAAATAAAAATAATAAATTAAATAAATATATAAATAGTATTTCATAATTAACGTTCAGTTGGGTTTAAATATGGAACTTCTAATATATTATATAATGATTCTTCATTATTTATTTCTATTCTTTCATTTGTATTATTTTTAAATAATCCATATTCATTTAATTTTAAATTTTTTTTAATTGCATT
>WLWF01001064.1_pt1 | contig 24187 bp, 33 predicted proteins | sample 6718331 | NCBI WGS metagenome assembly WLWF01 (sample SAMN12718692, study PRJNA515312) | sponge metagenome | isolation source: marine sponge | host: Mycale hentscheli | place: New Zealand: South Island, Marlborough, Capsize Point | collected 2003-05-01
CTCGAGATGTAATAATACATATACTGGATACACAAATTAAATATAAATAAATATGGGAACAAGAAGTTTAACAAGAGTAATACCAAGACAAGAAGGTATTGCGTACGACAAAGGTCATAAGATGATTAAAAAGTCAATAATAAATATGTACCAACAATATGATGGTTATCCATCTTATGTAGGTGTTAAATTAGCTGAGTTTATAAAGCCAATTAAAATAATAAATGGTATTTCAGGTTCAGTTAAAATAGGTGAATATGCTAATGGTCCGGGTTGTTTAGCAGCTCAGATAGTGCAGGAATTTAAACATGATGTAGGATATACTTATCTACATGAGTGTGATGGTGATATTGGAGATTTAGGAGAAGAATATATTTATACTCTTTATCCTAAAGAAGGTGAACCAACGTATATATCTATTTATGATGTATATGAAAAATATGTGATGTTTGTAGGTACAGCTGATGAATTAATTAAAAAATATAAATTAAGGGAGCAATCAGAAGATCACAAACTAAATACGGTTTAAGATAGATAATATATATATGACAGAAAAAGAAATAGATATATTAGCAAAAAAAATAGCTGATAAAGTATTAAAAGCTTTTACTGAGTACTATGATAACCATGAAACATTAGAGGTTTATAGACCAAGTGAATCAGAAGTTATAGAAATTGAATTAAAACGGCTTAACAGTCTTTTGTCACGTTATGAACAACAAGAACAGTATGAAAAAGCCGCTATTATTAAAAGAAAAATAGAAATAATTAATAAAAAATATAAAAAATGAGTGACTTTAAAGTAATGCTAGCTCACCCTTATGGTAAAAAAGAATTTAATACAGATTCTTTTATTCAACCAAAACTTGACGGGGTTAGATGCTATATAACAAAAGACGGCGCTTTCAGCCGTAATCATAAAGAGTTTAAAACTGTAGATCATATTAAAGATGCATTTAAACCTTTATTTAAAAAACTACCCAACCTTGTGGTAGATGGTGAATTATACAACCACCAATTTAAAGATAATTTCAATAAAATTATATCCCTTGTGAGAAAACAAAAGCCCAATGATCAAGAAATAGATGAGGCAACTCGTTATATTCAGTTTCATTGGTATGATTATTATTCTGATATTCATAATTATCCTTTTAAAATAAGAAATGAAAATATTAAAAGTAAAATTGATGAATTAAGATCAAGACATATTGTTGAAGTATCAACTCAACAAGTTTCTTTAATTGAAGAAGCTAAATTATTACACGAAGATTTTCTCAAACAAGGTTATGAAGGTAGTATAGTAAGACTAAATAAACCATATGAACAAAAAAGAAGTTATAACTTACAAAAATTCAAAGATTTCCAAGATTCAGAAGCAAGAATTACTGGATGGGTGGAAGGCCAAGGCAAACGAACTGGTACAATTGGTAAGTTCTTGGCTATGGATAACAACGGTATCACTTTTGGTATGCCTGTTATGGATGATTATAAAGTAATGGAAAAAATGTATGATATAGCAGACTGGTATATTGGTAAAACAGCTACGTTTACATTCTTTCAAAGAACTCCCTCTGGGTCATATAGACATCCTCTATTCAAATGTATACGAAACTATGAGTAGTATATTAGATTTAATAATACCGTTCTTTATGGCTCTTATTATAGCTTTGAGCGGTTATATAGTTGCTTTAATAAGCGACTGGATGCAAAAAATAATTATACCATTATTAGTTATGTTATTATTTGATTTGTTAACAGTATACATGTTTTATGCTATTAACACAACTAAAATTCAACTAATGATGGGTGTAATATTAGGAATAACATTAAAAATAATTGTATTTTTATTATATCAAAAATATTTAAGCAATGAGTAGATTTAAATTATATAAACACATGATAAGCGTTAATGCATTCGGTATTAACGAGAAACGTAAAACTAAAAAAGATGTTCGGAATAAAAAATATACCAAGGGCAAGAAAAAAATCTCATAAAGATTATTTATGGGATTCTATTTACGGCTTAAGAAGAGACATAACTAATTATGTTCTTACGTGTAAAGCCAAAGATAAGAAAATAAACGTAAAAAAATTAAATCATAAAGCAGATTTAATAATTAAATATTCAAATAAATTAAAAACATTTGAAACTCAGCCAACGCTGAGATAATGACAATAGGTAATAATATATAATAGAATAACAAGCTAATGTCACACAGACGTATTGATTATTTAAATCAAAATAGAATTATATACAATCGAGATCCAATAAATGATAAACCAACAAAAATATATAGTTGGGGAAAGTATTATAAAGAAGGAACTTTCGAATGCTATGAATTATTTAAAAGTAAAGCTAAAATAAGCAGTTTTAAATCATTAAAATGGCATTTGTTAGTTCTTCGATACTTAAATTCAGAATTGGAAAATAATAAATTTAAAGAATTAGCATACTTTATAACAGATAAAAAAAATAATTTTATTACATTTAATATTAAAGAAAAATATTTATTAGACATGCTAGATAGATTAGATGATGAATTAGATAAACCACCTGTTAATAGGAAAAGAAAAATAATCTTTAAACAACTAACTGGTTTAAATACAGAGGAAAAACTTAAAATAGTAGGACAATTGGTAGGAAGAAGTAAAAGTATTTATGAAGATGATATTTATCAATGCATGTTAGATATAAACGATTTAGGTAAAAAAATTACAATGAATAAAATAGCAAATTCTTTAAAGTGCTCTACACGAACAGTTTATAGAACTATGGGAAATCAATTAAAACAAGAGAAAAATCAATTAAATAAAATAATATGAAAAAGTATAACATACAAAATTATATTAGATACAAGGAAGACGTAAAAGCTTCACAACCTGTTAAAAGAGATTTATTAGATTATAATAGAAATGAGTTAATAGTTAAATTTTTACCATTGGTAGAGAATATAGCTAGAAAGTTTTCTACTTCTCAACAAGCAGCAGGTGTAATGGATGTAACTGATTTTATTCAAGAAGGCGCATCTGGTCTTGTTAAAGCTGTTGATAAATTAGATTATGTAGTTTTAAAAGATTCAAAAGACAAAGAAAAAACCTTAAAATCTTTTTTCTTTAAAAGAATAAAAGGAGCAATAAGAAGAGCTATTGATCATAACAGAGGAGATATACGTATACCTGAGCATAAAATGAATCAAATACGTAAAAATCCTAAAGATAAAAAAATGGTTGAAATGTTTTTTAATTCTATATTTCTTAGTATAGATGCTAAAACAATGACTGATGACGAGGATATGGTGTATCAAATACCTGATAAATCAGAACCTTATAACATTAATCTTTTAAATAGTTATTTAAGAGGTTTAATGAGAAAATATCTTAATGAAAACGAGTATGAAGTATTAAGATTATCTTATGGATTAGATTGTGAGAAACGATCAGCCAAAGATATAGCCCAAGAAATTAACATCAAAGGGCCTAGTGGTTATGTAAGAATTTCTGAGCTTAAAAAACAAGCTGTAAGAAAATTAATTGAAAACGTGGACCACTCACAAGTGATTGATTACCTGTAAGTTAAAGGTAGTAAATCATTAAATTTATATGTAATTATATTAATATACAAACCTTAAATACCTATGACTATAAACGAAAAGTTAGCAACTATTCAGACTAAATTTAAATCGAAGAAAAGTAGATTTAATTCATTCGGCAAATATTACTTCCGCTCTGCCGAAGACATTCTCGAAGCAACAAAACCCTTTTTATTAGAATTAGGAGTTACAGTAACTTTAAATGAAAATTTAATTGCTAGTGCACCTATGCCTATTATTGAGAGTATGGCTACTATTTCTGATGGAGAAAATTCTATTCAAGCTACAGCTTTAGTAGGAGTAGATCTATTACAGAAAGGTATGCAAACACCTCAACAATTTGGGTCTGCATCGAGTTATGGGAAGAAATATGCTTTAGGTAATTTATTTTTAATTGATGATACACATGATAGCGATGCTGTTAATGATCATAAAACCAACATGAGTTCAGATCAAGTAGCAAAAGCTAAACAATTTATTAAATCAGGAGGAAAAATAGATGCAATTAAAGCTAAATACTCTTTAACTAAAGAAGTTGAAAAGGAATTAACAACGCTCTAAATGACAAAAAAAGAGATTTTAAAAAGGTTAAAAAATGATGAAGATTATTACGGAGAATTTGGACAACAATATCTTAGTAATTCACACATTATGACCTTATTAAAAAACCCTTTATCACTTCATGAGCCTAGTAGACAAACACCTGCGTTTTTGATTGGCGGTTATTTTCATACCGCCATTCTTGAACCAGATAAACTAAAAAAGTTTAAAATTGTTAAGTCTAATACTAGAAATACAAAAGCGTATAAAGAGATATCAGGTGGTGAACTATGTTTATTACAACACGAAGTAGATCAAATAGAAATTATGGTTGATAAAGTATTAGCTAATAATGTTTGTAAAGATTTAATTCGAGGTGAAAAAGTAGAATACGAAGTTCCAGGCATTTCCGAAATAGAAGGTGAACTATGGAAAGGTAAAGCTGATATAATAAATCACGATGAAAGAATTATAGTAGATTTAAAAACTACATCAGATATAGATAATTTTAGATATTCAGCTTCTCGTTACAATTACGACAGTCAAGCATTTATTTATAGAAAATTATTTGGATATGATTTAATTTTTATAACTATAGATAAACAAACTCATCAAATTAAAATTTGTGAATGCTCTGATGCTTTTTATGAAAAGGGTCGTGAAAAAGTACAAGAAGCAGTAGCTCAATACAAATTATTTTTTAAATCACCAGAATTCGATCCTAAACAATTTTTTAAAACTGAAATTTTATAATATGGCAAGAATAAATAGACGTACAAAAACTTGTACAATGACAGGATTAAGATTCCCTGTTACACAATTTTATAGAAATACAAATACAGTGGATGGTTATCATCCTTACTCTAAATTAGCAGATAACTTTAGAAGAAGATTAAAAGATAGTAACGTAACTACAATGGATTTACGTGAACTCTTTACTAACTTAAATACAAAAATAGCGTAATGGCATCAATATTAAAAACAAGTATTAATTTAAATAGTATCCCTAAAGATAAAATCATTATAGGGGCTAAGGGTAAGTATTTACCTATTAGCATAACTTTAAATGATGAAGTAGATCAGTTTGGTAACAATGGTCCAGTCATCGTAGAACAAAGTAAAGAAGAAAGAGAATCTAAAGTAGCAAAGGTTTATTTAGGTAATACAAGAGTTGTTTGGACAAACGGGCAGAATGTAGAAGCTGCACCTAGAATGGACCAACCAAAAGCAGCACCTAAAGCACAGCCAGTTAAAGAAGAAGATCTACCATTTTAATACAAACTAAATACGAAAATTCGCAGATAATATATATATGCAGACAATAGAGATCAATGGATTCTTGATTGATAATTTTAATCAATATAGTTTAGAGGAAGGTAAAACACAGGGGACTTGTCCTTTGTGTTCCTCTTCTAGGCAACCCAAAAATCAGAAACTTAAATGTGCTTCTTATGATTGGGAACGGGGTCTCGGTACTTGTCATAACTGTAATACAACTTTTCAATTGCATACTTACCAACGTAAAGGAAATAGTGAAAAGGTTTATAATAAACCTAATGAAGAACCTAAAGTGTATTTAGCAGAACCAAGTTCAAAAGTTATTAAATGGTTTAAGACAAGAGGTATATCTGAAAAGACTTTAAAAGATTTAAAAGTATCTGAAGGTCCTGAGTTTATGCCACAAACCGGTAAATCCGAGAATACTATAAAGTTCAATTACATGATGGGCGATGAATTAATTAATATTAAATATCGTGATGGTAAGAAGAACTTTAAATTGTATAAAGGGGCTGAGAAAATATTTTATAATATAAATAGTATTATCGGGTATGATACGTGTATTATAGTTGAAGGTGAAATGGATGCGTTAAGTTTTCATGAAGCCGGTTTACCAAATGTTATATCAGTTCCTAATGGTGCAACACTTAATTCAAATAATTTAGATTACTTAGATAATTGTATAGATTATTTTGAAGATAAAGAGAAAATAATTTTAGCAGTAGACAGCGATGAAGCAGGTCAAGCTTTACAACAAGAATTAATTAGACGTCTTGGTGCAGAAGTTTGTTTTACAGTAGATTTTGAAGACTGCAAAGATGCTAATGAATACTTAATAAAACATGGAAAAGAAAACCTTTTCAGCAAAGTTTCAAAAGCAAAACCCGTGCCTTTGGAAAATGTTACAACATTCAAAGATATTGAAGGAGAAGTCACTGATTTTGTACAACACGGTTTTAAACCCGGTTATCAAGTGGGTTTACAAAATTTTGACAGGATTTTTTCGACTTATACCGGACAGTTTATTACTGTTACTGGGATACCTTCTTCTGGGAAGTCTGATTTTGTTGATCAAATGGTTATCGGGTACAATTTAAATTATCAATGGAAAACAGCTTTTGCATCTCCTGAGAATGCTCCAACATATCTTCACGCTCATAAATTAATGCGTAAAGTATGGCAAGGAATGCCTACACCAGGTGATATAAATAGTAATAAATGGAATCAAGTAGCAGACCATGTTAATGATAATTTCTTTTTTATTGATATGGAAAGATATACACTTGAATCTGTATTACGTAAAGGAGCTGAGCTTGTAAAACGTAAAGGGATTAAATGTTTAGTAATTGACCCATTTAATAAGATCAGAGACGTTGATTCTCATACCGATGATGTTAATAGATATACAATGGAATATCTTACTAAAATAGAAACGTTTGCAAAAAAGTTTGATGTGTTAGTTTTTATTGTAGCTCACCCTACTAAAATGTATAAAGACAAAGATGGTAAAATTGAAGAACCTAATATGTATAACATAAAAGGTGGTGGAGAATGGTATGATGCATCATATCATGGTATATTAGTTCATAGAGATTATGAAGCTAAAACAGTTAAAGCTAAAGTTTTAAAAGTTAAGTTTCAAAATCTTGGTGAAAATGGAGCTGAAGCTTATTTTAAATGGGAACCTAAATCAGGTTGTTTTATTCCTCATGAAGATCAACAAGTAATAAATGATATAATGCCATGGGAATAAAAGAAAGGAAAAAGAAAAATAGTAATCCAATGCCCAGTTATGTTCCTAGTACAGAAGAAAGAAAATGGCAGGCATACTGTATAAATAATGATATAAGGATATCTCAAAAACCTGAAAAAGGAGAAATAGGTAGATGGAGAATGACCGTTAATATTGGTCCTTATAAAAGAGGAGAAGTTCCTCATTTGTCTCCTAATGTATATGATAAATATACCTTATATCCATCTTATTATCAAATGTGTAAATATTATTATGACAAACGCGAAGAATAGTTTTAAAAATGCTGATGAAGCCTTTAGATATTTTTATCTTTATATTAAAGAATATGGAATAAAATTTGGAGATACTAAAGCTTTATTTAATATAGGATTCCATTTACAAAATCCTTTAGAAGTTAATATAACTCATAAAGATAGAAAGTGGAATAAAGATTATGCTGAAGCTGAATGGCAATGGTACTTATCAGGAGATCCTAGTGTAGAAAAACTAGGTGAAATTTATGGTAAAGTACCTCCAATATGGGATAGAATGGCTGATTCAGAAAGAAAGTGTAGATCTAACTATGGTTGGCAATGGAACAGAAATCATCAAATAGATTATGTTGTAGCTAAATTAAAAGATGTAAAAGATACTAGACATGCTGCAATATCTATCTATGATGGTAAAGAAATAAGTACATATGCTAAAGATACTCCTTGTACTTATGCAATTCAGTTTACAGTTATAAATAACAAACTACATATGGCTGTTATGATGAGATCTAATGACCTCTGGTATGGTTTTTGTAATGATCAGTATTGTTTTGTTATGTTACAAAAAATGATTGCAGAGAGACTGTCTATTAAACTTGGAGGTTATTATCATTTTGCCCATAATTTCCATTTGTATAACAATAAAATTAAATAAAATAAATATGTATTATTTATATCATATACCTGGTAAAAAAATAGGTGTTACAAGTAATCTTAATACAAGAGTTACACTTATACAAGGGTATAAAGAAGGAGAGTACGAAGTTCTAGAATCAAGTAAAGATATTAATTATATATCTGATCGAGAAATAGAACTTCAAAAGTCTTATGGCTATAAAGTAGATAGACGTAAGTATAGTGAATTATATAATAAATCTAATAATATGAAAATAAATGCAACGGAACAAACTTCTACTTTTCCATATCCAATAAGTGAGTTGAAAGAAGCTCTTAATAAACATAATGGAATAATATGGGAAACACAGTTTGGTACTTTTAAATTAACTGATAGTAGTATTAAATGGATACTATCACACGCTCAGGTTTCTATGTATAACCCTAACAGGTCTTATGTTTACAATAAAGCTTTTTATGAAAATTGTGTTAAGCAAACTGTTAAAAAATGCAATAAAAAACCTTTAAAAATGTTTCAGCAAATTAGAGACTGGGCACAAGAAAGAGGTTTATATGATAGTGGAAATACTACTACTCAATATGTAAAACTTCAAGAGGAATGTGGAGAACTAGCTAAAGCTCTACTACAAGATGATCAACCAGAAGTTATAGATGCTATTGGAGATATAGTTGTAGTATTAACTAATTTAGCTCATCAAAGAGGAACTCATATCGAAACTTGTATTAGTTCAGCTTATAATGAAATAAAAGGACGTACGGGCCAAATGATTAACGGAACATTTGTTAAAGATGAAAATTAAAACAACAGATCAAATAGTTCAAGCTGTTTTAAAGAAAATGGATGAACGTAGTTTAGTAGGCCAAAAGAAATATGGAGCTACTATGATGGAAGAAATTATAGGTCAAAAAAAAGATCTAAATAGATTTCTTAATGATGTACAAGAAGAGATAATGGATGCTCTTTTATATATTGAAGCTGCTAAAAGATGTTTGCAAGATGAGATTGAGGAAGGTATACTAAAGCAGATTCACGTAGACTATGAAGAAGTTTAGAAGAAAAAAAAGAGGACCTGTAGTATCTAAAAAAATAACTTTTGATGGTATTACATTTTCATCTGGACTTGAAAAGTATATGTATATAGCTTTAAAAAAAGCTAAGATCCACGCAGTATATGAGGGTCAAACTTACGAAATCTTTGAAGGTTTTGATTTTCCAAACAAAGCATATGAAAGATGCGGTAATGGAAAAGGAAATTATAAAAACAGAGGTAGTAAGAAAATCCTTAACATAAAATATACACCTGATTTTATAGGTAAAGGATTTATAATAGAAACTAAAGGAAGAGCTAATGAAAGTTTTCCTTTACGTTGGAAAATGTTTAAAAGATACATAGTAAAACACTTACCAGGAGTAACTTTATATAAACCACAAAATCAAAAAGAATGCGACGAAACAACAAGATTGATATTAGAGTCACAAAGCAATTAGCAAGACAAAAATATGCTGAACGTCAAATCGATAAATGGGTTAAATGGAGAATGGAAGTGAAAGGGTATTTATTTTACAAAGATCTTGTAGAATTACAAGAAAAATTTAATATAAAATGTTATTAAAATGAATGAAAAAAGTTGGGAATTAACCATGGGTTTTTATCCCGGAATAGTAATAGGAATAAGAAGTTATCCTCATAAAGATTCTATACAACATGTGTTTTACTTACCATTTGTAGACGTTTGTTTAGAAGTATTTAAAGATTAATTAAATTAAATAATATGAAAAACTTAATATATATAAGCTTAATAGCTTTACTATCATCTTGCTCTGGTAGTCAATTATTTTTAGAAGCAAGAACAACCTATAACGTACCATTAGATCACAATGGACAAATAAATACAAACGTTATGGAATCTGATGCTAGAAATGTATCAGGTTTTAATCAGTTTAATCCTCAAGTTAGATTAACATATAGACAATATTTATTTGATGGTAAAAGAAATCAAATAAAAAATATAGTTAAAAAACAAATAACAAATCAAACACTTGAATTAAAAAAGTTTAAAAAATAATGGGATTATTTGATGAAAGAATTCCTTATAAACCTTTTGAATATCCTGAATATTATACAGAAGGATGGTTAAAACAAGCACAAGCATTTTGGCTTCATACTGAAATACCAATGTCTAGTGATGTTAAAGATTGGAATGAAAAATTAACTAAAAAAGAAAAGAACCTAGTAGGTAATATCTTACTAGGTTTTGCTCAGACTGAATGTGCAGTATCAGATTACTGGACACAAAAAGTTGTATCATGGTTTCCTAAACATGAGATACAACAAATGGCTATGATGTTTGGTTCACAAGAAACTATACATGCAGTAGCTTATTCATATTTAAATGAAACACTTGGTCTTGAAAATTTTGAAGCGTTCTTACAAGACAAGGCAACAATGGAACGTTTTGATAATCTAATTAGTTATAATGGAAATAACACCAATGGAATTGCAAGAAGCCTTGCTATCTTTAGCGCCTTTGCTGAAGGCGTTAGTCTTTATTCTGCCTTTGCTGTTTTATATAGTTTTCAACTCAGAAATCTTTTAAAAGGGGTAGGTCAGCAAATGAAATGGAGTGTAAGAGATGAATCTCTTCATTCTAAAATGGGATGTCAACTCTTTAGACATATGTGTAAAGAAGATCCTAAGTTGTTAAACAAATCTAAAAAAGATATATTAGATGCAGCACAAACAATGCTTAAAGCAGAAGAAAATTACATTGACAAAATGTTCGAGTTGGGTGACATCGAAAACCTTAAAGCTTACGACCTTAAACAGTTTATACGAAAAAGACTCAATGAAAAAATTGTTGAACTCGGTTACAATGACAAACGGGAATACTTTAAATTTGACAAAGACTCAGCAAAAAATCTTGACTGGTTCTACCATCTTACCGGGGGGCATACTCATACTGATTTTTTTGTTATGCGTCCGACTGATTATTCCAAAGCAAATGAAGGCGAAGATTTTGAAGATATTTGGTAATGAATGATTTCCAATTATATTTAAAAGAAAGAGGGATAACAGAAGAAGATTTAATTGAATGGATGGCAATAATGGATAAAAACCATTTAATGGAAATTATAAGTGATAAATATTATAAAAAAAAATCAAAAATTCATAATATTGGGTTATTTGCACTTGATAAACTAAATAAAGGAGATTATATAGGATTTGCTTTATTTGAAAATAAAAGAACAACTCTAGGAAGATATACAAACCACAGTGGAAGGCCTAATATTAAATTTATAAAATCCCATACTAATATAATAGGTATAACTACTAAGGTAATTAAAAAAAATGAGGAACTTCTGGTTGATTATAGACATCCGAACTTAGAATAAGTGAAAAAGAAAATTAAATGCAGCCAATGCAATAAGGAATTTGACCATGGTTTTGAGTATAGGATGCATTGGGAAAAACATCATTTAGATTATGCAATTAAATTTGCGGAAGAATTAAATAAAAGAAATGAGACATTGTAATATATGTAAAAAACGTAAAAAAGATTCTAAATTTAAACACGACGGTAAAAAAACTTGTATTAGATGTGAATTTAGGTGGAAAAGATCTTTTTTAAGGTTATTAGTTCAAGATAGAAGACTATCAGCTAAAGAAAGATTAGCTAATAGACTTGGATATTTTGGAACGGCTTTTATAATGATTAGTCCATATTTATTACCATATGGAAATATTGGAGCAGTTACATATGTTATTGGAGGTATTGTATGCATACCTCAAGTTTGGGTAGCCAAACAATGGAATTTAGTATTAGTTAATTTAAATGTAACTATTGGTTACTTAATTTATATATTATACAATGGAGGATAAAGAAAAAATAAAAGAATACGCACTTAAAAACTATAAAAAAACTTTTATTAAAAAAGTTATAACAAGAGATAGTAAAGGAAAAATAATTCGTAGACAATTTATTGATTTAGAACCTATTGTTTCAATAAAAGACAACCATATAGAAGTTAAAAACCATATAGATGCTTCACCAATTATATTAAGTAAAAATATATTAAAATGAAAGAAAGTAAATTAATAGAAAAATTTAATAAATTAGAAAAACAAATGGCAGCCGTAACTAATGTGCTGCGTAAGATTATACAAGACCTTGGTAATGTAGAAAATTTAGCTCAAGGTACTTTAACCTCTTTAAAAACTTTTATAGGCGAAAAAGAGTGGGATAGAATTATTAAAGAATTAAAATCAAAAGATGTTCTTAAAGATAAAACAGAAGATTGCAAAGATTGTAACAAAGAAAAAAAATTAGAAGTATGAAAAAAATTATATTAAGTTTAATTATATTATTATCTACATATTCTTATTCTCAAGATTTAAAAGATTTTGAAGGGTTATGGACAAGTGGAGATACTAATTTTATAACAGTTTTTACTCACAATGATATAGAAGATAGCTTATCAGTATATACATTTAGTTTTAAAAGTAACCACACTGTTAATGAAATTATAACAAAAACAAACGATAGTATAGTTTCTACTCAAACATTAAATAAAAAAAATGGGTGGAAAGTAACAACAGATTATAAATTATTAACTAAACAAACAATGATTGCATCTTTTGATGGAGATACAAATGTAAAATGTTTATATTATAAAGCTAATTTTAATGTGGAATAACGATTGGGTAAAAGGAAAAGATTATCCTTCTTGGGGTAACAATGATATATATAAACAAACTATAACTGGAGGTTATTTATTACCTACAGAAACTCCTCGTGAAGCATATCAAAGAGTAGCTAAAACAATTGCTAAACGTTTATATAAACCAGAATTATCTGAAAGATTTTTTGAATATATTTGGAATGGTTGGCTTTGTTTAGCATCGCCAGTTTTATCTAATACAGGCACAGATAGAGGTTTACCAATAAGTTGTTTTGGAATTGATGTAGCAGATAGTATAAATGATATAGGTGAAAAGAATTTAGAAATGATGATGCTTGCTAAACACGGAGGAGGTGTAGGTATTGGTGTTAATATGATAAGACCTTCTGGAGCTAGAATTACAGGTAATGGAACATCAGATGGAGTAGTGCCATTTTGTAAAATTTATGATTCTACTATATTAGCAACAAATCAAGGTAGCGTTAGAAGAGGTGCAGCATCTGTAAACATAAATATAGAGCATCCTGATTTTTTAGATTGGTTAGAAATAAGAGAACCTAAAGGAGATGTCAATAGACAATCACTTAACTTACATCAGTGTGCTGTAGTAGGTGATAAGTTTATGAGAAGACTAGAAGCTGGTGATACAGTTTCAAGAAATAAATGGAGTAAGTTGTTACAAAAAAGAAAAGCAACTGGAGAACCTTATATTTTATTTAAAGGTAATACTAATAAAGCTAATCCTTCTTCATATAAAGATAATGCTTTAAAAGTACATATGACTAATATATGTAGTGAAATAGTTTTACACACAGATGAATCTCATAGTTTTGTTTGTTGTTTATCAAGTTTAAATTTAGCTAAATATGATGAATGGAAAAACACTAATATTATATATGATTCTATATGGTTTTTAGATGGAGTATTAGAAGAATTTATACAACGAGCTAAATATAGAACGGGATTTGAAAATTCTGTAAGATCAGCAGAAAAAGGTAGAGCTTTAGGATTAGGCGTTTTAGGTTGGCATACTTATTTACAAGAAAAAGGTTTACCTTTTGAAGGGTTATTGTCTCAATTTGAAACAAGAAGAATATTTAGTCAAATTAAAATAGAATCTGAAAGAGCTAGTATGGAGTTAGCTGAAATATATGGAGAACCTTTATGGTGTAAAGGCACTGGAATGCGTAATACTCATTTAAGAGCTATAGCACCAACTGTAAGTAATTCTAAATTATCTGGTAATGTATCACCAGGTATAGAACCTTGGGCTGCTAATGTATTTACAGATCAATCTGCTAAAGGAACTTTTATTAGAAAAAATCCTACATTAGTTAAGCTTTTAAGAAAACATAAATTAAATACAAATGAAATCTGGGATAAAATTTTGGCGGATGGTGGTTCAGTGCAAGATATTAATGAACTTGATTCTGTGGTTCTTGCTAACGACATACCGGCTAAAGACGTTTTTAAAACGTTTAAAGAAATAAATCAACTTGAATTAATAAATCAAGCTGGAATAAGACAACAATATATAGATCAATCAGTAAGTTTAAATTTAGCTTTTCCATCAGAAGCTCCACCTAAATGGATAAATAAAGTTCATTTAGATGCTTGGAAGAAAGGAGTTAAAACACTTTATTATATGAGAACTGAATCTGTATTAAGAGGTGATATAGCAGCTAATGCTATGGATCCTGAGTGTTTTAGCTGTGATGGTTAAAAAAAAAGAAGGGAGACCTTTCGATCTCCCTTCAATACAGGAACTTTGGGGTGTGGAGCCCATTTTATCGTGTTCCTTTTATCAATAAGTCCACATAACATCAGGATCTTTATCTGGATCCATATCTACATGTATAAAGGTATTTCCTATACCTATTCTAGTAAATCCTACATCTAATAAACAGTTTATAAGATCATATCTTTCTCTTGAGTTTATACAGTGAATATCAACTGCTAAACCTTTAAGGTGAGAGGAATTCTTTTTTCCCCCAACCTTTTTATTATGTTCTTTCGTTCGATAACCACTGTTTATATGAATTGCTCTGTCAAACTTAGATCGTACTAGATCTATTTTATCTAACATTTCTTGCTTCATATTTCTTCCACTACCCATTTCATCGGGTGAATCAAACTCGGTAATGTTAAAGTATTGCATTATTTGTATTTTTTAAACATTAATTTATACAATAGCGCATTCCACGCTGCTTGTAATTTATCTATAAATTTTTTCATTTTATATAGGTTTACAGTCGGGAACCATTTTTCCACCTTTCTTTTTATAAGTTTTTTTACCTTTAACTATATTACTATAACCTTTCCAACAAGATGTTTTTTTCTTAGCAAAAGGTGAATTAGTTTGTGAATATCCCATGATTATTTTTTTTCTTTATTTGAATTACAAAAATTTCTAGCAGCACCAACACTGCCAAATCCCCATTTTTTTAAAGCTATTGCTTTTTTTGTAGGTTGTCCTTTAGAATCTTTCATTGCACCTGCCATACCCGCAAATCTACAAGCGAAAGATATTCTTCTTTTACCTTTACCACTAGTTTGTCTAGATCCTAATGTTTTACCAGTTTCACTTTTATGCTTACTACGCATTTTTCTATTTTGCTTTTCGTAAGCTTCGTTTGTTATTTTAAAAGGGCTACTACTTTTCATATTATTTTCCTTTACACTTACAGTTATTTTCTCCACAAACACAATCTTTGTCTTTATTATATATAGTATCAAATGCATTGGCACCTAATAATGTTAATTGATCTATCATGTTTGTTTGAATTTTAATAAGCATTTTTTCTAGTTCATCTTTTTGTGTAACAAGATGATCTACTTTAGAGGTTAAACCTTCATTTTGTTTTTTAAGTTCATTGACTTCGTCAGGATTTCTACCGATGACTGTCATTATAACAACCGATAGAGACCCAACTATCATTCCTATTATGGACACCACCACGTCTTTATTCATGTTGGGTATTTCATTATATGATAAGAAAACTAGTATACCTATTACTAATAGAAATATACCAATTGCCCCTACATAATGTCTTAATTCTTTGGCTACGCCGTTTGCTATTTTCATATTTGTATTAATTTATTTCTTTTTTTTCTCTTTGTTCTTTTCTTTCTTTTCTTTCTCTGGGTATAGTTCTTTTTTTAGGTTTTTCTTTTTTTACACCTAACTCCCAATCAGACCAACCAGCAAGCATAGCAATTCTTGCCCATGCTTCATAATCTGAACTACTGGCTTTTCTTATATTATCAATTTTCTTAAATGCTCTATCAAGTGGAACATTAGTTGTTGCAGCTATAACTTGACCAGCTGCTAAATATGCAGGATTATCTAATGAAAATCCCTTTTCCATCATTTCTTTTTTGTTCCAAGAGTATGATCTACCAGCTGCTCTTAATTTGCTTAATTTAGAAGATACAGGAGGAGATAATTGGGCTATTTCTTTAGTTAATACGTCTTGAAATTTAGGTGATTTTTTCTTAGCTTCTCTATTTAATTTAATTCCTGTATTTTTCAATACTGAAAATATAGCACCACCAATCCCCGCACCTCTTAATATACTATCTGCCATAGAATTAACTATATTAGCATATTTTTCTTCTCTTTTTTCTGTTTCTTCTTCATCATCTCCAAAGCCCATAGCAAATAAAGCTTGTTGCATTGCATTAAATAATAAGTTTTGTGCCACTCCATAATAAAATATCTTAGATATATTAGTCATTGTGTCCCCTCGGCCATTCTTAAGATCACTAGCGGCTTTTTTGATTAATCTAGTATATTGCATTGGAGTATTAGCAAAAGCTAATATAATACGTCCTAATGGACCAGCTTGCTGTGCACTAATTCTATCTGGTCTACTTGATTGTTGAGCTTCTTCTGCTATTTCTCTAAAATCTATAAAAGCTTTATCTTCAGCTTCAACTTTAGACATACCTTCTTTTGTATATTTTTTTATTCTATTTCTATAAAAACTAGAACCACCAGAGGCGATAGCAAAACTATCTGCTATTTGTGTAGGTAAAAATCCAAGTCTAAGCATTTCACTTATAACTCCTCTTACTCCACCTTTTTTAGCCATATCTGCTATATCAGCTTCATTTACATTTAACTTTAAACCATTTCTTCTATCTACTAAAAAGTCGCTATTAAATAAAGTTTTAAAATCTTTCCAAAATTGTGGTTGATTTGCAAAAGCTTTACCTGCTGCAAATATATTATTATCTTTAAAATTTATAAAGTTAACAGCTGATATAGTTTGAAGCACTGCTGATCTAGTATTAAAAAACATAATTGCACCAATTGAATTAGTCAACCAATCAGTTACTCTACCTGTTAAAGAATCAGAGGTAAACTCCCTGTTTCTACCAGTACGCATTCTTTTTAATATACCTTCTAATGCTGTTCTATATCCTTTACCATAAGCAGCTTCAAGTTTATTTAAATTAGCTTTTGTAAATATATCATCTACATTATATTGCCATTGCTCTAAGTATTTAGTCCTTTTAATAGTATTAATACCATCCATTAAATCAGTTGTAATATTACCAGCAAGCCAACCAAATTTAGGTGCAGGGTATTTATCTCCTTTTTGTAATGCTATTAATTGATCAGCAAATAATACAAGTTCAGGTTTACTTTCAACAAAATCAGTAAGTTCTTTTAAATCAGCTTTAGACATACCATCAGGCGACATTCCTTGTTTATTCCAAATATAAGTTCTTACAGCTTGTTCTTGAGTGAAAGGTTCTCCAGGTAATTTTTTCTTTAAGTTTTTAGGAACAATTTTTAAATCTTTTTTAAGAGCTTTAAAATCATTCATAAGTGCTATTCTATCTCTTGATATATTATCCATAGCCCTTGCAAAAGGATCTAACAAATTCTTTTTATACCAAGCCATTTGAGCATCTCCTAGTTTTCCTTTACCTAAAGTTTTATATAATAACCCTACAAAATCTTCAGCAGACGGTGGAACAAAGAAATTAAATTTACCTTTGTTTGCACCTACTACTTGTGCTTTAACATCAGAATAAACCTTATCAGCCCCAATACCAGTTTTGTTTTCCAATATTTTATTAAAGTCATCACTTAAATTTTGTGATTTACTAAACTTCATTTGAGCTTCTGACTGTTCTTTATCTAGTTCAGCCATTTTATCTAATACCATTTGATTAGTATACTCTCCTTTAAGTCTAACAACTAATGGTAAAGATTTATTATTAAATTTAGAAGCTTTAATTTTTGAATTTTCAATTGCTGTAGTAGTAGGTTGTCCCGCAACATCAATTTTAAATTCTTCTGCAAAAGTTTTACCATTAAGATTTATAATAGAAGAAGGTGAAATACCTCCATCAATTTTAGCAACTTCCGTATTAAAATATCTTTGCCACCAAAAATTATCTCCTAAAAACCATCCTTTAGGCATACCTTTTGAAAGCCCAGCTTTTCCTAATTTATCATTTTCTAACGCATCTAAAGCTATTAATTTATAATTATCCATTACAGCATTATAAGAAGCATCGAAATTTCCTTTATCAATTGCTACATCTAATAAATATAAATAGGCTGCAGTTGCAGGCATTGCGTGCTCATATTCATAAGTAGTATTATTTTTTCCTTTAGGATTAATAGACCAACCAGCAATTGTAGCTCCCATTTTATGCCAATGTCCGGTATGATTTGATACTAATTTTAAATACATAGCTATTTTTGAGGCATTTTTTACATCTGCTTTTATTGCAGAATTAAATCTCTGCCACATAGCTTTATGAATTTTACTTACTTTATTATTAAAACTTTTTATATCTCCTCTTTTGTTTTTAACTGTAGCATTTTTAGGGTTTCCTAATAAAGTTTTGTAACTACTTACTTTATAATCTTTTATTCCTTTAATAGGTTTTCCAAATTTAAAGTTAGGATCTTTACCAATAGCGTTTAATTCATCTCTAAGTAATTGTAAAGCTTTAGCTCCTTCGGGATTTTTAGAAACACTTATACCATAGTCTGCACCACTAGTTGTAAATTTATTTTTACCAGTAGGACCAAACCACATATCTCTAGGCCCAAAAGACATTATATATTTAAAGTTATCTACTATTTTTTTTCTACCATTTTTTGTAAGTATATTTGTTTTTAAATCTAAACTTTCTTCAAGCCCTTTAACTTTAAGCAAAGCATTTAATTTATTTTTTCCTTCTAATGGTATATTAAATATTTTTCTAAGACTTTTACTAAATTTTAAACCAGGATCTCTATCTATTTGTTTACCTATTTTAGCCTCATCTGTTTTAGTAACTTTTTGATCTTTTAATTTAGCAACAGCTTCACGTTTAGCTTTTACTTCAGGTTCTTTTATAACCTCCATAGTAGCATCTAAAGCCATAATTTCTCCAAGAGTTTCAGCTAAAGCATCTTTACGCGTGCCTTTAGTAGATGCACCTACATCTGGGCCTAAGAAGTAATCTACAAACTCTTGTTTATCAATAGATCTTTTCTTAAATATTTTTTTACCTTCTGGAGTTTTTTCTCTTTGCCCTGTATCTTCTGCAAATTGTCTAAATCTTTTATTTAAAATATCTTGTGGTAAAGCTTTATATATAGATTCAAAATTATCTTCTAAGAATTTTTTATAATTTTCTCTAGTACCTAATAATTCTGCTAAAGGAGTTTTAAGTTCTGTTCTATAAGCTTTTTGTAACGCCTGTTTAAATTCTTTAGATTCTATTTCTGGTAATTTAGTACCAAATGTTTTTCTAACAGTTTGTTTAACTTTGTCAATAAGCGGTTTATCTATTTTAATATCTCTTCTTAGTTTTGATCTAATAGATTTTTCTTGTGTTGGTGTTGGTGCTTCTTCAACAGTAACTCCTCGAGCTTCAGATACATCAACTTCAAATACATCTTTAGTTGCAGCTTCACCTTTTTTAAATACATTACCTATTTTATTTTGTAATTGAGAATTAATCCAACCAGATAAACTATTATTTTGTTCAGGATTAAAATTTCTAATATGAGGAATTAGTTCAGCTATAGTACCACTTACAAAATCTTCTTGTGAAAATCCAGGAGGTTTTTCCCTAGGTATTTTACTTTTAATAAGACCTTGTAAACCTTCATATAAATCTCCAATTACTTGATCTGATTTATTATCCCATTCCGCTTTACTTATAGTATATTTACCGTCTGTTTTAGGCCCAACTAATGCATCAATAGTTTCAGCTTTAGAAAACTTTGTTTCAGGTTGTGTTTTAGTTTCTTCAACTTTTGTTTCAATTAGTTCGCCCTCAGCACCTTCTTTAGCTAATTTTACTTGAGCTAAATTAAGAGTACCTTTTTCCATGCTAACATTAAAATCTTTTAAAGCATTATAAACATCTCGACCTGTATTGAATTTAATTTTTACTCCAAAGTTTTGAAGTCCACGTCTTACAACATCACCTAATTTAGTAGCAAAGTTTTCTTTATATTTTATATCTCCAGTATTTAAAGCTTCTACAAATAAAGTTAAATATTCTTCAGCTTGTAATGCATCAGGATCGTTTTTGTATAACTCTAATCTGGATTTAAATTCACTGTTTTCTATTTGAGAAGGATCTAAAGCATTTAATTCATTTTGTAATGCTTCTTTCATTTGAATAGCAGCTTCAGGATTATTTTTTAATGTTTTAAATAATAAAGCATGTAATGTTTCATGGAAAGGCGCGGTTACAGTTTTATCTTTTGCAGCTTGTTCTCTGTTAATAATAATAACTTGCTCATCAGTATTTGGATCTTGATATATAAAAGCTTGTTCTCCAGCGGCTTGTTTTGAATCTACCCCTTTTAGTTTACGTTCTTTTATAAAAGCCTCTACTTCTTGTGCATTAGCAAAATCTTGTATTTCTACTTGATCAATAAATTGTGCAGCCCCTTTAGCTTTTTTAATATTAGATACTATTTTTTCTGCAGTATTTCTAATATCATAAATTTCTTGAGATTGATTATTAATTGATTTTTGGTTTTCTTGTAATTGAATTTGTTTAGTTTTGTTATCTAAACTTTTATCATTTATAATTATTTGTCTTTTCTTATTTAATTCAATTAAGTTTCTAGCACCAGTATCTAAATCATTTAGTTGTTCAGGGGTTAATGCTGCTACAAGTTCGTTATTTTTATTAATAGTAGATTTAATATCATCAATAATTTGCTGTTGGTCATTATTTATTGATTGTATTTGTTCTCTAGTAAGATTTTTTTGGTATTTACTATTTTCTAGTTCATTTAAGTTTTGTATATTGTTTGCTATTTTTTCATTATCAACCTTACTTCTTATTGAAGCTTGAGCTAATCTGCCTCCTCTTGCAACTCCTTCACCACCAACAAAACCTTGTAATAAGCTTTCAACACCTTCTTTACTAAACATTAAATCTAAAGCTTTTTCACTCGCTTTATCAACATTTAAACCTAAAGCTAATTGTCTATTGAACTCTTCAAGTCCAAATTGTACAAACTCAGTTGATCCTTCTCTAGTTCCAGGAGCATTAAGTAAACTCATAAAACCTTTTTGGCTTTTTAAAGGCATTCCATTTATATATTTTAATGCACTTTTTAAACCTGCTCTTTCTAACAAGAATCCTGCAGTTCCGATAGCTAAAGGAGTTAATGTTTCGCATTGACCACTCATACATAATTGCTCTACAGTTAATCCTAAACTATCAGCTTTTAACTGATTAAAATCTTGCAAAGATCCTCCAATCATATCTGTGGCTAACCCAACTCCAAAAGTTGCGTAACTTGTAGCCGCTGAAGTTCCAAAAGACATTAATGCATTAAATGATGCCGCTAAACCACCTGGAACATAACCAGCTTCTGCGTCTGGTAAATCAGTAAATCCAATAGTTTGTTTACTAAACTGATTTCTTTTATCTAAATCTTCAGAAAATTCAGCATATTTTTTAGCCCAATATTTTCTATATTCTTCTCCATCTGAAAAACCTAATACATTGGGTAATATATCCGTATTACCTAATAAAGCAGCTAATGTTAATCCAGCTCTATTATCTACTGTATTTAATTGATTAATAGAGTTAACTAAAGTATTATAAGCACTAGTTGTAGAACTCATATCTTTTCCCTCTGTTTCATCATCAGTAACACCGGCCATGCTTTCTACTAATTCTTCACCTGGTTTACCTAATAAAGCTATAGCTGGAACTAAACTATACATTAAATTTTGTGCAATAGTACTTTGTTCTTCTTGATCTATTTTTTTATACTCTTCTCCAGTTACAACAACTTCATCTAATTTTAAAGGATCAAAACCCCCTTCAATTTGTCTTAATTTAGCACCACCTTCTTCTGTAAAAACTGAACCACTTGATTGTTGATATTCTTTTAAGGTTTCCCCTCCTGTATAAAATGCTTCACCTTCATATGATTTTTGATTTAAATATAAAGGATTTATTTCAGATCTTATTTTATTGTATTTACCTACTAATTCATTAAATAATTTTACTCTATTAGGAGAATCTAAATTATCCATTTCCATATCTTCTCCTGCAATGTCTTTAATTTCAGCTGTAATTTTAGCAAGATCATCTAATTTATTTGTATCATCTTCAGGATCATCTGCTAAAACACTTGCATTAGGATAAGTAGTGTTCATTACCTCTATAGCCTCAGTATTATCATCTGGTATAGTGTATGTGTCTGAACCAACTTTATATCTAGGCATTATTTAATCTTTAAAATTTGAAAGAAAATCTACACCACTTGAACTTGAATTAGCATCAAGATCTAGTTCTTTTATTTTTCTTTGTATAGCGTCAAACTCTGTTTTTGTTATTTTTTTATCTTGTAATCTTCTTCTAAAGAATTTAATTATATCTCCTTTTTTACTTAAATCATACTGAATAGCTTTTCCTTGTGACCCATCAGTATAAGTAACAGTTTCTTGGAAAAACTTATTTGAGCCTTTACCAAATTTAAATTTAGAGTCTGAATAAGCAAATTCGTTAAAAGCTTGTTCAGGATTATTTAAAAGTGTATTAATATAATCATCAGCTTTATCTCCTGTTCTTTTTTCTTTTACTTCAGTTGAAGTTGGTTTTTTAGTATCATCAGGATTATAATCTTTACCGCTAGTAATTCTGGATTCAGCCCCAACATTTATAGTCTCTTTTTCATCTGACATTTCGTAATTTCTTAAAAGACCTTTATTTTTTTCGTACCATGCTTGTTTAAATTTAATTTGATCTTCAAGCGAAACAACTCTATGTCCACTAGAGTTCATCTCATATTTTAAATCAACAGCATCGTTTCCACCATTTTCTAACCACCAAGCATTTGCGTTTGCATAGTTAGTAGGATCTCCTACAATAGATTCAGCAACCGCATTTAAAGATTCGCTAGCAATACCAATAACTTGGATATCATTAATCGGTGTTACCTTATATCTAAAAGTAGCGTCTGGACCTTCTTTTCCATCTTCAGTATCATACATATAAATTGGAGAACCCATAAATTTTTTCTTATAAGTTCCATCATCATTATATAAACCAGCTCTGTTTAATGCTTCTTCAGATAATTTTTTATCGTCTACTATTACTCCAGGATCAAAGTTTATTTCTTCTGTTATGTTTATAGTAGTAGGTTTATTACCCCAAACACCACCTTTAACATCCATATACATTAAACCATTTTTCATATACATACTTGTTATATCACTTTTTTCTAATTTAGATAAAGTTTTCATGACTTTGTGATATCTTTGTACTCTACCATCTTGTCCTACTAGAGGTAAACCCCCAGGTTGACCTGGTTGAGGAAATTCAGGATTTTCTCCAAACCCCATTTTTTTACTATAATCCCCAATCGCTTCTTGCATTTGAGTACCACCAGCTATAAAACCTGACAGATTTTGTTTAGCTTTAGTGTATTCATCTAAATAAAACTGTCTATCTTCTCTAGCTGTACTATATTCCGCAAGAGTTTCATATTCAGATATTTTATCAATTTCCATCATTGCATAGTTAAAATAAGCTGGATCGGAAACGCCAGATTTAGATATATCAGATAAACCTTCTTCTCTATTTTCAATTAAATTTTTCCATTGAGCAGCATCTATTTTTTCTTGCTTTTTTACTAAAGCACTTTTTCTAGCTGTTTCTTTGTCAATAATTGCTGATGTTGTTTTACCAATATTAGCAATCATATCGTTCCAAATTTTACCTGATTGTGTGTCTATAACCGTAATTGGATTTTCGTATGCTCCCATAATTTAATATTTCTTTTATTAATAGTTTTTTGTTATAGCTCTTAATCTATAAATCTACTAAAGTCACTAGATGAGGATGGTGAAGATTTAGCTGGCGCTCCACCAGATTGTATAAAACTACCAGCAACGTTTACAGCGCCTGTTACTCCAGACGCAATAGCCCCAGCTTGATCTGACCTTGCTTGAGCTTG
>WLWF01001066.1_pt1 | contig 24173 bp, 31 predicted proteins | sample 6718331 | NCBI WGS metagenome assembly WLWF01 (sample SAMN12718692, study PRJNA515312) | sponge metagenome | isolation source: marine sponge | host: Mycale hentscheli | place: New Zealand: South Island, Marlborough, Capsize Point | collected 2003-05-01
CATCAATGGATTTAATTGCAAAGGCAGTATTAGAAACTGACCTTATGTCTTATGTAGACTTAAGATCTGGACTTTCTGCTGGAACAGTAGCAATCAATTTGATGGACGGTGACTTAAACGTCGCTGATTTAGCTTGTGGGTGGAACCCATCAGGCGATGTAAACTTTTCTCAAGTAGATATTACTATTAGAGACAAGCAAGTAAAAATGGACTTATGTCCAGAAGATTTAAGACAATACTGGTTAAGCCAGAGAATGTCTGCGGCAGCTAATCAAGAAAGTGTTCCTTTTGAGGAAACTATCGCTGATTACTACGTAAAGAGAATCGCAAAATACAATGAATCTTACTTAGTTGATGGTGACGGTACAGGTACTGGTATTAAAGATCAAGTAACTGTTGCAAACGGTGCTACTTTATCTGCAGCTCCAGCAGCATGGACTTTAACTAACGCAGTTGAGCAAGCATTAAATATCTTTGATGCAATCGACGAAGCTTCTAAAGATAGAGATGATTTAATTATGATCGTTTCTCCAGCTAACTTTAACACTCTAAGAAGAGCTTTAGTTGCACAAAACTATTACCACTATGATCAAGGTGACGGTCGTTCTTTCGAACTACCAGGTGCTAACATCGTAGTAGTTAAGACTTCTGGTCTTACTGGTTCTGATTACGTTGCAGCAGGTCCTTCTTCAATGATCGTTGCAGGAACTGGTTTAGAAGATGATGCTTCAACAGTACAATTCTTCTTTGACAAAGGTCAAGATGTTGTGAAATTCATCGCTAAGTGGAGACTTGGTGTTGCAGTATCACAAGTAGATCAATTCGGTACTAACGGATTAGCATAATCATATACCAGAGTCATTCAGGTGACTCTGGTTTAATTAACTAAAAAAACAAATATAAAACTATGGCTTGTAGCAATTTAACAGCAGGATTTACTTTAGACTGTAACGACTCTAATGGTGGTATAGAATCAATCTTTATCGCTAATGGACCAGTTGAATCTATTACTGAATCCGCAGGACTTATTTCAGCAATTACTGTTGGAGGTTCAGCTCTTACGCCTAGTGACTTTTTTGAATTTTCAGTTCCAAGACAAACTAGTTCAGCAACCGAAACAATCAACGTATCTCAAGAGAATGGTACAGTATTTTACGACCAAGCTCTTACAATGATATTCAACAAAATGGAAGCAGCAAAGAGAGATCAGATTTTACTGATGGCTCAAGCTACTGATATGGTAGTTGTATTCAAAGACAACAATGCTAAATACTTTAGTGTTGGTGTTGAAAGAGGTGCATTTATGACTGCAGGAAGTTCTTTAAGTGGAACGGCTTACGGTGATCGTAACGGATACGAATTAACTATCTCTGGAATGGAAGAAAATCCAATGTTCGAAGTTACAGGTAGTATCGTGGAAGCATAATATCCACATTCAATCAATATAAAAGGGTTCTAGAAATAGAGCCCTTTTTTTATATCAATCTTTTAGGTGAGTATGGTGCATGTTTAGATTTAGTCATAGGCCATTTACGTTCACTAATCCAATAACCTTCTTCGTTTAATTGACCATATTTATAGGTAACACCATCTATAGTAATCTCTGGTTTATAGTGCGCAAGTGTGTTAGTGCGCTCTTTATCTTTTGTATAGTCAAATAGCTTGCCTTCTAACAGATATTTAATGTCTACTTGTATACCTAAGTTAAAGCCAATCATAATACATCCGTCGAGTAATCCAAACACTCTGTGTTGAACTTTAGGACCGATGATAGTTAAATCTATATCATTAGCGGTAGAGTCTCCTAGAATGCTTCCATGTGTCCACAGTTGAAAGCCATCCCAATTGAATTTTTTAATCTCTTGTAGATAAATTTCAACAATAGGATCCTCTAATCCGTCTAGCTCACGCATCACTTTGCATTCATAAGCACCATATATTACATGTTTTAGCATATACTATTTATCTCCATTACAACTGATGATGTTTTTATATTTCTATATAGAAAAACAACTTAACTAATATGACATCATACGTAAGAACTGGTATTGCCGCTATTGAAATGTTTGCCAACTACGAGATTACAAATATCGATAACCTTTACACTTGGTTTAGATCATTAAACACACAAGAGTGGTTAGGTCCATTTCCAACAATAGGTAATTCTAACATTAATAAAAGATATACACAATGGTTTGTTGATACTGCTAGTATTCCAGATTTTGAAGATCAACATAGAAATGGATTCTATCAATTCTGTACAACAGTAGCTATTCCAGGTTTACCAGCACCAACAGTAGGTGTTCAAAATCAAGGTATAATTAAACTAATATTTAGCCCTGGTGGAGAGATTAACAAAGTAGAATATGTGTCAAATAACGAACAAAGAGAGGCAGATACATACTTTAGACCAAATTATTAAGAAGTAATATGAGAAACACAAACCCAGAAGGATTATACAGTATTAGAGGAAGTAAGTTCGAAGCTTTAGATCTACCTGTAATCCAAGAACAAAGAGGAAAGGACTATATCAAATTCGGTAAAGACAACTTATTTCCACAAGAATTAATTACATTGTATGATAGTTCTGCAATGAACCATACATGTATTGATGCCATTAAAGACGGTATCTTTGGAGAAGGTATTACTGATTATGGTGGTGAATATATCAATACTGAAGGCGAAACAATAGATAACATCTTTGAAAAGATTGCATTAGATTACACATTATTCGGTGGTTATTCACTTAACCTTATATGGAATAAAGAAGGTAATAGAATTGCAGAGATCTATCATTTGCCATTTGCTAATGTAAGATCAGGTAAACCAGACGAAGAAGATAAAGTACATAGTTACTATTACTCATCTGATTGGTCACAAATAAGAAAGCATAAACCAGTTGAATATAAATCGTTTAATGTCACAGATACAAAAAAAGATTCTGCAAGTCAGATCTACTATTGTAAAAACTATAATCCAGGACAGGAAATCTATCCATTGCCTGCTTATATCGGTGGTGTTAATGATATTCAGCTTGATGCGAGAGTGTCAAGGTTCCACAATGCAAACATCTCAAATGGACTTGCTCCATCGATGTTCGTACAATTTAGAAACGGCATACCTAGTCCAGAAGAAAGAAGAGACATCTACAACGAAATAGAAGATACATTTAGCGGAGAAGAGAATGCTGGTAGATTCTTTTTAGCTTTCTCTGAACCAGGTAAAGAATTAGAAGTTACACCTATTGAGAATGCGAATGATGATTATTACATAACTCTAGAGCAAAGGATCACATCTAGAATCCTAACTGCACACCGTATTACTTCACCTCTCCTTCTTGGAATTAAAGATGGTGCAGGATTTAGCTCAAATGCAGACGAAATCATCACTTCGTATTCTCATTTTATGAATACGGTAATTAGACCTAAGCAATCTAAAGTAATAGATACTTATGGTTACATACTTAGTTTAGCTGGATTTAATGTAAAGATTGAAGTAGAGCCTGTACCAATGATTATTGGAACAGACGCAACAGATCCAGCAATGGAAGAAGACATAACAAATATAGCAAACGAATAATATGGCTCAAACAGCACTACTAGTTTCAGAACAAAGACTAAAACAATGGACTCAGTTAGATGACAACGTTAGACTAAATGAGATAACACCTTTTATTTTACAGGCACAAGATATTTACTTACAAGATAGCTTAGGTACTAAATTCTATACAAGAATTAAGAATGGTATTATAGCGGATGATCTTACAGTAAATGAAAAGACATTACTTAATGACTACATAGCACCGACTCTGATGCAGTATGCTCTTTATCTAATGTTACCTAGTATAAAATATAAGATAGCTAACCAGGGTATCTTAAATGGTACCTCAGAAGAGACTTCACCTACTACTTTAGATGAATTAAAATATCTAAGACAATCAACACTAGATACTGCAGAATTCTATAACAAAAGACTTATTGAATTCTTTTCTGATAATCCTTCAATGTTCCCTGATTACACAAGTCCTGGAACTGATGGAATGATGCCAAACAAAAGAAATCCATACTTTAGTGGATTAGTAGTACCTAGAAACAATTTAAATTATTATGAAGAACAATACGGCGAGTGCTCGGACTGTGGGCCTTCCACAACAATCCAAGGCAACCCTTAAAAACATAAGTAAATTACAAACATATTTCAGTAAGAATGGGAAAAGTAGACAAAATACTAAATAGTTGGTTAAGCAAGAAGTTGTTTGTATTCGTTATAGCAACAGCTCTTGCACTGTTTGGTGACTTAACTTCATCAGATTGGGTTATTATTGCAACTACTTACATCGGTACGCAAGGAGCTATCGATGCAGTTAGTAAGCTAAAGGGAAACAACAACATATAAAATTATATTTCTTAGTATATGGATATTAAATCAGTAACTAAAGACTATGTACAATGCGCTTCGAATGATGCGGTTACAGCACCAAACAATGGAAGTTGGATTAGTGCTTACGCTATCTATTTAGGTGCTACTACTATTGTCAATGGATCATGGCTTCAAACATTATGTTATCAATTAGGTATAACTACGCCAGTAAACAGCTCGTGGGTTATAGCCTTAGCTAATTATTATGGAGTTACACAGCCAGTTAATGGTTCTTGGTGGTATGGAATTGCAGATGAAGCTTGTAATGGTGTTACATTAGCACCAATTGCTAACTTTAGTGGTTCACCACTCACAATAGAACAAGGAGATATAGTTGACTTTACTGACTTATCTACAGTTCCAGCTGGAGGTTCAGCAATTACAAGTTGGGCATGGACATTTACAGATGGCGTACCAGCTACATCAACAGCACAAAATCCAACAGGTATTACATATTCTAATCTTGGTCAATTTGCTGTAAGCTTAGGAGCTACTAACGCAGAAGGAACGGGTAATAAAACAGTACAAAACTATATTACAGTTTTATCTGCTTTAATATGGGATACGGTTGATGTTGATTGGAACTTAGAAGAATCAAATTGGAAAACTGCAGTGGCACCACCAGCACCAACATGGGCACAGAATGGAAATACAGTTAATGGATCGTCACAAACATTTACAGGAACAACTGAAGCTAATCATCAAGTTATATTAGTAGCTAACAGTGTTACATATACAGATATTGCAGATGGAGCTGGTGCATGGTCAATTGATGTAACTGGTTTACCTGCAGGAGTAAGTCCCGGTACAAATGTACCAGTAGCTATTACAGCTAAAGACGTAACTACAGGATTAACGAGTCCTACTTTAAATGGTAGTGTAGACGTAGTTGTGAGTACAACTACATTAACATTCCTTTTAAATACACAGTGGTCACTAGAATGGTACTTCTCTGGAATACAAGTAGAAGAAGAGGTTACACCTGGAGTTTGGCAAGCTGTTGAATATAACGGTAATCCAACATGGAATGGAACTACTAGTCCAATAGCATACAAAACACAACCTTATGCTTCTAGTGGTGGTATACCTACAGGATATAGTGCAGCAAATATAATAAGTTATCAAAATGATGATAATCAAGGTGCTATACCAACACCTAGAACTATAGACGTTAATATAGGTGGAAGCTATAGAATAGTAGGAGTAGCAAGAAATAACGCAACTACAAACTATGGTAGATTCTCTACATATATTGTAAACAATCAAGATGGAACAAACCTATTACCATTATATGATGGTGATGATTCAGATTACACAACAGGTACTGTACAACAAACATTTACACCAACAGTTTAAAATTAAATAATAGATATAAAATCTTATGGCAACATTAACAAATTTAAAAATTAAAGACACATACGATGGTCTTTTAAAAACAAGTGATAACCAACCAATTGGTGGTACACTTAAGACTTTACAAGATGGTTTAGGTAATGACCTACCATTACAAGTAAGTACAACAGAAGTTAACTTTACTGGAACTGTATCAGGAATAACATCTGGTGGTTTAGTAGCAGGTACTGGAGCTAACTCTATGGAATCTGCATTAACTACTAATCCTGCAGATGCAAGAGGTGTAGACGATATTGTAATTGGAGAAGGTGCTCAATCTAAAGTAGATGCAACCTTTGGTTCTAATGTAATTATTGGTAAAAATGCAACACAAACTGGTGGTGAATACGGAATCGTTATTGGTTTAAATGCTACAATGTCAAAAGGTGGTGGTATTGCAATAGGTCCAGACTCTGATAATAACTCTGGATCTGGAATTGCAATTGGACGTAATGCTGCAACAGGTAGTTTAGATGAATCATGTGCTATTGGCTTTGATGCTAGTTCTACTGGTAATGCAGGAAGTCTTGCAGTTGGTAGAAATTCATCTGCAACTGGACTTAATCCTAGTTGTTTTGGTAGAAATTCTTCAGCAACCAATAATGCAATAGCAGCAGGATATAATGCAGTTGCAAGTGGTAATGAAAGTACTGCTATAGGTGTTAACACTGATGCAACAGCATCATTAGCTACAGCACTTGGATATAACGCACAAGCTACCGCAGCAGGTGCCGTTGCAATTGGTGAAGTAACTGCAAGTACAGTTGATACAACTACACTTAAATTATTACAAATTGCTAACTACGCATCAATAAACTTTGCAGATGATACTGCTGCAGCTACAGGTGGAATACCTTTAGGTGGAGTATACCATACATCAGGTGCATTAAAAATTAGAATAGCTTAAACATAACAAATAACATTATGATATTAATACCAGAAATTACATTACCAACAGGAGAAGTATATGAAGATGCTTTTGGAGTTGTAGATTTAATTAACACAGATGCTAACTTATCTTTATGGACTAGTCCAGCAAAAGATGAGCCAATCAGATGGACTCCATTAACAGTGTACACAATTGTACCAGGTCAAGAAGATCAAGATACTGTAGATGCATTAGCAGCTATAGGAATTCCAGCGAGTATAATATAAACAAAAGACAGATAAATAGTATAACTAATAGAGGTTAATGCCATTTCCTCTATGGTTAATTTTTTTTATTTTATTTAGGCAAAGGGTCAGTGTGTTGAACGAGCACTGGCCCTTTTTTGTAAACTTATCTTTTTTCTAAAATGTTTTAGATATATAAACTGTAGACAACTTATATCTACACTAAATAAAAACTATAAAAATGGTACAAGAATGGAAAACAATTGCAGTTACAAAAGCTACAGGTAACTATAAACAAACCGAAAGACCAGATGTCTTATGGCAAATAAGCAATCACGGTAACGTTAGAAGAATCAACACAAAATCACACATTATTAAAGATGTTAGGTTATATCTCACAGGAGGTCGACCAGGCAGTCAATACTATGCTATTAGTGTAAACCACTTACCTGATAAGTATGTACACAGGATAGTAGCCAAAATGTTTCTGGACAACCCTGAAAACAAAAGAACAGTAGATCATATTGATGGTGACAAACTAAACAACCATGTTAGTAACCTTAGATGGATGACATATAAGGAAAATGCTCAAGCATATCAAGCAATGAAAAGATTGAAACAATCTAAAGATGCAGAGTATAATAACTAATAGTGCTTCTACATGGCACAATAAACTAAATAAAGATTCTAATAATGGCAAAAAGAAATCAAGGGTTTGTACAAATACCCAATTGGTACTTTGAATGTGGTCTCACACTAATTCAAGTAAACACACTAGCACAAATAGCTAGCTATCAAAGAGAAGATAAACAATATTTTAGATCCGCAGAATCCCTAGCATGTATGTTTGGTGTATCATATTCTCATATGAGAAAGGTACTATCAGATTTAGTAGACATGGGTATTCTTAAAAAGAAGGGTAAAATGAAACGTATGTGGAAATATCAGATCGATGCAACTCGTTTAGAGAAGTATAGATTAGAAGCCCAGTGTAAACCACCACAAGAAGATAGTGCTCACCAGAAGCACAAAGATGATAGATTGTGTTCACAGGAAGCACAATTAGTGCCTCCAGGAAGCAACTATAATACTAATAAAACTAGTTTATATAAAACTAGTTTTAAAGGGAACGAATCGCTTTTAGAGCGATCGTCCCCAACCCAAGAAGAGGTCGCTTCATTTGCTGCAGATATTAATTTAGATAAATAAACCATGGAAGATATAAAAATAAAGGTACCCAATTGGGCAGAAGATATTAAAGATGAAGGCTTAATCGTATTTATAGCTCTACTAACTAAGATAAACTATAGATATGGTTGGGATGAATACTATAATTTTCATGTACCTGATGTTAATAAGGTTAAAGGTAGCCTAGGAAACATAAGAACTATGCTAGATCCATATAAAGAATGGATAGAGTATGCTCAACCGTATAATGGTGAAATACAATTTAGAATGAAAAGGGTATTTAAACATCACTTGATTAGTTATCCAATGACTGACGCTAGACATATTAGAGTATGGTGTTATCTTTTAGGTTGCATGAATAATAACATGTTAGATAAGGAATATTATGGTGCTAGACCACCTCAGTCTTCAGCTTTCACTAACGAGAATGAACATCAATTATTTAGATCTTACGACATATAATGGATAGAAGGTTTAAAATAGGGAATCAGATATTTGCTAACTACATATATGAGAACGATGATGTTCAAGAATTATGTCAAGAAGTAGTGTTTAAATGGTACCTAGATAAACATGAAAACGATTATGCAGATCTGTTCTATGATATTAGAGAAGAGATTGATATGTTAGAAAGCCTAGAACTGTATGAGCGCTGTAAACTGCTAAAAGATATTATAGATAGATTTGAATAAGTTTTTAACTGAAAGATATAATGATATAATTAAAATGTCATATAGAATATGTAAATCACCTGAATCAGAAGAGGTGGCTCACTATGCTATAGAACAATTCATGACCCATAAAAGAGGACAAGAGTTAGTAGACAAAGGACAAGGTATGTTATTTTTATCAGGTATTATACACAGAAGTTTCCATAGTTCTACATCACCTTACCATAAACTATATAGACAGAGTGGAAGGGTACATAGCTTACATGACAAGACTGCTGAGAAGCGCGTAGATGAAGAGTATGATATAGAAATAGATTATACAATCGAAGCAATACAAGGTGTCTTAGAAGACATGGAATCAGATACAGTAGAACAATGGTATAGAGCTAAACTATTTAAGATGTGGATAGATGAACCTAATTATTCAGAACTAGCAAGAGTAACAGGTATACCAAGAACATCAATTAGTCAAGCAGTAAATGAATGTAAAGAATTTGTAAGAAAAAGAATAGAAGAATATGGAATTAATACTTAGTATATTAGGAGCTGCAGGCCTAGGACATTTAGCTGCAGACTTCTTTAGTCAATTTAAATGGGCACCAGATAAACCTACAAAATGTAATATGTGTATGTCTTTTTGGTTAAGTGTCGGACCTTTTATATTTCAATATGGATGGGATGGTGTATTGTATGCCGCATTAGCTGCAATCATTTCAGAATTATACTTAAAAATATTATTATGATAGACAAAGATTTTGAGTGGTTAACAGATAACCAACAACTCCTAGGGAATGTCAGAATGACTAGACCTGAATTAGAAAGAGTATTTAGTATCTACAACGAGATAACTAAAGAGAACAAGCCTATAACATCATGTGGTAGGTGTGTATTAAACATTAAAAAAAGATTAAGATTCGAATATGAAAAAAGAAACAATAGTAATTGAAGGCATAACTTATACAGTTAGTGCCACTACAGGACAAGGCTTAAAGGATGCCATTAAAATGCTTAAGAAATCCTTAAAACCAGTTAAACCAAAAAAGTCGGATAACGACGATCAATCAAACCAAGAAGCCAATGTCATTTAGAGGAGGAGACGAAAACATCAATAGAGATGGTAGACCTAAAGGAAGTGTTAATAAGAACACTAAACAAATTAGAGAAGCCTATCAGTTACTAACCGAACAAAACCTAGACAATATGAATAGGTGGTTACAACAGACTGCACAAGAAGATCCTGCTAAAGCAATGGATCTAATGTTAAAGTTATCTGAGTATATTATACCTAAGTTAGCCAGAACAGAAGTTACAGGTCAAGACGGTGAAGACCTATTTAAAAATATTAAGTTTGAGTTTGGTCCAGATGTTAATGACCAAGATAATAGAATAGCAGAGTAAATGAAGTATACTGGTTTTACACCACATCCTAAACAGAGAGACATGGTTACTGAAATAATTAGCAGCGCAGCTAAGTACCATGTCGCTTGTGTTGGTCGTCAATTTGGTAAATCCTTAATGGCGATCAACCTCTCTCTGTATTGGATGATTAATGATGGACCAGTTAAAGTGCTATGGATCTCGCCTACCTACTCACAAACAAGTAAGGTACAAAAAGAAATGATGCAAGCCATCGGCGGGACCAACATAGTAAAATCATGTAATTACTCATCAAACTATATTACCTTAAACAACGGATCAGAAATAATATTTAGATCAGCAGAGAAGTACGATAACATTAGAGGTCTAACAGTAGACTATGGTATCTTAGATGAAGCAGCCTTTATGAAAGAAGATGCATGGAGAGAAGCTATCAAACCAGTATTCTTAGTAAGAGGCAAGAAAGTCTTATTCATCTCAACACCCAAAGGTAAGAACTGGTTTCATCAATTATTCCAGTTAGCAAAGTCGCCAGATTACCCAACATATACTGCATATACAGGAAGCTCATATGATACACCTTATATAGATACAAAAGAAATAGAGGATGCTAAAAGAACCCTACCACCAAATGTATTCCAACAAGAGTATATGGCCAAGTTTATTGATTCAGGTGGTGAAGTATTCTCAGACTTAAAGAAAAACCTAACGGCTAGTTGGCCACAACCACAAGGCAAGATCTATTGTGGTATTGACTTAGGTAAGCAAGAGGATTACACAGTAGCCACTTTCATGGACTCAATGGGTAATGTAGTAGATATTTATAGAGCCAATGCCCAAGAGTGGACCACGATGACCAGAGAGATTATACAAAGAATCAAGAAGTGGTCAGCAACCGCAATGGTAGAAGTTAACTCTATAGGTGATGTAATCTATGAACAGATCAAAAGAGAATGGCAAGACACACACCCTTTTATTACAAGTTCAAAATCAAAGAATGAAATCATAGAAGGCCTAATACTTGACATGAATGAATCTAATATTAAGATCCCAGATGGTCAACTGTTTCCGTACCTTCTAAGCGAACTTGAAGTATTTACATATGAATATAATCCTAAGACGAGAAACATCAGGTATGGTCACCCAAGTGGTCTCCATGATGACACAGTAATCTCATTGGCGATAGTTAACTACAATCGGAAACAAAATAAGTCATTAGGCTCATATGCTGTAATGGGTCGCAGGTAATTCAATAACCATATAAATTATATTTCTAAGTAAGATGGCCACAATTAATATTAATAATAAGAGGTACGAGATACCAGAAAGACTAACTATAGACCAATACCATGGTGTATTACAGTTTGACTGGGAAGATCCCAAATACTATCCTTACATAGTGTCACAATTAACTGGCGCGCCATTAAGTCTTTTAGTAAAGGCTGACGAAGAAGCCATGGTCCTAGCTATCGCAATGATAGTTAAGTCTATGAATGATAGAAGAGAAGTAGAGATGTTAGAGTTAGACCAGATTATGTTTGGTCAATTTATAGATGCAGATGTTTACATAGCCTTAGGCTTAGACAAACACTTTAAAGAACTCGCACAACTGTTAGCACCTAAAGCCAAGTGGGCTGACGAAGCCATGTGGGCTATTGATAAGTTTGCACAATTTAGAACATACACATACAGACAATATAAGGTGCTATTTGGTATTACTGATATAGATCTAACAGGAGATGAAGAAGACTCAACAGAAGTGAAGCTAGATATAGCCAGAGCGTGGTATAAGATAATAGTAGGCTTAGCACAAGATGATCTACTTAAAATAGACCAAGTAACAGACGAACCCTTAATTAAGGCACTAAACTTTATGGCATTACAGAAAGAAAAGGTAATGGCAGAGAACGAACAAAAACTAAAACAAAAAAGACAATATGACTTATCGAGATCTCGTAATTAAATTTAAGAATGTCAGTGAGAGCCACAAGATAATTAGAGACTTTGGTTATGGTGCTTTAACAGATATGAAGACCATGAATACTGAAAAGAATCAAACCTTCGGAGCTGATGATCCTTATATAGAGACAATGACCTTATATCCTTATGTGTTCTTAAACCCTACACAGTCGACTAGAACATCACAGGCTATTACATATAGATTTAATATGATAGTAATGGACACTGTATTAGACAATGGCTTAGAGATTACATCTGCAGATGATGCAGATCAGAAGGATCCACCATTCTATCAAACACTACAAGTCCAATCAGACTGCCAACAATACATTGATGATATTATGGCAGCACTAAGATTTGGAGCACCAAATACTGGCGGTACACCGAGTGGAGCCTATGATCCTGATGTAGACATACAAGTACAATATAACCTAACACCATTTAAAGAAAGGTTCCAAGACACAGTAGCGGGCATGACAGCAACTATTGAGATAATGGTAACACAACCTCTTAATAAATGTATAGCACCATATAACTAATGACAGTAGAAGACTTTGAATCAGCACTGAGTGACTTTGGTGAAACTATGACAAACCTACAACCTATACTTACACAGATAGGTGGTAGACTAGTAGATGAGATTAAACAAGAGGCACCTCGAAATACAGGAGCTCTTAGACAATCTATTAAGGCTGTAATAGCAGATGACTCACTGGCCATTGAAATGTTATACTATGGTATCTTTCAGAACTATGGAGTAGATGGTATGCAGAATGCACCAGCTAGAGAAGTACCAAGGTTCGGAGTACCTCAACCAACTGCTGGTAGACGCTTTGGTTTCTCAGGTAACTTTGAAGCCATTGGTGGTAGCTTACCTTACGGTGTACGAAAGTCGATATATAAGATGGGTCTAAAACCACAACCATTCTTTGATGTTGATGCAATAGCCGCTGCCGTTGCTGACGGTGTAGCACAAAACTTAACAACAGAATTTTAACTATGGCAATTACAGTATTACAACAACCACACACACCATTTGATATGGCCTATGGAGCTAACCCAGTTACACTAGGTGGTATAGGTGTAACAGAAGATAAGTATGCATTACGTGTTACTATCATTGGTCAATCAGATCCTATAGCAGATATTAGACAAACACCTAATAGACAAGGTAGAGCAATCTTCGATATACAGAATGTATTGCAGGCTTATGTAGGTCCACAACAAAATAAGATAGACTCACTGAATGTACCAGGATTTCAACAGAACACTCGAATGGCACTCGCTGGTCCAACACTAATAGAATATCAAATTAGTTATGCAGCTGAATCTGGCGGTGTCGTAGGAGCCTTTACAACCTTACCACAAGTATTTACAGTAATAGCAGGAAGTAAGCAATACTTTCAGGTACCATTTGATACTAATCCTTATCAACCAAAGATTTCAGGAGATGACACTGCACTACCATGTTCAGTGATTGATAGATCAGCAAAACCACTAAGTGATAACGAATACACCATAGCAGATGAATTACCAGCTAAGACTAATGCATACTATTCAAGTCCAGGAGGTATTGATGTACATAATGTATATGCTAACGATGAGTGTACTAAAACCTTTTATCAGAAGGTAGAAAGAGATGCTAGTGCATCACCTAATACAGCAGTGCAAGGTATAGAAGCTTTCTATATCTTACAGTACAGTGCAACCTCTAACAGTGCAATACAAACCAATATAATTACTAATACACAATCTAATGGCGGTGGTCCTAACATCAGTTTAGGACAAGGTACCTTGATCAGTGGACAGTTTCAAACTATTACAATAGCATCAGGACCTGCTAACTTACCAGTACCACTAAATGCTGCAACTGCATATTATTATATTATACCTGCAGTATGGGGTTGTCCAGAAGATCCACAATCACAAATAGATGTAATGACTGCTGCGGCTTGGAAAGCTCAAAAGTATATTGTTAACCAAGAGCCTTGTAATGATTATCCACATGTACAGTTTGCATGGCAGAATAGCTATGGTTATAGAGACTACTTTACATTTACTAAAAGAGTAGATCACACTACTAAGACTAAGAATAACAACTTCTTAAAAGGCGCTGCCGATTACAACTCAACTAGTTATTCAGTAGACTTACAAGATAGAGGTTACACAACATACTCACAGAAAATAGAGAATGCATTTAAAGTGGAATCTGGCTATATGCAAGATAAAGAAGCAGAACTCCTAAAACACTTATATCAGAGTGGAGAGGTTAAAGCCAAGTTCTCTACAGGACCTTATGCAAACCAATGGGTTCCTGTTATTATTACTAACACATCATACAACGAGAAGACCTACAGAAAAGACAGGTTATTCCAATACACAGTAAGCTTTAGATTAGCTTCAAACATAAAATCAATGAGAGGATAATATGATTCAATTAAAAGTATATCCATTTGAAGGTGCTCCTGAAACAGATGCAATCTTCTTAGACCTTTACGAAACACAACCTATTAAACTTACATTAAGTATAGAAGATGTTACGTCTGCGGATGCTACATCAGTATTTAGTAGAACCTTTAAGGTACCAGCAACTAGAGATAACAATGAGTTCTTTCAGAATGCTTGGGAACTAGATGGTATAGACTTTGATATTACTATTAAGAAACCAGCAGAGATCTTAGTAGATGGCTCTGAATTTAAAACAGGCCACGTAAGACTACAGAAGATCTTTTCAAATGCAGACTTAGATAAGATAGATTACGAATTACTCTTCTTAGGAGAGACGAGAGACTTTAGTAGTGCCGTTGGTGAATCAACATTATGTCAATTAACATTTACTGATTTCTCATGGGATGGCTTACCAGTTAATTATACTAACGCTGCAGCCTTTACCGCAGGTATAGGTGCACAAGAAGTACAAGATAGTTGGGATGCATTTCCATCTATTTCGGGTGGTCAAACACCAACATCAGGTTATGCAGATGGCGACTTATTATTTCCACTAATTGATCATGGTAACGACTATATAAATGGTGCACTTAACTCTGAAACTATTTCAATAGGAGGTAGTGGTAGTTCTGAACGTTCATTTACACATGCATCTCGTGCTCTACCAGCTTCAAGGTTTAAACCTATGGTTAGAGCTAAAAGACTATGGGATCAGATTTTCCAAGATAGTGGTTATACTTACGAATCTAACTTCTTAGACTCTGAGCAGTTCTTACACATGTATGTGAGTGCCTTTGGTAATGAAGAGAATATTAATGTTGGTGTAGAACAAGATGTAGGTGGTGTATTTGGAGGTAGCGCATCAGCGGAAACATTTGAATACTTTGAAAACCCTAATGGTAATAACGATGTACAGTCTTACTTATATTGTTCTAATCAGGTTGTTGCATCACCTAGTTATGTAGTCAATATTCCAGATGTTGGTTCTAGTAATGGTGGTTCTTATTTTACAGCTCCTGGTAATGCCTCAGTAGGTGGTGCCTTTTACGCTTTTGAGTTTGGTGCGCAAGTAGATGCACAAATAGAGAACAGTGATTATGGTTATACCGCAATAGACAGTGCAGTACAACTCTGTATTGTCGATGCACCAGGTGGTAACATATTACAAACTTTAGATGTAGGTAACTTTGCAACAAATGGTAACTGGTCTTCAAGTTCTTATACTTCACAGAATGGAGGCTATCAACCACAAAGTGGAGATATATTCCAGGTCTTTGTAACAAGTAATAACTCATATGATATTAGCCAAGTAGATCAAGCTTACTGGCAATGTACTGCAGCGCCAGGTAACTACTCACCTGCTAGAGACTTAGATTGTGAATACCAACAAATAGATTTTATTAAGGATATTATTACTATGTTTAGATTAGTAATGCAACCAGATCCTTTAAGACCTAACCACTTCATTATAGAACCATGGAAAGACTTCATAGGTTCAGGTGATGTATTAGATTGGAGTCATAAACTAATTAGACAAAAAGACTTTATTAGTGAACCTCTATTTAATACACAATCGGCTATAATAGAATTTACAAAACAAGAAGACGAAGACTATATTAACAAGTTCCACCAAGACAATAACAAACACGCTTATGGTTGGTTAAGGTTTGATTCACAAAACGAACTGTTAAAAGGTAAGAGAGAAGTAGAAGTGTTAGGTATAGCACCTACACCTATTGAACAGATATTTGATGTACAAGGCAGTCAAGCACACACTAACCCAGAATTCATCTTACCACAAGTCTTTGAGGTAGATAATAATGAAAGGTTACCTATTAAGCCTAAAACTAGATTCTTATTCTATAATGGTATGGTAACTACTAGTGGTACTACATGGTATTTTAAAACTAGTGGTACTTCACAACTAGCAATGGTTACATACCCATTAGTGTCACCTTATGAGTATTGGCCAATTCAAAATGTAGTTGGACCACCTCCAGTTAACACACTTAATCTTAACTTCGCAAACGATACGAGGTACTATATGGATCCAACACCTGATGTTGCTTATACTGAATTACCTAATACTCTATTTGAAATCTTTTGGGCTCGTTATATTAGTTCACTCTATAATAAGTTTAGTAGAAGAGTTACAGCCTACTTTACACTTAATAACGTAGACTTACAGAACCTAACATTTGATGATATTATCTTTATAGATGGTAAGTACTATAGACCTGAAAAAGTTATAGATGCACAAATAGGTGAACGTACAGCGGTCAAGGTACAATTAATTAATGTCCTAGATCAAAGACCAGTATGGAGACCAGAGCCACTCACAGGGTTCTCTATCATTACTTCTAATGGTATATGTGCTGGTGATAGTGGTAGTATACAAGTAACAACAGACGGTACACCTCCATTTAACTGGTCAATCTTTGGAAATTCACAAACAAATAGTGGAACATTCAATGCACCAGTAGGTCAAGCACCTTATATCTTTACAGTTGATAACGTACCATTAGGTTCAGGTCAATTAGAAGTAGAAGATGACTTTGGTAGAACAGCCACGGCTGCATATACTGTTAGTGCTTCAAGTGCTACACCAGTCGAAGCTACATGGGTTGAAACAGATGCTACAGATTGTAGTAGTGGAAGTACACAACTATTTTTAGATGTTAACTCTAATACATCTCATACATTAGGTATAGGTATTGATGGATATCCTAATGGTTACATATATGCTGAGAACGTTGTATTAGATACTTATAGCGCATGGAATTTCTATGGTGCAAGTGAGCTATGGTATTCGAATACAACACAATTAGATGTAACTAAAGATGTAATTATTGAAGGTTCATTTACAATTGAAATTAATACTGGTGCAAATCAATCAGAATGGAATACATTCCGTGATATGCAACTAGGTGTTACTGTATCTAATAGTGGTAATTTTCCAGGATATCCAGGAGCTGATCCTATTCTATTACAGATTGCTGACGTTGTACCTACTACAGTACCTACAGTTGGCACACAGATCACTATACCATTTTATCAAAATATAGGACCTATCACACCACCTTCCGCAAGCCATTCATACCAATCCTTTGGTGTAATGCTTACTAATCAATATCCATGGACTTTTCCTACCCCAGGTGTTACTGGTCCTTTTGTTAGTTGGATAACACAAGAAACTAGTACAATAAAGGCATATATTTCAGATGATTGTAATGGTGAATTAGTAGTTACACCTAGTGGTGGTAGTGGAAGTGGCTACACAATTACATGGCAAGATGGTGGTAGTGGATTTACTAGAACTGCACTATGTCCTGACGATTACTTATTCTATATCACAGACGCGCTAGGATGTCAATCAGACACTTATGAAGCCTCTATTAGTTGTCAACAAGTTACATATACTTATCAGCTTAGAGAGCATCTAAATAGCTGTAGTCAATCTAGTTCAGCAACTTATATTGCTACATCAACTGTTGCATACGCTAATGGTACTACAGTAGATCTTAATGAAAGATCAGGATGTTACTACATACAAAATGAAACTACACAAACACCTACATATACAATAGGAACAGATTATCCAGATTGTGCTAGTTGTTCATCAGTGACACCATTAAGTTACGAAATAGAAACTTGTGGTGGAGGTACTACTTATTATGTTGATAGATCTATAGTCCTAACACCAGGTCAAGCCGTAGAGTTTAACGGAGCATGTTTCGAAGTTATTGGAGATTCTACTAATGTAGCAAGCAGTTCAGCAACACAAGTATTTGCAACATGTGCAGATTGTACTATAACACCTCCAGGATTTGTATACTATGCATTCTTCTGTGATGGTTCGTTTAGCCCTAGATACTTTGCATCTACAGTTAGCTTACAAGCAGGTGATGTATTAGAAGTCTTAGATGGCTTTTACATTGGTAAGTGTGTTGAAATAATTAACCAAAACAATTCAGCTACTTCACAAGGTAACTTAGATATATCAACTATCCATGATGATTGTAACTCATGTCAAGGTATAGTAGATCCTCAATCATGTAATGAAGTTGTTGTTACTGGAAGTGGCGCTGAAATAAGCTACACACAAAATAGTAATTCATTTACAGAGACTCTAAATCCTGGTACATATAATAGATGTGGTAGTAACTTTAACCTAATTAGTGGCTCAGCAACATTCACTGATCTAAACACTAGATGTATTTCAAATGGAGATTGCTTTACTAGACTTAGAACTTCATGTCATACTTTATATGGAGGTAGTTCAGGTAGTAGCTTTGATTATCAAAATGCAGGTGGACAATTCACAAACGTTACAGTTAACCCATTTGTTAATACAGTTGTATGTGCAAATATCAACTCGGTTAGTTTAACCGCAGGTAATGGTAGTTTTGTAGATAACCAATCGTTATGTCTAAGTAGTGGAGATTGTTTCTCAGATAATCCTGGAGATCCAATACCTTAATTCAATAACACAACAAATTATATTTCTAAGTAGATATGGCAGAACAAGAAGTTAAAATTACATTTACCATTGATGGTATTGAGAAGGAAGTAAAGTCCGTAGAGGAGTTACAGAAAGAGATGAAGAATCTTGGTAAAGAAACCAAGAAGGTCGCTGAAGAAAACTCAATACTTGCAAAAGGTAAACAGGCTTTCGCAGATATGAAAGCTGGTATCAAAGGAGCAACAGCAGGATTTAAAGGTCTTAAAGGTGCAATAGCAGCTACAGGTCTTGGAGCCTTACTGATTGCACTTACTAGTTTATTTGCATATTTTAAGAATTCAGAAGAAGGTTCACGTAAGTTAGCCATTGCAATGGAAGCCTTAGGTATCATAACTGGAAAGATTAGCGATGCCTTTAGTAAATTAGGTGAATTATTAGTTTGGGTATTTACAAACCCTAAAGAAGCTCTAATGAACTTTGTCAAGCTCATTAAAGATAATATTATCACAAGGTTCGAAGGTCTCTTAAAACTCATCCCATCACTTGGTAAGGCTATCTCAGAATTATTTAAAGGTAACTTCTCTAGTGCTGGAAAGATTGCAGCCGATGCAGTAGGTCAAGTTGTACTTGGTGTAGAAGATATTACAGATAAAGTAGCAGATGCCACAGAAGCTGTAGTAGAATTTGGTAAGACTGTAGTAGCAGAAGTTAAAGAAGCCGTTGAAGTAGCCACATTACTAGTAGATCAATTTAGAGGTATTAGAGATGCACAGCAAGCCCTGATAGTTGATAACGCACTCCTTAACAAAGAGATGGAAACTCAACAAAAGATTGCTGAAGATACTAATAGAACTTATGATGAAAGAAAAGAAGCCTTAGAAAAAGTAGGTGAAGCACAAGTTAAATTAGCAGAGAACCTAGCTAAACAGGCTAAACTAGAAGAACAAAACTTAAGGTTACAAATCTCACAAGAATCTAACTACGAAAAGAGAGAAGAATTAGAGACTTCTTTAGCAGAAGCAGTAGCCACTCGTATAGATGCTGAAACTGCATTAGAAACACGTAGATTAGATGCACAAAAGATAACAGCGGAACTAGAGAACGAAGAAATAGCCAGAAAACAAACTATTAGAGATAAACTGGCTGAGATGGAGCTAGAAGATATAGAGAATGAGTTTGTAAGAGCCCAAGAAGAGTTGGCACTAGCACAACAGAGAGACTTAGAAGAATTAGAGAGATTAAAGGCTACAGAAGAACAGAAACAAGCAGTTAAAGACTTTTATGCTAAAAAGTCTATGAAACTAAAGCAAGAAGAGGCTAAGTTTGAAGAGATGTTACAAAAGCAGGTTAGTGAAGCTAACTTACAAGTAGCAAGTCAAGCCTTAGGTGCAGTAAGTCAATTAGTTGGTGAGAATACAGCCGCAGGTAAAGCTGCAGCAATAGCAGCCACTACAATTGATACTTATTTAGGTGCACAGAAAGCTTATACATCTCAGTTAATACCTGGTGATCCTTCCAGTCCTATTAGAGCAGCCATTGCTGCAGGAGTTGCAGTTGCTGGTGGTATTGCTAACGTAGCAGCTATTGTAAAGACTAAAACACCTGGTACAAGCGGTGGTGGAGGTGGTTCAACACCAAGTAGACCAGCTATACCTTCATTCGATCCCGCACAGGCTCTTGGAGGTGCTGCTGATGCAGATACTAGTGAAGAGAATGTAGTTACATTAGGAGAACAAACGGGTTCAACAGGAGCCACTATACGAGCTTATGTTGTTTCAGATGATATGACTACACAACAAGAGGCTGATGCAAAAATAAATGATCTTGCGAGATTGTAATATATAAAACCTATGAAGAAAATAGTAGAACTTTTAATAAACTTTGAAGACCTAGAGTTTGATGACTTAGGCGTAGAAGTAATGTCAATCGTAGACAAGCCAGCAATAGGTATAGATTTCTTAGCATTTAGTGAAGTAGAAGAAGATGAATTCTTATATGATAATCCATGTCAAACTGGATATGAAGCTATTGGTCTAAAACCTAAAGGAGGTAGAATGGTACCTAATTGTGTACCTATTGAAAATAGACAAGAGTTTGAAACCTATAATGATTATCCTGAGTCAGCAAAGAATGCCGCACAAAGAGCCTTAGATTGGGCTGAAGAGAATGGTTGGGGAAGCTGTGGTACTGGTGTAGGTAAAGCAAGAGCTAATCAATTAGCAAAAGGTGAAAACATCTCAGAAGACACGATAGCGAGAATGGCCTCGTTTGCAAGACATAAACAAAACTCTGATACACCTTATTCTGAAGGTTGTGGTGGTTTAATGTGGGATGCATGGGGTGGAACTGCTGGTATTGAATGGGCTAGTGGTAAACTAAAGAAGATTAGACAAGAACAGAAAGAAGAACTTATCTTACAATTAGCTGAAGAGTTTGGTGAAACAGTTGACTATGAAAAAGCAGTCTACATAGATAGTACTAAGACTAGTTTTGAAGGCATTGGTGATTATGTTAAAGGTATAGTTGGCTTAGACATTTTAGGCAAACAGGACCTAGATGATGAGCCAGAGATCAAATACAGATATGCTGGAGCAATAGCACAAAGAAACTTCTGTAAAGCTATGATGAGGTTACAGAAACTATACACTAGAGATGAGATCAGAGAGATGGACACTAGAATCAATACAGGTTTTAGACATAATGGTCAAGCCTACTCCATTTTTGATTTTAAAGGCGGAGTTAATTGCAATCATTACTGGGAAGAACTAGAAGTCTATAAGAATGGTAGAGAAACCGTAATTATGTCAAAAGGTAGAGCCTCAGGTAGAGCAGGTCAAATAGCATCAAGCTCTAATGACTATTGGAGATACCCTGGTACATTTGCATTCTCTAATGATGAAGAAATGATAGTTACAGGTCCAGCTATGGTACCTCAACAATTAATCTTAAGAAAAGATGAGATGGGTAATCCATTTCATGTATTCTTCTCACAAGAAACTATTAAAGAAATAGCTAAGAAATTCTTTGAGTACAACAAGATGAATAATACTGATGTTAATCATGACGATGACATCACTACTAAGAATACATTACTTGAATCCTGGATAGTCGAAAATCCTGAGATGGATAAATCTAAAGCAATGGGCTTCAGTGTCCCTAAAGGCACTTGGATGACTTCGTATAAGATCAATGATGTAGATACATGGAACCAAATAAAAACAGGTAAGCTAAATGGATTCTCAATCGCAGGGAACTTCATCGAAAAAGCAACGAAATAATATGAATGATATTAAAGACACAGCAGCAACAGTTACAACCATAGCAGGTGGCGGAATGGCAGTAATGGGTATTAACGAATGGTTAACACTCGCTCTACTAATTACAGGTATTGTCTTAAATATCCAGCGTATACGTGCTATCAAGAAGTCCAAGAAAGACAACTAGACCATATACCACTTCTTCTCGAAGCGTCTGATTGCACCTTTAAGCACTAATCCATTTAGTGTATAGCTTATAGACTTCCAATTAAGGCCAGTAGCAGCTATTAGATAGTTAACATGTACAGGTCTTTCATTCAATGCCGCTTTAAAGCAACATCTTAAGATTACACCTTGTTCTACTGTAAGCTCGCCGCCAGCAATCATCTCATTGACTGCCGACATATATTCGTTAAATGTAGGTAAGTTATCCATAGATTATTTAACTAAATTCATAGATTCAAAGATAGCGCTAGCTTTTAAGATAGCATCTTTAGGAGTAACCTCGTCTGACCATACATCATTCTTAAGGTCTACTAAGTCGAGGTACAATTCTTCGCTGTACATCTTTGCGTGTGGTTCTAGCGATTCGATAAACTCGACAACACTAGATTGAAGCTCTTGATAAGATTTTAATTTTACTGTTAATTTTTTCATAATTTTACTTGTTTTATTTGATTAATTAATTATTATACTACTAATATACACAAAATAATTGACATAAAAAAATATTTTAGCAATTATTTTCTAAAAGTTATTAACAATTAGCCTATAAGTTCTGTTGCTTTTAACATACATTCTAATTCTTTAACTTGTTTCTTAAGAGATTTAGTTACACCTGTTGGATCTTCTGGCATAAGTTCTTCTCTCTCTTTGATAACTTGGTTAGTTAACTCAATTGCTTCTTTAATGTTTTTTGAAATGTTCATAATTTTACTTGTTTTAAATATTACTCTACTAATATACAAAAAAAATCTGAGATAAAAAAATATTTGAGCACTTTTTTTCAAAAAAGTTTACTTTTGTCACTTGGGAGCCCTTCTATATTTCTATATGTCTAGGACAAACCTAGGTATATTAATCTTTAAAAAAACATTTTACAGATGACAGTAAACGACGCAATTACGAAGTTAAGAGTTATGCTTGGCGCTTCAACGGAAACTGTAGTTAAAATGGAAGAAGTAGAAGAAAAAGAAACTATCGAAGTAAAAGCTGCTGAAGCTACATTAGTCGATGGTACTGAAGTGTACACTGAAGGTGAATTACAAGATGGAGCAATCCTATTTGTAAGAGCTGGAGAAGGTGCATCTGAAGATCCTTTCGCTCCTGCTGGAATCCACGAAACTACGGATGGACTTTTGATTACTGTAGGTGAAAATGGTGAAATCTCATCGATTGAAGATAAATCTCCTGAAATAGAAGCTTCTGAAAAAGAAAAAGAAGAAGTAGAAATGGAAGAAGAAGTTATCGAAGAAAAGAAAGAGATTAAGGAATTTGATGCTGACGCTTTATTAGAAGGTGTTGCTTCATTACTTAAACCATACACTGAAGAAATCAAAGAACTTAAAGAAGAGCTATCAGTTCTTACTTCAAGATTTAATGATGTAGCTGATGAACCAGCTGCTAAAAAGGTTGCCAACACCTTTTCAAAAGAGGCACAATCAAGACAGACTACTGCTGAGGCTAGATTTGAAAGACTAGTTTCATTAAGAAAAAGTAGAAAGTAAAACCAAACTAACAATTAAAAACAAAAACAATTTATTATGGCATTTGATTTAACAGCACTTAGTGTGTACACAGATGAAACATCAATGGATTTAATTGCAAAGGCAGTATTAGAAACTGACCTTATGTCTTATGTAGACTTAAGATCTGGACTTTCTGCTG
>WLWF01001067.1_pt1 | contig 24173 bp, 22 predicted proteins | sample 6718331 | NCBI WGS metagenome assembly WLWF01 (sample SAMN12718692, study PRJNA515312) | sponge metagenome | isolation source: marine sponge | host: Mycale hentscheli | place: New Zealand: South Island, Marlborough, Capsize Point | collected 2003-05-01
CCATCAGGCTCTTCGTGACAAATATGGGCTTGAATTAACATCTGGTTCCGACTGTGAAGTCATTATTCCGGTCATTGAAAAAATAGGACTTAAGGCTGCCTGTCAGAGTTTTGATGGGGTCTTTGCCTTTGTAGTTGCCAATGAAAATGGGGATATTATGGTCGGGAGAGATCCTTTCGGGGTTAGGTGTTTGTACATAGGAATTAATGATCAGGGTGACATTTGTCTAAGTTCGGAAATGAAATCTATTCCTGAAGGCTTTAATGTTTCTCCTTTTTCCCCAGGGACGTGTAGTGTTTATGGACAGGAGAATGGTCGCTATTTAGAAGTAGAAAGCACAAGGTATTATAGCTATAATTATCAGGATCGTCTACCGGATAGCGAAGAGACGGCTGTGGGTAACATTCGAAGTCGGTTAGAAACCGCGGTTGATAAGCGGTTAATGTCTGACCGTCCAATTGGTTGTCTACTTTCGGGTGGTCTAGATAGTAGTATTGTAGCAGCTATTGTTTCTAAACATTACAATAAACAATTAGAAACATATAGTATTGGTATGCCGGGTGCCGAAGATTTTAAATATGCACAAATGGTAGCGAATCATATTAAATCGAAACATACTGAAATCATTGTTAGTGAAGATGAATTTTTTACTGGTAGAAAAACTGGTGGTACTAGAGTTGCCAGTGCATTAGAATTAATGAATAAAATCATTAATGAAAGATATTCAAATGGTAAGTGGAACATATATGGTTGTCAAGCATCGGATGGTGATATATTTGAAGGTGAAGATGATTTAAGTTGTAAGAAATTAATGAATGAAATCCTACCAAAGTGTCAGTATTATTCTTATATTGAAATAGATAGGAGGAATTATAGTGGTAAGTATGGTAGTTTAATTGAAACTTACGAAGGTTTAAAATCAAATCACCCAAACTTTACTAGTAGAGTAATAAGAGAAGTTAATGAAATCTGGCCAACCTTTAAAGGTTTGTTCGAAAAAACTAAATAATATGAGTATTAATGGTAAGTTAAGTGGAGGGTTAAAAAATACTTTTAATAATTCTAGACCATTCAAGAATATTCAATTTGCTAAGGTGATTACCGTTGGTTCGGTACCCGTTAGAAAAGACACTGATGCTCATGAAAAGCAAGATATAAGATTTAACGCTGACAACCACGCTATACGTGTTAGGATAGTTGGTTCTAAATATGATAATTCGTTAACTGATGACAACTTACCCAATGCATTTCCCTTAACACCTAAACATACTAATCTAAGACCTAAAGTAGGTGAAATGGTTGTTGTTTTTATGTTTGGTGAAGATGAATCTAAATCAGATAGGTTATATGTTGGACCATTTATATCTTCTGAATTGAATTTATCTGAGGATTTAATGGATGTTTCCGCAACAGCAAATCTAATAGATGGTATATCAACCCCATCCGAAGAGATATCAAACATACCATCAGCTAAGGGACTTTACGAGAGTCCAGACCACTTAGTTATTGAAGGTAGAAACAACACTGATATAATACAAAAAGATGGTGAAATATTAATAAGGTCTGGTAAATATAAAAACAATTCACCAAAAGAATTTAATAATATCAACCCAGGTTATATTCAGATAAAATTCGACCAACCATTTATGGAAAAGGAATCAAACGAATATGGTGTTTCAGATGATACTTCAGAAAATAAAAATGATAAAAGTGAAAAGCTCACGGTGACTAATATAGTTTCTAATAAAATAAACTTATTAAGTTATAATATTACTTACGGTAATAGGTTTAATAATGATAGAGTAGACAGTATAAAAATTCATTACAGTAGTAATTTTGAAACTAAAAAACGGATAAAGGTTTATTTAGGTGATTATATCTTTAATACTGAATCACAACATCAAACTATAGAAGTACACAAAGGAACTTATTGGTCTACTTTTTCTTCAGTAGGTAGTCATTCAGTGAATAATGATAAACATTCTTTAATTGTATGTTCACACCCTTCCCCATTGAGTTGTTCTAGAAAATTAAAACAATTCCCCGCTTTTAAAGAAATAAATACTTTTATGATAATTAATATGGAGCTGAAGGAAGAACGGGCTATTATATGGTAAATTTATGTTTTACGAAAAATTGAAATTAATTTTTGTATTTTTGTAAATATATCTTTTTTATTGTTTGTTTTAATAGTTAATTCAGATTTTATTATATATTGGTTTTTCCAATCTATTTTTACATTAGCATTTACTTGTTCTAATTTTACTAATTCATCTAATAAATATTTCCAATATTCATTTTTTTCATAATTTGTAATTCTCTTGTAAGTAACTTCTATTCCAAAACTCAACATGTATTTATTCATTACTTCCAAATCTTTATGTGTAATATCTTTTATTTTTATTGTATTTCCAGAACCATATAAAGTTACTAATCCTGTTTTATATATTTCACTTATTTTATCAAATAATCCTTTTGTATTACTTGCATCATTTATAGTTAGATCATAATAGAATGGTTCTTGAATATCTCTTTCAAATACTGCTCTAACATTTTTCAAAACAGATTTCATATATAATTTATATTTATAATATATATAATGGTTTGTCCTACTTCTTGTATTATTGCAGGTGCATTTATAATTTCTAGTATTTTTGTTTGTTTGCGTGTTGATAAAAAAACATTAAAAGATCCACTATTTCAATTACTTAGTCCAGAAAATAAACAAAGATATATAAATATTGCAGATGAAAGAAAAAATATTTATTTGAAGGGCTTCGGGTTAGGATTTGTTATTTCTATTATAGCATTAATTATTCTTAATAATAATAAAATGTTCAAGGTAACCAAATTAACAAATATATGCTTTGTTTTAGCTATATCATATTGCGTAAATTATTTCTTTTATATTTTACATCCTAAAAGTGATTATATGGTTTTACACTTGAAAAATTTAGAAGAGAAAAAAGCTTGGCTAGATATTTACAAGACAATGCAATTTAATTATCATTTAGGATTTGCCTTAGGATTAGTTGGAATGATTTTTATAGGTAACTCTTTTTGTTAAATTATTACTTTTAATTTTTCATTTTTGGAGAGAAATTTTTTAGTTCTTCTTTTCCTTTTCGTTTTTCTATTTTTTCTATTTCTTGTTTTACGATTTTTTTTTGTTTTTTTTGTCTTGAAAAGCAAGTATTTATCAATATGATTACATCGTTTATTATATTTTACTAATTCTGGTATATTCATTGCCCAAAAAGGTTTTGGTGGATCATAGTCTTTCACAGTATACATAATATTTATATAGTCCAATATAAAACTATATAAATTTTAATTTAATTATATGGTATTGTAGTAAAAAATGAAAAAACTAAAATAGTCATAATTATCAAACTAAAAAAGATAAGATATATATTATCTATTTTTGCATGTTTAAAATTATCAAATACAGATTCATATAAACTAGGTATTTTGGATATTTCTCTTTTAAAAGGATTTTTCCATTTTAATCCATATTCAAAGAAAATGGGAAATAATCCTGCTATTATAATAAAAGGCCAGCTTAATACATTTTTATATTGTTTTTTCAAAACAAAGAATATCACCATTATAGTATAAAATAACCAATACAATATTTTCAAATAATAAAGAACCGCATTAACTACAGTAGTATTGTAGTTTAAGAAATGCGCCAATCTATAGTTCACATTTTTTTTATCTCTGGTATCTTCTATATTATCAATCAAACTTTCGTATTTTTCATTATAATTATCATAAACCAAATGAACATTATTTTTATAAGAAAATAAACCTTTATAATATTTTAATTTATTTTCTATATCTTTCCAAGTAGGTTTTAAATCAGTGTTCCATCCCGCAACAGCGTCTTCTGCTTCTTTTTTGTATTTTGTTTCTTGCATTTTTGAATAATATCCAGCCCCTTTTGCAGCAGTATAATAATCTTTTTCTGCTCTTTGTAAATTTGGTTTGGCATTTTGGTTATTTTGTTGAGCTTTTATATAAGTTGTTTTCAAACTATTTATTTTTCTTTCATTTTGGCATTTGGCATCACATATTTGTTGTGCATTCATACTAGTTACCATATCAGTTAAACCTTTTAATTGTGCTTGCATTTTTAATATATAATCATAAGATATTAAAAATTTTAAAAAATATTGTAGAATGCTTCTGAGCCCTTAGGTTGGGATGGGTTTACCATTGTAGTGAAATTTTCTCCAGTTGCTGCATCAGCTCCTGCCATTATTTGTGTATTTACTTTACCAGCGGCTCGTGCTTTTTCCTTAACATTTAATAAATCATCTTTCACCGATTTCACCCCAGTCTCAATGTTCTTACAAGTATCACTAAACATAGAACCCCAATCCCATCCTTTTCTTGGACCGCGTTTTCCACCACCAGGAGGAACACCACGCCAATCAAATTTATCCCAGTTAAGATTAGTTCTACTAAAGTTGTTTGCAAGTCTTCCAAATATTGTAATTAAAACAATTGCTATAATCAATACAATAGCACCAACACCTATTGCAGGAGGGAACCAAGGTTGTTGCATTAAAATAACAAAAAGTAATACAGCTAACGCTCCATATGCAATTACTTTCATAATATTTTTATGTGAACGATATCTGTCATATTCATATTCTCCTAATTCCACAAGTCTTTTTTTATTTAATCTTTCTTGTTCTAAAGCAGATAATTCTTTTTTTGCATTATCTAATTCATTTTCTACAACCTTTGTCATAGTTAATTGATCGGCTAAGTTTCCTCTACTATCTGAAGTTTGTCTTTGTTGGTCTTTATACATAGTTTTTAGTTGTTTGAATAAAGCCATTCTAGTTGTGCTTAGTTCATCAAGTCGAGTTTTTATCATTTGACTTTCTTGAACAGAATCAGGCGACGACTTGTTTAAAGATTGTAAATTATTAAACATATATTTTTCAACATCCTGTAGGTCCTTTAAATTTTTTATAGTAACTTGATGTTTTTGACCAAGTAATGCAGGATGCTGTGCGGCGAACTGAGTTCTTTGGTCGCTTGTCATTGCTGATCTATCCATATTTTGTGGTATATTTGTACTTGTAAACATTCTAGTATATAATAAATAGCTATAAAATTATTTTCTCATTCTTTGAATGGCAAATAAAATAGTCAAAATTGCTAAACCTGTCCATATCAATAATTGTAATTGTTGACTGTCTTCTTTGTAACGAATATCTTCTAATTGACCATCCATAGTTTGATCTTTTTTTCCTTGTCTAGCAATAATATCTGCGTATAATGTTCCATATTCTGCTAATTGATTTTTTAAATCAAAATCTTTTGTATCCAAATCATTTTGGATTTTTAAATCAGTTTTACTTAATTTTTGAATTTTGTCAAATATCTTTTGAGCACTATCAATTAATTCTTGGTTTTGAGCAGATAATTGAGTATATTTGGTATGTAAATTTTTATTTGCTGCAAAAGTATCTACTCTTGCATTATTACATGCAGTAGATACCCAAGGTTGTCCTGTTTGATAGCCAAGAGCCCCTGAAATTTGATTACAATTTGTTATTTTTTTACCACGAACCATTGTTGATGGTGGTCCACCCGCACCACCACCACACGCACAACATCCATCTTTAATTGTTACATTATTTGAATCTGCATAGTTTATACTTGTAACTTCGGTTGCTCCTAATACTACATTTCCATTTTCACATCGTCCTTTTGTTACAGTATCACAAGTTCCACCTGCTCCTCTCTGTTTTTTATATGTATTTTCACAAGGTTGAACATATGGTCCTTTCAAATCACAACCTGCTTGACAAGATTGTCTTTTAAAAGACCAGGAGGATGACCCTCTAGGTATATTTTTAATGCAATCAGATTTACATTTTTTTACATCATTTACACCTTTTTGATATTCTTCCATAAATGATTTATAACTTGTTGAATATGCACTTAGTTTTTGATTGTATTTTAGTTCCAAATCCTTTAATATATCTAATTCTTTTTTGGATGTTGACTGCAATCGCTGTTTACCTTCTGCAAATCCATCTAAGTTTTCTATTAATTTCATTCTATTTCTTAATTTATCAATTTGTTCTTTTCTATTACTTAGTAATGCCATACCTTGTTGTAACTCATTTACTATTTTGACATTTAATTGATTATTTGGTGATGGTTCCTTATTACCATTAGGTGATAATAAAGCAGATAAATTGTCTAAAAGTTTGCTAAAAACCATTTTATATCTAATATATAGAGATAAAAAAGTTAATTAGATTATTTTGAATTATAGATAGCAGTTGCTATAAAAGCACCACCCATAACTACCCATATTAAATGATGCATTTGAACAGAAGGAACTGATAAATTTTGATCTTCTACTTCAGCACGATATTGTGCAATATCATTTTTCATTTTTTTAATTTTTTCTTGCTCTTTCTTTAATTTATTGTATGTGTTTGATAATATTTTTTTTTGATTTTCAATATTTTTATCTAATGTTATATCTTCCCCTGCCATTTTATTTACTTCTCCTTTCATTGCTGTAACACCTGATATCATTTTTTGATTTAATACAACTAATTGGTCATAAACAGGAGAATCTAAACTCATTGTATTACAAGTATCCGAGGGACCATAATTTTTTCCTGTTGGTATTGCATTGAATTGCACACCTGTAACTGTAACAGTATCTGAAGGACAAGTGCTATTTTTATTTATAAAATCAGTATAAAGATGTTTATATCCTAAATTATCAACCCATGCTGAACTACCACTACTTTGGTCTTTTGCATTGTATCCTCCACTTCTACATAATTCTCCAACATTCATTGGAGGACCTAAAGATAATCTGCTAAAATCTGTAGCACTGACAATTGTGTTTGAATTGGGACAACTGTTATCCTTAGCACTCCAAGCAGCATCAGTGAATTGACGTGCTGTTCCAGTATTATTTATATAATAATAATCACTATTATATTTGACAACCTTATTTTTCAATCTACTATTTAATGATGTTTGTCTAGATGCTAACTCCTTCAAATATACTTTATATTTTGTAACATATTGTTGCATATCATTATTAAATTCTCCTTCTAATTTGGTTATTTTTTGTTTTTCTGCTAAATTTTTTTCTTCTACTTTATTCATTGATGCTCCTGTAAATGCTTCATTTATATTTGAAAACTTCTTAGATTTAAGATTATCAACTATATTAAGTTGATTCAAAGAAATTAAATTTTGATGATATTTTTTCACTAATGCTTTATATTTTTTTTGTGAGTTTTTAAATTTTTCTCCTTGTTTGAACATTTATTTATAAATTAGACACAGAAAAACATTTATTGTTTTAATTGTTTATAAATAAAATAAGAAATTGATAATATACCAATTGTATAATAGCTAGTTAATATATAAGCTTTACTATTTTCATTATATTTATCTATTTTCATTGGCTTACCCGATTTATTTTTACTATTTTCCGTAACTAACTCTAATTTGTCCTTATTATATTTTTTTTTCATTAAATTAATCCTAGTATCTTGTGATTCGATATAAGATCCAGTTGTTTGAAGTAATCCATTTAATGTAGCTTGTAATAAATTAATATCTTTTTTTGTTGATAATACGGATTGATAATTTCGACTATTTTGTGTTTTATCTAATCCTAATGCCGCCTGAGGATAGGTATTTATGTATTGTTTTGTTGCATTATTCCATCTAAAGCGTAATGTTTTTAGCTTTGATTCTAATTGTTTCGGTTCGCTCATTTTATATAATAAAATACTTTATTTTAAATGTGGGTCTACACATAATCTGTAATATTTTGTATCTAGAGAGGTTGGACTTTTTCTGGTAATTTCAGTTACTTGTCCAGGTCTTAATCCTATTGCCATTGCTGGAGGATCAAATCTTGATATTTCTGGCCATTGTGATTCCTTTACTATATTATATTCTAGGGCCAATTCTTTTTTTTTAGTTTCCGTAAGTATTTCATGATGAGGAACCAAATTATTTTTTAAAATATTAAACAAATAGTTGTGAAAATTATAGACATTAACATAATAGTTATTTTTGGTAAATTCCATTTTTAATAAATTTTTTAACGCTACATTAGGTTCGTCCTTTGTTACAATTACTAAATCATCTTCTTCACTTAAAATTTCTTCTACTTGATACAAATCTTCTACATAATCTTGAACGTGAGGACCTCTTAATTTTGTTACAAGATGATATTTATAGTATATTTTTTTACCTGTATCATTATTTGTTAATAACATATCTAATTGTTTATTTTCTTTCAAAATTTGTATTTCATGAATTGTAAAGTTTTCATAATCATCAATATTAAATCCTCTTTCTTTTGCTAAATCTAAAATTATTTTTCTAGATGTAAATATTTTTGAAATCGTTTGACTATTTGTGGCTTTCTGACTCATTATCTATATTAATATAATTGATTTTATATATTTTTCAATTTTATATAATATCAATTAAATAATTTTCTTTGTTACACTAGAATCATCTTCGTCTTCTTTTTTGACTTCTTCTTCCTTTTCAGGTAACAATAACTTTAATCCTTCTGTGTTTTCTTTGCTTAATGATGTAACTGTTTTTAATATTTTTTCCGTTTCTTCTTCTTTTGCACCTTCAGCACTGCCAATTTCTCTTTCATATTCTAATGATTCTTCTGGTGTTTCAACTGAAGGAGTTCTATCTTCTTCTACTGCTTTTTCATATCGTTCTTGTCTTTTTTGTGTATATTCTTCTTGTTGTTTTAATCTTTCATTACCATCTATTTCAGGAACATCACTGGATTCTGGTGTTGGTGTAGGTGTTGGTGTATCTCTATGTGCAGTAGAATATTCTTTGAAACCTTCTTTTTCTGCTAATTTTTTAGCTTCTTCTTTTTTTAACCAAGTAGAAAAATCAGGACTATCAGGAGTTTTATCTTTTGGTGGTTCAAATGGGTTATAATCAGGACTTACGGGACCATAATCAGGACTTACTGGACCATAATCAGGACTTGCTGGAGGAGTTTCAAGGTCATTACTATATGAATCTCTATATTTACCTTCAAATGGACCTTCAATTGCTTGTGTAATATATCCCATTTCTTCTTCATCAAAATCAATAATTTTATATCTATATCTAGGTTCTGTGTCTGTTGCGAATACAACAACATCGCCATTATTGAATCTGAATTCCCCTTTTTTAAGATCAACTTGAACATCTGTTCCATCAACCATTGGGTCTTCTGTTTCACCATAAAGAGGTTGTTCTGGAATCCAATCAGGAACGGGTGTAACCTCTGCTTCTGGTGTTTTTTCTTTAATAACAGGAGCTTCTTTATTTTTAAGTTGCATATTTTGTGATTTAACAAAATTTCTTACTTGTTCCACATTAATAAATACTTGATTTTCTGTGCTACTATTACCAGTTAATTTTTCAATATCATCGCCTTTTGTTAATGACATCAATTGATCAACATTATCTTCAGTAATAATTCTCATTTGAACATTCATTGATTGAAGTTCTTGCATTAATAATTTAAATGCGTATGGAACTCTAATAACACTAAAATCTCTACCATATTTACTAATATTAACAATATTTAAATCTTCTACAAGATTGCCTACAAATTTAACAGGTCCATCTGCCATAGGACTTAAGAAAATATTATTATTTTCATTATAAACAGCTATAGAACCTGTTTTATTACATATAGCCATATAATATTCATCACCTCTTACCATCATAGATTCTTTAATAAATCCACTCATACCATGTGCGATTAAACAATCCCTGTCCATTTCTCCTATTCTCAAGCCACCATCATTTGCTCTACCTTGAACAGTTTGTCTAGTCAAAGCAGTTCTAGGACCTCTTGCTCTATAATTAATTTTGTCCTTGGGCATATGTTTTAATCTTAAATAATATGTGGGTCCGAAATAAATTTCAGTTTCCAATTGTTCTCCGGTCATACCATTATATAATATTTGATTACCAGTTGAATGATAACCTTGGTGTGTAAGCATTTCTCCATATTCCTTGTGTTTTGGACCTTTATTTGTAAATGCAGTACAATCACCAAATCCTCCATAAAGACAAGCTGTTTTACTTGTTAAAGTTTCTACAAGATGACCAATAGTCATTCTTGAAGGCATTGCATGTGGATTTACAATAATATCTGGACGAATACCATCTTCTGTACAAGGCATATCGGCTTCGGGAAGAATTATACCTATTGTACCTTTCTGTCCTGCTCTTGAACAAAACTTGTCACCAATCGCCGGAATTCTTACTCCTCTAATTCTAACTTTTGCTATCCTTTTACCTTCTTCTCCTTCAGTCATAAATGCTTTATCTACAATACCAACTTGTCCTTTTTTTGCATAAACTGAATTATCAATGTAAGTATCTATATGATCAACACTATTTGTTCCCATACCAATAATAACAGATTTATCAGTAACAATAGTATTTTCTTTTACAATACCTGATATTTCATCTAATTGTGTATAATCATAACCGGCTTTTAATCCAATTACATTATTATCAACAACATTCATAAATTTTTTTTCTACAGTTACACTTCCCATTTTTTCCATTTCTTCAAAAGCTTGATAAGTATTATAGTATGTTGTTCTAAATAATCCTCTCTTTAATGCACCTTCATTAATAATAACAGCATCTTCTACATTATATCCTGAATAACACATAATTGCAACAATTGCATTTTCCCCATATGGATGTTCTTCCTGTGTAGCGTATTTTAAATATCTACTTTTAGTTAATGGAATTTGTCCATAATTTAAAATAAAACAAGACTTATCAAATCTAGTATGATAATTTGAATTGTATAAAGATACACCTTGTTTAGATTGACCACAAGAGAATGCATCTCTAGGATAAGGATTATTTTCAGGATAAATAATTTGATTTGCCATTAACCCTAATATTAAAGAAGGATGTATTTCACAATGTGTCACTCTTTTAATTGTATATTCTTCTCGTTTGTCTCTTGAATGTGCTAACATCATACCATTTGCTTCTGGAGTATCTAAATAATCTATAACAGACGCGTTTCTAACGAGAGATTCAATAGATTTTTCTGTAACATTTATACTACATTCGTCTTCTAACATATCCTTTCCTTGATTATTAAATCCCTTAATAATATTATTCCATGTAATTTGATTATTTTTATATGCGTCAAGAACATTATCTCGTTCATAAGAAATCTCTCCATTCATCAAATAAAATAATGGTCTCATTGGGCGTCCAGCGTCTGTACAAACAGAAATTTCATTAAGCTTGAAGTTAAACGCAATACTAGTATAAATATCAATCATTTGATTTCTACGATGTAATTTCATAATATTTATAATTTTTAATGGATTATGTGTACATCCAATCCAAGAACCATTTACAAAAACCTTTGTAGTATATTTCATATAATTTAAAGAACATTCTTCGATTAATTTTACACCTAATTTTCGCATATACTTTATATATGGTCTTCCAGAACATCCTTTTGTAATAATAGTAGAAGTAGAAAGATGTTTATGTAATCCAACATTACCACCATCTGGTGAATGTAAAGGGCATAATAATCCATATTGTGTAGAATGAAGTAATCTTGGTGCAACTACCTTTGCACCATCTGCTGAAATATACAAGTTGGTTTTTCTTAATTGACACATAAATCCAAAAAAGGATAGTCGATTGAGTTCTTGTGCAACACCTGGTTTTTTTGTATGTTCCGTAGCTCCCCAGTTTCCTTTAAAAGCGTCTTTGAATCCCTTTTCTACTACTCTTTGACTAAAAAATAATTCTTTTTTATCAATAAATATCATTCTAAATTTAATACCTTGATAAGCAGTTTTATCTTGACGACGCGCATATAAATATTCTCTATCAATTTTTAAATATAAATCATCAAGTTGTAACTTATAATATTCGTTAAATAAATCATGTATTAGTTTCCCAGAAACAGATATTCTTTTGAATTCATAACTATCTCTATCTGTTGGTTTTTCTTGTCCTGTATAAACTCCTAATAACCTTTTTACTATGTAACCTAAATAAAGGGCTTTTACTTTAAAATTTAATTCTCCTACATGAGGTAAAAAATAATTCATTAATATTTGCATTGTATGATATCTTGTTTTTCCTTTTGTTAATGAACTAATATATGAAATTGCAGATTGTTGTGTAAAAATATTTCCAGCATCGTGTACACTAGGTATAAATAAATCAATTAAATTATCGTGTTTATCCATATCTAAAATACATGTTTGAATAATTTCTTTATCTGATATTACTCCTAATGCTCTAAAAACAATAAAAAGTGGAACTGGTTTTCTTACTTGAGGAATATTTACAACAATATGGTTATTTGTTTGTGAAGGCTGTGGTCTAACAATTCTAACAGATAGTGTTCTTTTTGGTTTAGCTGCATCTTCACTAACAGATTTTATTTCAGCAGCAAAAGAATAAATTTCATTAATATCTTTTAAAATATATAATAAATTATCACCTCGTCCTTCTTGAGATACAATTGCCTTTTCATTACCATCAATTATAAAATAGCCTCCAGGATCATTACGACATTCTCCCATATTATATCTAGCTTCTGGAGAAATACTATTTAATAAACACATATTTGATTGAAGCATAATTGGAAACTTTCCTAGATAAATTTTTTCAAATTCGATAGTTTCTTCATGTAAAGTAAATCTGTTTTTTCCTATTGAACCATCTTCTTTATCTATTAATATTCTTACTTTCATAACTACATCATAATGAATAGTAAACCCATATGTCATATTTCTTAATCTAGCTTCATTTGGATACATATAATGTTCTCTATCCTCATCAAAAATAATAGGTTTACCATAATAAATTCTATCTGCATTTTCACCACCTAAATAAATATCACATTCATATTTATAAAGTTTTGTTTCTTGGTCTAATTCTTTAAATATACGTAAAGGATTTCTATCCTTGAAAATATCTTTAATTCCGTGCGAAAAAAATGAATTATAGGAATCTAGATGATGTTTCACAATAACATTTTTATTATCAGAAAAAAACTTGTCTATAGTTTTCCAAGCTATATCATTTGTATTCATATAATATACCATTAGCATTTTTTTTAAAATTTAAATTAAAAGATATTATTTAATTGCTTTTAATTTAATTATGGCTGAGAGCTAAAATAAGTAATCCAATAAGTAAAAACATAGCTACTAATGGCAGCAAAACTAATAACCAAGAAAGTTTATTGTAACCTTTTTTGCAAAGAATATTAAGCAAATAGGTCCAACCTAATACATATAAAACTTCAAATGCGATATAAAATACATTATTTATTGGAGAGTTAGCTTTCATTAATCCACACGCAAAAACATTAGGATTTCCAATATTTTGGTAACATTGAGAAAGAACCGCAAGAACAGATATACCTAAATACAATTGTGCTGGAGTGCATAGAGAGTTGAATATTTTTAATGATTGCATTATATAATATTCGAATAAAAAAATTTAAGATATAGTGTTAGTTGCTGCAACTTGAGAAGAGCTATTATACATTTGTGGAACATTTGGTGTCATTTTATTAAACCCTTTTCCAACTAATCCGGGTTGATGCATAGGATCAGCTGGCATTACAGGTTTTCCTCCTTTGTATCTAATTGGAATATTTTTAGCAGTATTAGTTGTTTTGTAATATCCTAACAATGCATCTCCTAAACCAATATCATCCAAGAAGCCTCCCCCTTTTTGTCCACCTCTTACATTATTATTGCTATATTTGGGATCAGGTAAAAATGGATTTGTATTTAATTTATATCCTGTAAAGATTTCTCCAACATTAGTAGGATAAATACATTTGTATGTAGAACATCCTCCTTTTTGTATTTTTTTTACTTTTTTTCCTAGATATGCTAAATTTCTTTTCATTTTAGTCAAACGCATTCTTGCGCCTCCTCTTTTTTTGGTCCTTTTTTTGGTTCTTCTTTTATTTTTTCTTTTTTTTCTTATTGTTTTCTTCCTGCGGCGTCTTTTACCACCTTTTAAGTTTTTTCTATATCTTCTAGTTAATGCCATATAAATATAATATAGATTTAAAAAATTTTATATTATTCTAAATATTTATTCAATATCTACATGTGTAAGCATATGACGACGACAACACATCTTTGTTAATTGTAATTTGTCTAATACTGCACCTTCTGGGGTTTTTTTTATTTTACTATCGTCAAGATAAATAACTTCTTGAGTATCCAATCCTTTCGATATCTTTATTTTACGCACTTCTTTACAATAATATAAATATTTATCAGCTAATACATTTCCACAGGTAAAACACTTAACTGGTATGATCATTTTTAATATATATTTAATAAAATATTATTAAATCAATTTTATTAAATTGTTTTTTTAGGTGTGCATTTATCACCTTTTGCTAGACATGGTTTTGCGTTTTTTTTATCAATTGAACTACCGTCCAAATAATAATATTCTTCCCAAGGAATTAACTTTCCATCTTTGGAACAATAACAAATATCCGATGGTCCATCACTCCCTTTTGCCGCCTTTGAACCAGAACCTAATTGAACAGCTGCCACACATTTATTGATTTTTGTTTTTTTATCCGTTGTAGATGCCCAAACACAACTTCCTAAAGATGTGCATCCTGATTTATCTTTAAGATTACTACAAGTAGAATTATTATTAGACACATTTTCTACTTCTTGGTTTAATGAACTTGCATCGGGCGGGGACATTGTTTGGTTTTCCATTTTTTCTATTACAAACTCTTTAACTACCTTTGTTTTTTGCTCTTTAAATTTTATATTATGCATTGTAAGATATATCATCAATAGTGTAAATATTACTACAACAAATAATATACTCCATTTATTATACCATAAAAACATACCTGTTTGAGTTACCATATCTGGTTGAGTCATATATAATGAATTAGGATTAAATTTTCATTGTATATGCTAAAATTAACGACGATGGGTTCGGCGTTTTTTTCGTCTGCGTGTTTTGCGGCCTTTTGTCCTTCGTTTTTTTGTTTTTTTCTTTTTTTTACCCCTTCTACGACGCCTTGTTTTTTTTCCACCTCTCATAGAATTGAAAAGTGCGGTAGATTGAGGATCTAAAACAAGATAAGGATTACCTCTCAATTTTTTTTCAATACTTGGATAATGACCTTTCCCAAAAATCATTACAAATACTTGTGGAGGATCACGTCTATTTAATCTAGCTATCATAGCGTTTATAATATTAACATCTCTAGCTGAATTTATTAATTGCATAAATGGCTTTATTTGCCCAACCCTTTCACCTCTAATATTTGGTAAATATATAGCTCTCCAGGCATTTAACCCATCTGTTTCATCAGCCATTTTTTCAGGAGTTGCAATTCCATTTTCAAGACCATGTTTAATTTTATCAATAAATCTTGGTAAAAGCATTTTTCCTGGGGCATCAAAAGAATCTTCAGTGCTATGAATAATCAGTGTTTTAACTAATTCTAATAATTGTGCTAAAATACCTATATTTGTAGCATAGTTTTCTCCTGATTTTCCATAAAATCCCTGTAAGCCACCATCCTTAAATTGTTGAAGTATAGCAATAGCCTTATCCGCAGCCGCATTGCCCTCATCATCCAACAAACCTTTCTGGCGTGATTCAGTTAAATGTTGTATCATTAAAGTGTTTCCTTCCTCAAACCACCTATCAACATGATTTATACCTTGTTGAGCCATACCTTCACTAAATCCTTCAACTGTATTTGCATCTCCCATTTGATAAGTTAAAACACCGTAATCTTGAAAAAAATGTGTTATAAAATCTACTAAAGGGTTCATAGTAGTTGGTAAGGTGGTAACTCTCTGGTTTGAAAACGGTAAACGATATTGTTCACTATTTAAGGCTTCAACTAATAAATTTTTTTTTATATATTCGACGGTTGGGCTCACGCCACCTGGTGGAACCTGAGCTATAAGCGAATCAAATACAGGATTAACGCTATTTCCCTCAGATACAAAACATATTCGTCTGACTCCATCTTGCACCTGTTTTTGGCTAATGTAAGATGATAGAAAACCTGCATTTCTGGTAATTAATTCCATATTGTGATGAATCTCTGGAATAAATAAAACAGGAACTCTTGCTGATTTCTTTTTCTCAGCCACTTTTGGGACTGCTGCTGCTGCTGCTGCTTTTCTTCCTTTTTTACCTTTTTTACCTTTTTTACCTTTTTTATTCGAAGGAACTAGAAAACCTTTTTTCATATATATTATATTAATAAGTTAATTAAAATAATATGTTAATACTTAACGGCGACGACGGGAACGGCGTTTCTTGCTCTTGCGGCGGCGCTTGCTCTTGCGGGACTTTCTGCGGGATTTCTTGCTCTTGCGGCTCTTGCGGCGGCGTTTGGTGCGGCGACGCTTGCGTTTACCGCCCATTTTAGGAGCAGCCAAACCACCTTGGTCAATCTTTTTCTGGAGTGCTGATGCCTTTGCTTTAACACCAGTAAGCTTCTTTTCAGCAACATTCATTTTTTTCTTTGCGGCTTCCATTTTATCTCTTGCGGCATCAGCGGATGCTTTAACTCTTTTCTCACAGTCTGCTTTCAAAAACATATTTGAAATATTTGCGCACATTTTAGTTGCACTCTTTGCCATTTGTTCTCCCTGTTTGGCGGCTTTTGTAGCACCCTTTGTCAAACTGATTGCAGCCATTTGACCTGGAAGCTTTCCTCCTTTTCTGTGTTTGCGTGATTTACGACTTCTATGTCTTCTTGATTTTACCATTATAAAATATAATTAGATAAAAATTATATTTTAATTATTGCTAAAAATAACGCATCATTGTTCTACCAATTTGTAACCATCTGTTGTTTTGGTTTTTCTATGAATAGTTTTTTTGTTTGTAAATTCTAAATGACAATCTTTACATATATTTGCTAAATTTGCAGGATGATTTTTGTGAAAAGTTTTGATCCAATTATTGACATCTGCTTTTTCTTGTGGTTCTAAATGATGAATATCTATCCCTTCTCTTTTACAAAATTCACAAATACCCTTTAATTTCTTAGAATTATATTTGGATTTTTTTTTGCTTAAAGTTCCACAAAGTTTTTTGTTATATTTATTGCGTAATTTGTAAGTTTCTTCGATAAATTCTTGAGGAAAGTCAAATGATTTACAAACTTCAATACCATACATGTTTTCACCTGGCCCATCCTCTAATTTTCTAGTATAATGAAGAACTCCATTAATATTTGTTACGGACATATGTTTGATAGCTAATTTTTTTAATGAAACAATTTCTTTCATTGTTGTAAGTTGATGAAAATGACTAGCAAAAATATGGGATGCCTTTTTTTTATTTAACCACAATAATACTTCTGCAAAAATAGAAACTGCACTTGAAGTTTCTGTACCAGAACAAACTTCATCTCCTAAGATCAAACTACTTTCATCACACGTATTTATAAAAGTACTAACTTCGCTCATTTCAACAGTAAATGTGCTTAATCCTTTAAAAATATTATCGTTTCCCAGAATTCTTGTAAATATAGCTGTATATGGTTTATATTCAAAACTAGAACAAGGAACAAACATACCTGCTTGAGCCATAATAACAGCAATACCTACAGACCGGTTAATACTACTCTTTCCAACCCCATTTGTTCCAAAAATTAATAAACCATCTTCCTTTTTCCCAATTATAACATCATTAGGAACATAGGTTTCATTAGTTTGAATTTTTTCTATAATTGGATGTCTGATATCTTTAGCATCAATATATGATTTTTTTGCTTTTTCTTTGATAATAGGTTTACAATAATTGTTATTTTTACTAACATATGCTTTTGTTATTAACATATCAAGATTAGACACATATTTTACAAAATCGTTCATTTCATTATCATATTCACGAAGATTAATAACAAATTCTGTAAAAACATTCGTAAGCATTTCTTTCATATTATCCAATTTTTGTCCATATGTGTTATAAAAAGTCTTTAATACAGAACCTGCAAATTTATTGTTATTACCTATTGCACCACTAGTATGTTTTAATGTAGAAAAATCTAATCCATTTACCATGAAATTATTATCTTTATAGTTTTTTGTTAAATTTTCTTGAATACCTTTGCATCTAGCATTTGTAGCATAAAAATACATACCATTTTTTTCTGTAAAATGAATTTTGATAACATTATTTGATTGTCTATCTTTTACTTTCCATAATAAACTGGTTAATGTTTTAATCCATTTATTTTTAAGTAGTTCTATATGGTCGAATTCATCGCTTGCTTGATCTAATGCATCATTAATATCTTTATTCATAAAGTTTATTTCATATTTATTAATTACAAGATTTGAACAAATTTCCATATTTAAATTTCTCTCCAAATGTTGAATTAGTTTTGTGCAAATTTCTTCAATATTAGTACCAATATTATTTTTTATATATTTCATCATAACCTTATCTTTCTTCATAATATTATGAATATCAATAATACACTGCAAATTATTATTAAAATTATATAAATCTAATGGTGTGATTTTATTGTGTATAATTTTTCTGTATAAATGTTCTATATCGGTAATTGATTTAAAAGAATGTCGTAGAAATTCGTATTTTTCCCAGTTTTCTATTAAATATTCAATCATATCATATTGTTCATTTAAATATGGAATATTAGTAACCGGATGTAAAATTTTGTCTTTTAAATATCGTCTTCCCATTGGAGTAACGCATTTATTAACTAGAGATTCTACACTAGAATTTTTCCCTTTTATACCTCCAATATTTACAATATTTAATTGTCTTAATGAATGATTTGCTAATAATAATCTATCTTTTATATTATCAAAGTTGGGTCTTTGCAATTTATTCGTTAAATTTGCATTATGTTTCCATATAAAATCAAGTAAAAAACATAAACTTTTTAATGCAAATGGATTTACGGTTAATCGTGAGGATTCCATATAAGATTCATAATCCTTAATATCTTCATAAAATTTCATTATAATTTCTTTTTGAAAAGTTTGATTATCACAATTATTTGCTTGAATAGAGTTATCATTATTTTCAGTTTGGTTAATAATATGAAGAGATTTGGTATCTAAATCAGCAAATTGTATAATGTCTTTAACTTTATTTTCATCTGTATAATTATGTATAATTATAGTTTCTACAGGATCATAAATAGCGTTAAATCTTTCTAGTTCATCAAAAACGGTAGTATTATGTATATCCGCTTTTGTAATAGAATGTTCAAATATTTTTACAGATCCAGTAAAAGCATCAATAACTGCACATCCAAAATAAATACTAGGATTTTTATTAAAAAATCCTGAAGATTTGTTAATAACATAACAAGCAATATTATTTGTATCTTCTTCTTTCTTATTATTGACTTCAAATTTACACCCAGGAGAAAATATAACACTTTCACTTCTTGTTTTAGATTTTCCCATCATACCATCTTCATCCCATACTGCAACTGTATAACCGTGATTAATTAATACTTTTACCCATTTTTCTAAATAAAATTCGCCGTGAGTAAATCCAGCCATTTTAACAGGATACTTAATACCTTGATTATCTACAAAACTTTTATTACTGTCAGCTGCATTCATATTTGTAATATTAAGATAATCTTGAAAACAAGGATTCATGTAATGTCCTAATTGTGTAATAGGACTATATACTTCATAGAAACTACCACATTGTAAAAGTAATAATGTTTTTTCTCCATATTTTAGCTTATATTTTTCTAAATTTTTGAAATATTTTGTTATCATTAATTCATCTTTCTTATCTTTGCTTGGCATTGTGTTATATTTAATATACTTTTATACTTTAAATATATTGTGCAAAATGATTTATAAGTTATTTAAAGAAGTCATCTGGTATGTCAAATGCAGGTAAAGCCCAATTCCAGTAATCTTGTAAATCTTTATTAACTGATTCTTTTTCTGTATACCATTCTAACATTCCATAAAAATCATCATTAAGTAAATATTGCTGTATATTTTTTTTTCGTAATACATCACTAAATACAACATATTCGTGTCTACTAGATCCATCATTATAAGAAATATCATTAAGTGTATTATTATTAATGAAATATGTGCAATGTATGACTTCTACAGGAATTATACCTGTAATCTCCTTGTGTAAAAGTTTTATATAATTATCGTGTCCTGCAAAATATCCATTATCATCTACTATATAATGAAAATTAGAATATCCGGTTTTTGTAGGTAACATAGGACCGATAACTTTTTTGTTTTTGTTCTTCATCATAGCTTTTAAAATGTTAGGGGTTATAAAATTATCGCAATCGGATACAAAGTAATGTAAATTATGTTTAATTGCATAGTTTATAGACTCTTGACGCAAGTTTCCTAATATATTAAATCTTGTCGCATTCCATTCTCTATGTCCCATTTCCTTTAAACTATTATTTATACTTGAATCATCATAATAAACAGAAGCATATTCTTTTCCATATTTACCAATAAAATCTAATAATAATTCTTTAGTTTTATCATTATTATCATTTGTTCGAATATATAAATGGAGGTGTTTTTTATCATAATCAATAGTATATATACAATTTAAATAAAATGGTAAACAAGCTTCTTTATCCTTAGCTAAAATAGTAATTAAAATATCATTATTTTCTTTGTGACCCAAACATTCATATTCTTGAATACCTAAATTAGTAAATGTATGATGATATTTAAAATTACAACAGAAATCGTTTAGATTATGTGTATCCCATTTTTCATTTACAATGGATTTATCTTTTGGATAAACCCAAAATTTATTACCTCTTCTAGAATCTCCGTGATATTTGATTGACATATTATAAATTGTTTTGTTTTTAATTTATAATATTAAACTAAACATATATCATAATTATTCAATATATGGTAACAAATATTCTTCGGTATTTCTTTTTTTATAACACATACATCTAGAAAATATCGTTACTAAAAAACAACCACCCATTATTAAAATTCCCTGAATTATATTTTTAGCTTCACCATATTTTAATTCTAATGGATTAACTAATATAATACTAATTACAAATGAATATCCTAGAAGTAAAAATAACCATGCTAGCGTATAATTCAAAGAACATTTACAAATAGGGGCTCTAAAAAAGTGGTCACCTAAGCTCATTTATTATCTATATATCTTCGTCTTTATGCCAGTTATGTAAAAGAATATCTGCATTTTGATTACTAACATCACCACTTAAAAATGCATTTTCAAATGTAGTTCTCAATATATGATCAGGAGCATTACTGCCTATTTTTGTCAAATTATGTTTTCTCAAATATTCCTTTACTTCTTGTATGGATTTTCTTTTTAAAACATCAACTTCTTTTTTTAAATTTTTTCTAGTTTTTTTATTTTTAATTAAAACTCCAATAAACCCGCCTTTTCTATTTTTACCTAATGTTATTTTTCTTCTAATTCTTTTTGTTTTTATTTTACTTTTCTTAGGTTTTGTAGGTTGATTTCTAGCTTTAAACTTATTTTTCAATTCATCTAATTTATCTGATCTTTCAATAAATTCTGGTTTAGTTTCAAAAAGTTGAGGTTTTAATTTATACTCACTTGTAATATCTTCTTTATTTTTTTTCAAAGTTTTATTGTATTGTCTCCAAGTTGGTTTACTACCACCTTTTAAACAACCATATGGTGGATCATTAACAACTTTCATAGGTTCTAAGTCAACATTAATATCTGATTTTATTTGTTCAACTGATTGTGAAATTTTAGGTCTATTTTGTTTTTTCATAGTTTTTTGACGTTTTTTTTCTGCTTTTTTTCTTTTCTTTTCTTCTTTCTTTTTTTTTATATCTTCCAAATAAGAAAGAGTTTCTTGGAACTCATTTTTAAAAGTATTTTCTTCTTTCTCTCTATCCGAAACTTCATTATCCTTCTCTTTTTTTTGATGAGCTTTTATTTTTGCAATTAATTTTTTTTTGATATCATTTGGTTTCAAACTATTTTTCATTTTGGGTTTTTTTCTTTTTTCTTTTTTTGCTGATTTACCTATTTTGAAATAAGTAGGATTTATTGAAATACTTTTTTTACTACTCATATTAATATTCACAGAAAAATTAATATGAAATTTATACATACATATGCTTTAAAATATCTTTTGTATTTGTATCTTTTCTGGATTTTACTTCATTATTATCTAAAAACATATTATAACCTTTATCAAGGTCTTTAATAGTAATTATCAGTTTTTTATCTTTTGATAAACAGAAAACTCTTCTACCATGTGCAATTTTAACTTTTGCTAAAAGTGTTTCAATATCCCTACCATAAAATTTAAAATAATCCATTTTATCTTCAAACCAAGAATCTTTTACTTTTTTATGTAATTTCCAACCAATATCAGTTACTTTTTTTTGAAATATAAGAAATAGTTCGTTATATTTATAGTCATCAGTATTAAATCTCCAAGTAAATCTAGAATCTAAACCTTGATTGTATGCAAAAAAACAATTTTTTAATTCTTCTTCATATCCCGCAATAATAACCATTAAATCATCTTTGTTATCACTTAATCCTTCACATAGTGTATCAATGCATTCTTTGGCAAAACTATCTCTTTTTTCTGGATTACCCAATGCATATGCTTCATCAATAAATAACACTCCTCCTTTGGCTTCTTTTAAAACATCTCTAGTTTTCATAGCAGTTTGACCCAAGTAACCTGCTATCAAATCTGCTCTTGTTACCTTTTTGAAATATTTTTTACTTAAAATTCCTAATTTACTAAAGATTTTACCTATTATTTTTGCAGTTTCTGTTTTACCAGTACCTGGTGGTCCATAAATAACGGTATGCATAAAATCATCATTTTTGGAATTAGATACTTTATGAAATTCTTGTATAAAATATAAAATTTGGTCAACTATAGAATTTTTTAATTTTTGCATACCAATCATATTTTTAAGTTCAATTAAAGGTTCTTTAATATTATGAATAGATTGCATATTGATATTATATTCTACATCTATTTTCATTGGATAGTCTTCTATTAATTTTAATATATCATCAAGTGATTCTATTTCTACTTCAATATTGACCTTTTTCTTTTCAATTTGTAGAGCAGGAGGAGGAAGAGGTGGAAATCTGCTAGGTTTTTCACTAGGAAAATATATACTTCTTCGTCTATTTCTACTTCGTATTAAAAACTTATCAGACTCATATCTAAACAAAGATGATTTTGTTTCCAATTCTTTATTTTTATTCAAAATATCTGTAAAAAAATCGTCTACACTTTTATGATTATTGGTAGGTTTATATGATATAATTTGATTACAATTATTATTTGAATTATCAAATGCTTTTTTATCAAGAGTATCACTAATTTTAGAGTAAGGATCTTTTTTTGGACTTAAATTTTTATTTCTATGTTTCTCTAATTTATCTAAAATATCATTTATAGTCATATTTAGTGTATAATCTTTTGTTTTTATATTTCTTTGATTATTTAATAATATGTTATTACTATTGTCTTTAAAGACAAATTTTTTATCCTTACAAGTATCTAGGGGGTTAAAATGTGGATTAAATGTAGGATTTTTCTCCCATTTGATCAAGAGCCGCGATTTTGATATATCTTTAATTGGAATTAATTTATTTTTTGGTGATTTATTAGGATTCTTGGTTGTCATTTAATATATACATATATTATTTTCAAAAACTATTTAGAGGTAAATTGAAATAAAAATATTAACTTAAATGAATTATAAAATGCCCAGAACAACTAAGAAACCCAAGAATGTATTATCTATTGATTATAAAAATTTAAATTGGAAGGTAATAGAATTATATTTTCAAGGACAACATTTAGAGCGTCTTGTAAGACATCAAATAGAATCTTATAATAATTTTATAAATTATCAAATCAAAAAGACTATTGAAATGTTTAATCCAGTAACAATTCATTCGGAACACGATAAAGATATAGAAACCGGATTATATTCATTAGAAATGATTATTACATTTGATAATTTTCAAATACACAGACCACAAATACATGAAAATAATGGAGCAACTAAAATTATGTTTCCACA
>WLWF01001068.1_pt1 | contig 24168 bp, 22 predicted proteins | sample 6718331 | NCBI WGS metagenome assembly WLWF01 (sample SAMN12718692, study PRJNA515312) | sponge metagenome | isolation source: marine sponge | host: Mycale hentscheli | place: New Zealand: South Island, Marlborough, Capsize Point | collected 2003-05-01
CTGCGTGCTCACAGAAGAAGTCATACCAAACTTTTGCTTCATGGTAGTTTCCGTATCCGCCGTATTTGCCGCCACGCCAAGAAAGGTCAAAAGCACGGCCCGTTCCGTGAACACTTGGATTACTTTTTCCTCTCATCGGCCTGACTAACCAAGAGCCATTATGCCATAGGCCCCCACCACTCCAAAACTTAATTTGGTTGATAAGTGCTTCAGTGCCTGCACGCCTGCCAGAACTGTTCCGGTCCCAGCCAGTATAAGGTCGTTTTGCCATGTCGGGGAATCCTTTTCACTAGAAGTTATGTAATCACTTATATTCTAGTAGGAATAGTTAGCCAAAATAGACAACTTGGCTAAATTAGGTACTTAGCACCAGTCGCCCGACATGTACCACGGCTGACTCCAGCAGCCATAGTGTTTCTCGGCGTAGTCTGCAATCCACTTTGCCTGCACCAAATTAGTATAGGCGTCCAACAGCATATCACGAGTGATACCAGCATCTGTAAGCCTACTACCGTGAGCAGCCCAGTTGATCTGAGTCAAGCCGTAATCTTTGGTTCTGGACACCACATCGTGTGTACAGCGGCTTTCAGCAAACATGATTCGGCCCAACTTGGGTAGTCGGTCTTCTGACCAGCCAGCCGCCCTAGCCGTATCCCACCACTCAGTACATTGAGGAGTAGCGTTTGGGTTGTATTTGGTAGGTGACCCCGTGGAAGGCATATCGGGAACATTGTCTGTGCCCCATCCTACGCCTTCTAGCAGTTTAACGTGAGCCGTTCGGGTCTGAGGCCCGTAGTCGCCGTCTACTGTAACGCCCAAGAACTCTTGTAGGTCTTCCACGTTGTCTCCATCGCCCCAAGCATACTCGTCTAATAGAACCGTTGTGAGGGGTTCCAGTACGGTAAAGTCTATATGGGGGACGGGATCATAGTTTGGCTCTAGTACAGCCGTAGGATCTTCTTCAATGGGCGCAATGTCGATGGGTGCGAGTTCCGCAGGGGGAAGGTAGGGCTGTACTTCAGGCTGGTTGATGTTTAGGGGGTCGTCAGCAGCACAGCCTACCAGCAGTAGAACTGCTGCAAGGGGTACCAAAAACGACGTGAAAGATTTGGGAAACATGTTCGGCTCCTTTAGGTTGGAGAACATATCCCTTTAGTCTACCAGACTATAGGTATGTGTCAATACCTGAATATATAAAGTTTAGATAGACTATTCTGTAGGCTCTTCTGGCTCAATAGGCACATTTGGCGGAGGAATAACCACTGGATTCGCTACCGTATAAGCAGCGCCAGCATCAAAAACAGCCTTCTCATCATCGCCACGACCTGACGGACGAGGTTGCGGAGGAGTCCAGTCTGGATGAGCACTTCGATACAGTTCTTCAACCATGCCATTCAGCCGCTGAATCTCAGCAACAAGATGAGGTACCAAAGCCTCAGGAGAATAAGAGATTAATTCACCATTTCTATCATAAAACGTCAACTCTGGAGCAACCTCGTGGACTTCCTCAGCAATGAAGCCGGGAATGTACTCACCTCGTGTCGTCGCTGTTTCTTGATTCTCGTGGAATAAGATGGGGCGTAGGTCGTGAAGTAGTGAACGCTCATTCAAGGAACCCAAAACGCCATTAATTTCCACAATGTCAGTCTTGTGCTCGGCCAACGAAGTGAAATGCATAATGTGGCCATTAGAGGTGTTGTATCGGCAAGTGTTGTACGAGCCGGTACCATCCATGTTAGGTACTCGCACCTGTCCGCCTGCCACGACTTCGTTGTTGTCCACTCTCACAATTAGCGGCCACTCGCCCTGTGTGGTCTGCCACGTTGTCGAATCGTTGCCTGAACCTCTCAGTACATAAAAAACGTTTGAGTTTTGGTGAAGCATTGCCGAACGATGGTTAGTGTCTCTCAGATAAATTGTTGGTGAACCGTTTCGGATAAATATGTTACCGTCAGCGTTCAGTGCCCCAGAAGTAGTAATAGCACCTGAGCCAGCGGCAATATAGTTATTGTTCGTGATAATAGGACCATACAGCCAGTTTGTGCCGGTTGAATAAATGCCGCTAGGGCTATAAATTGCATTACCAGTACCAGCAACATTACTGTTACCAGAAAAAGAATAGGCGTTAGCCCCACCCACCGTGGTTGTGCCCCCATAAAAGTAGACATCATCATTGGTGTAATACAGACGCATAGCACGATTGGAAGGGTAGCCATTGCCGCTGAGTGAACCCATACCGATATATCCATAACCGTCACCGGTATAAGTCATGTGGATTGCTGCTGTACCTGTAGCGCCGGGTCCTCCAGCACTCTCACCAATACTGATTCCTGCTGACTGATTTGTTGTATTTCCGCCCGTACTTGGTGAATCTAGCGTAAGCCACGCTTGGGATTTATTGACATAGATATTTCCGTTAGTTATCAAAGTGTCGTCGTTGGCATCGTCACTAACGTAAAGTGAAATATCACCACTGGCTCCGCCCTTCCACACGATACCTTCGCCGGGGTCGTTGATTTCAAGTTGGTTCACACCAGTGATGTTGAAGTTGGAACCTGAGATGCCGTTGGACAAGTCAAGGCCGGTGATGCCACCTGAAGCCGTGATAGAGTTGCTGTTCATGTTCAACGTGGTTCGTGCAACAATGCCGCCGCTGTCGAAGTCCATGTACGACGCACCGTTGTACCACACCTCAACACCGCCACTGTCGTCATAAATGACAAGGCCGTTCGACTGCTGGCTGTTCAGGATGCTGTAGTCACCATCACTGACTGTGATGTTGAGCGTATCGTTTGCACCTTTGAGCCGAAGTATGTTGCCATCTACACCTGCGTCTAAATCTAGTTTGTATGACGGGTCGGTCTTGCCGATACCGACTCTGTTTGCGGATACGTCAACAAACAGTGTACCTGAGTCAAAGTTCGCATCACCCGATGCAGTCAGTGTCGTAGCGGCAACAGCGCCCGTAACGTTACCTGTCAGGGCACCAATAAACGTACCAGCAACAAGACTTTCAGAACCAATCGTCCACCTATCATTTGACTCATCCCACAAAAACGAAACATTACTAGAAGAACCACGCTCAATCTCAATACCCGCATCCAAAGACGGAGCACCCGAAACATTAGAGTTAAGAACAATAATATTATCCTCAACAGTCAAAGTCTCCGTATTCAAAGTAACCGTGGTGCCATTAACAGTCAAATCACCCGTAACTGTAGCATCACCACCAACAGTCATATCACCAGTAATGCTAATTGAGTTCGGAACATCGTTAGTACGGCCAGCGCCTTGCACCAAAATCTCGCCAGTATTCTGCTGAACACGAATAACCTTACCAATCTTCTGAACCAACTCAGAAGAACCCGTAGGCCGAGTCGTTGTCAAACCGCCAGACGCAGCAACAAACAACTCGTCACCCACGCTATAACCCGGAGTGTCCGTATCAATGTTCTGCAAAACACCAGAAACAACAACGTCGCCCTGACCATTATGATCCAAGTCCTGATCCAACAAACCCATAGCAGGCATCGTAGAACCAGTACCAGCCAAAGACGCTTCAACTTCCACGGCACCAGAAGCCCCCACAGCACCCGTAGCATACACAGGGGTACCCTTAGTCAGAGAGCCGCCACTTACGTTCTTTACAAGAATATGGATAGCACCATACAAGTCGCCGTAAAAGCCGTCAGCCGTCACCGAAGACAACGTAATATCATCGTCAAGATTAACCGTGATCGAACCGCCCGTGCCGCCACCATTCAAGTTCGTGCCCGCAACAATCTCCGTAATATCAGTGCTTGTATCTCCAGCACCAACAAACGCCAACAAATGCGAAGCCCTGCCCTCTACGAAAGAAACCCACACACGGTCACCCACAGCAGGGGAGAACCCAGTAAACGGCACATTCTCATAAATGTTATTCAAGCCTAAACGAGAAACTTTTACCGAAACATACTCTCCGCTAACCGCAACAACTTTAGCACGAAAAAACCCCGAAGGGGACATACCACTAGTGTAATTATTATTTCTGCCTGTTCTGCGTGACATTACTGAACCCTCATATTCTGTGCCCGCCGCACGTCTACGTCTACAATCGGTTCGCTACTATTGTTATTTAACCAAGCAATCCATTCACGCATTGCACTCACAATTACTTGATAGCCGGTGTCGTCATCAGGATTCCAGTTCCCGTTATTCCACGGGTACGGTAGCGGTAACTGTTTGTTAGCCCGAACGTACTCCCAACCCTTACTTTTACTAATACTTTTAGGTGCAGGGAACACGTCTGAAATCGTTACTTTTTTAACAGGAGCAGTATAACTAGACTTGAAACTTGAGGCAGGGCGAACATAGTCACCTTTTATCTTAGCCCAATCGTCTGCATCCCAAATACCATTAGCAGGCAACCCGTTCTTTCTTTGAAAGTCTAGCACATATCGCTGAGTCACTGGACCCCAGTAACCGTCTGCCGTTGTCCCAATCGCCTGCTGAAGTCTTTTAACACAGTTACTCCCTCTAATGCCTTGTTTGAACGTCTGAAGTTCGCATGTCAACTCATCAGAGTCTTCAGGCGACGTTCCTGAAATAGAAATCAGTGCATTAGGTGATGCAGAATATCGGACTTGATCTACCATAAACTTATTAAAATGCTCTATTCCATTTAACTCTACAACTGCACCGGGATAAATGGACTGAGAAGAACTATTCTTTATAAGTTGAGCCTGAAACTTTGCGGCACTACGACCATCCGTCGTCCGTCGTGCAGATACCGAAACGCCAAAAAAGGGATCAGTGTCACCAGAAGGAACGTTTATAACAAGCGAAGCCTGCTCTTCAATGATTTTTGATTCTGAAGCGAAAAACAAAATACCTTTAGCCTCAAAACACATAAACTCCAGTTCCCTGCAAAGCCTTTGCAAGACATCCATAGTAGATTCGTCTTTATTTTCCGTGGACTCACGAACAATAGCCCCATCCCTAGGAGAATCCTCTCCGAAAAACTGTAATCCAACCCTAGCCGCCGCAGTCTGCGCAAAAACCGTAGGAGAAATGTTGCCAAAATTTTTCTGCCCCGTTTCTCGTCTCAACTTTTGAGATGCCTCTAACCTAGCAGTAAAAACGCAAGAGTCTTGCTGCCCATGTTTCACTTCTACAGCAGAAATCTCGTAGTCAACTTTATCGTATACAACCCTACGACCAATCATGAAATAATTGTTATTATGCATTTTAAAGTCGGGATCGTGGACAGTAACTTGTATTTCGCTTACGGCGTTAGCACTCAAAGCGTACCTCACGTCGATCACCGACTCACGGATTTCAACGTTCTTTTCTCCGACCTCACCGACCGTAATTGATTCAACTAAAAAACTCATTATCTAGCACCATCTTTAGTAAAAGAACGTCGCCTGCTTTGAAGCGGCCTGCTGGAAATATTTTCTGTCAGCACTTTGCGCAGCAGCATAGTTACGCTTTCTTTGCTCTTCATACGCACGTTCACTTGCAGTAAATACGGGTCTTGTAGGTAATTGGCTATCAGCGACTGCTCCCTCTTCATCATCCTGTGTGTTGCCACCGCCAGTGACATCGCCGCCGCCTTTAGAGTAAGTTTGCGTTGCAGCAGGAACAGTCTTAACGACAGCCTTCAACTCCAAAACATCCTGATTAAACACAGGAGTCTCAGTCAACTGAATACTCGCTTCAGCCCGCAAAGGCTCACCAGCACCATTACGATAAGAAACATTAATATTTAATCTTGTGATAACCACGTTATACGACAAAGAAGTCAAACCATAAATAAACGAACAAGGTAAAGACGTAGCGGCCAGAGTCTCCAAATTATCTATTATATCTGTAATCGGCCTCGTTCCGCCACTAGCCTTATCGGCAAGCACAGCATCAAACGAAACTGTCCGCAACTGCTCATTTTCATGGACCAGCAAAGGCTTACGCCCCGGACGAGAAATGCTCGCAGTGACCCCTTCCAAAGTAGCATGATCTACATTCTGTGGGCCAAACGGAAATAGCACCTCAATGACAGTACTGTCTTCTTTCGTGGGAATATTCGCCAACTTGGCTCGGGCAGGTCGGCTAGACCTGAAGCCCTGCGGATTGACAACACTCCCACTAACTGACTTAAATGATTTAACAATTTTAGGCATAGTTTATACTCAATTCCTCTGTGCGGCTGCCGAGTGTGGGTGCGGCCTTCGACCACCGGAGGTGTCGCTGGTGCTGCTGGTGCTGTCAGTACTAACAGACTGAATGGTTAACAAAAGTTGTGCCCCATTTGTTGAAGTCTCTGAAACATCACCAGTAATATTAAACGTGGCGGGCTGAGAGGTATTAGAAATAATTTCCTGTAATTTGTTAATTACCTCCTGATCACTTCCATCAACTTGTGCCATAAAGTCTCTAGTGGCCTGCTCTGCGCCGCCCTCGTAGTTTGCATCAATATACTCTTGGATGCCCTCCAGATCACCTGATGCAAACGGGGCACCCATAGCCCCCATTTCCCCGCCAAAGTTGAAAATGTCTTCTATGCTGTCCATAGGTATGTTTTTTACTAGGCGGGGAATGATGAATTCCGTAAAAGCAGTCATCATGTCAGGACCCATAGACCCAGCAAAATCCGGTATATTACCGCCAAGAACCCCGGACCTCATCATTTCACGAGACTTATCCTTCCCAGCAATAGTATCTTCCAGACCCATAATATCAAAGCCACTATCCACATAACCTTGATACAGCGATGCTGCGTCCAAACCATGCGCCGCCGCAATCTGGTTAATAACTTGCCGCTCCATATCAGCAATATTGAACTTCTCTAAAATATCCGGCGACAAATTCCCAAGAGCAATTTCCTCACGAAGTTCAAACAAACCACTAAGGCCAGCAATATCAGCATTCATGCCACTAGCAATTTCAGCAGCAGCAAACCTATCCACAAAGTCTGAAACCGTAGAAGCATCAAACACGCCTTCACCGGTCTCACCTATCAAAGTGTTTAACACAGCACTAGCACTATCAAACCTATTTTGTACACCTGCCTCAGAAGTACTAAAATCTGGAAGGAAAAGTCGGCTTCTATCCATCTGAGGGCTGTCGAATAAAGCAAGCATAGCAGCAACACCACGTTCACTGTAATCAGTCATGGGATCAATGCCTAAAATTTCTAATCCCGCCATAATTTGCTCTTGAGACATTTGCAGCGCTGATGCCATGTTGTTAACCTGCTCTATCATGAAATCGCTAGCCTCTTCAAGTGCATCCATTATGTCTTGGTCAAAATCACCTTCGACCAGTTTTTTAATCAAGTCGTCTCGGTGTACACTTGTGGGATCAATGCCAAGCATCTGTAAGAACGTGTTAAACTCACGAGTGTCACCGTCTGTAATTCGACCGGTCTTCTCGTCAATACCAGCCTCCATAGCCGATTGGAATTGAGTCAATATATCCTGTTGCTGAGCAATCGCTTCCGAACCGGCTCCGACAAGGTTTAAAGCATCTGAGGTTGCCAGCATTTTCTCAGCCCTCTTCTTGCTTTCCTCTTTCTTTCTCCTGTTACCAAGAAAGGCGGCAAGTCCTTCAGTCACAGCACCGACAGCAGTGCCAATAATAGCACCAACAACCGTACCTACCCCCGGCATAATCATGCTACCAATCGTAGCACCAGTCAGACCACCACTCAACATGCCAGCACCGGTAAACTCACCAGTGTCATAAGCATTCATCGCAGTCATGCCCATATCTAGTGCGCCCAAACCAACGCCAAGAGGCCCTAAAACCTTTCCGAATTTAGCAAACTTACCCAGCCTGCCCATTCCGCTCATGGCTCCTGAAGTCACCCCTGCACGCTGAGTAGCCGTAGACATAGCGCCGGTCACAGCACGACTACGGCCCATAAATCCTGCTCCTCTGCTTCCACGGAAAGCGCCCATCCCTGCTCGCCCTTGCCGCATAAGTAAACCGCCGTATGCTGAAGCCCTTGCGCCCCTTGAGGTGGCTCTTGCTGCCCTTGCGCCCGCTGCTGCTTGCCCTCCACCTGCGACGGCTCTAGCACCTCTACCGAAAACGCCTAACTTGCGCCCACCCATGTACAGTAACCCTAAGCCCAGCAAATCGCCAAGACCGCCACCGCCCGGAATCATTCCCCCAATGCTACTCACAGCGCCAATCAGAGTATCAACAACTGCAACCAGATTGCCGATAATCGGAGCAATCATATTTAGCACAGTAGCCAAGCCCTCCAACGCTCCCGGTAGACGCTCCATAAGAGGAGCGAACTGATTGAAGACATTAAACAACGCAGGGATAACATCCGACGCCAGCGTATCAAAAATGTCAGACAACAACGGCAACTTATTGAAGAAGCCCATCTGGCCACCAGACAACTGATCAAACAGTGCGCCGAAAACATTACCAATCGAAGTACCAAACTGAACAAACGCCTCAGCATTCTCAACAACCAAAGCGTTGAACTGCTGGAACAGGCCACGCCCGCCAGCCGCATCACCCATCGCCTTAAACATTTCAATAACAACATCAGCCGCAGGCTCTAACTTTACAAGGTAACCACCAATAGCATCAAAGAAATCACGAACGCCTTTAAAGAAGTTGACGAACGACTCCCCCATCTCCTCAACACGCCCCATATTATTTACGATGTTAGACCGAAGAAACTCACTAATTTTGTCAACCACAGTAACCAGCGTGGGGGCGAACGACTCGGCACCAAACTTCTGAAGAACTGCGGTCATCGAAATAATGTCTTCCCGCAAAATGCGAGAAATTTGTAAGAATGACTCACGGAACGGGGCAAGCAGCGGCTCACCAATATCCGCAAAGATGCCTTTAAGACCGGCAAACTCTGTTTTCAGCGTACCAATCATGGTGGTCGCCATCGTCTGAGCAACCCCTTGGAAAGCGTCAGAAGTCGCACCGCCACCAGCAACGGTGCTCATTAAGCCCGCCATTGAAGTCACACCGCCAAGTGAATCTTTTCTGAATCCAGCAGCACCACGCACAGCGGAACGGGCCTGAGTAAAGTCACCAGAAGCGAAGGCCGCAGCAAGGCTTTGAGCAGCCTTCGCATCACCACCGGTAATGTTAAACAACTGTCGGGCTAGCGCATTAGACTGATTTCCTCGGACACCTGCACGAGCAAACGAACCTGTAATAGCACCAGTCGCCTCACTGCCAAGTAGACCAGTCATTCGTGCGCTGATACTCCGGTTTAAGGTAGCGCCTCGTGATCGGCCCGCCTGACCACCGCCCAAAAATGGGCTAAGTTGAGCCTCTTGGAACTCACGAATAGCAGCCGCAGCAACCGCCATAGCAGTGGCCACACCCGCTGCAACCACAGACAAACCACGCAAAGAAGCCTGATATGCGGATACCGCTGCACGGCCCGTTACCAGCGCTGCCTTCGCAGCAAGCAACCCTGCTGTAAACAAGCCAATCTGACCCGCCAAAGCAATAAAACTAAACTTTGAAAGCGTAGTTAAAAACTTACCAAAAACTCCGGTGATGCCCTGAAGAGCACGCTGCATCTTACCAAACCGACGAGTGACCTTATCAACACTCTGATCCATATCACGGGTCTGGCGGTTGAACGCACGGGAACGACTTTCTAAAGACTTGAGGCGACGTTCAACTCCAAGAAGGTCATTGCTGATATCAGCGTCAACCTCTACCTTAATTACAACTTTTTCTTCGACAGCCATAATTGCCCCTAAAACAAAGAAAACCGGGAATCCCTATAGAGATATTCTACAGAAATTCCCGGCTCTCAGTAGCCACCTTGCGCACCTCTTCGCTGCCTATCACGCTCAGCGTGATCGTGAGCAAGGGCCTTAGCGGCGGCTAATCTGATCAACCACTCATCGTAATCAACGTTTAACAACTGAATAGGATCGCAATGGAACGCTTCAGCCAACCGTGCAACCGAACGAATCCGAATATCTTGGGCTAGTTCTTCTACTAGCCCTTCGTAGGGTCCTCAGCGTCAACGTCGTCACCATAACCGGCGTAATCCAGAATCTTTAGAGCGACAGACTCAAGATGAGGATCAACCCCGTAGAACGCCCGAATAGCATCCGGCAACGGGCGATCCGTTCCCGTCATCTCCATCATAACCGGAGATGCAAACGTAATGCTGTTACCAGAGTCATCTAACGCTAGTTCGTCATTGTAGTAGATGCCCGTAACGGTCTGACCCACGACATAACAAGAAAACTTGATGGAGTCAAGTTCATCAGTCTTGCGGTTCGTGGAGTTGCGCCTCCATGACTTCAACTGCTCATTAGTGATATTGGGAGAAAACCGCACCGTAACACCCCGACGCTCAGGGACAGCCATCTCAATCTCAGGACGAGTAACTTCCTTAGAAATTTCTTCCTTCAACTGATCAAGCACGGTAAGTTTCGTGCCCTTCTTCTTTGCGGGGGCCGTATTATCAGCGCCAGCAACTTCGATAATTTCTTCTGTAGTATCCATATTTGATATGATAGTAATTTCTTTGAAGACCTGTCAACTAATCCAAAAAAAATTAGTCCACTAACGCAGCCCACGTCTTAGAGCCAACAACCCCATCAACGGCTAAACCCTCGTCACGCTGGAACTGCTTCACAGCCTTCAACGTCTTCGGACCAAAATCGCCATCAACACCAGAATTCTTACGAGGGCGAGAAGTCAACTTGTAACCGTTCTTATCAAGCATCTTCTGAAGGAACTCAACAACCGGCCCCTTGTCGCCCTTACGGACAACCGTCTCCAAGCAAGCAGCAATGAACTCAAGGGCACCAGCCTGCTCAGACTTAACTGAAGCAGCCTTAGGGACCTTGATGTCGCCCTTAACAGGGAACCACGCCATCTTGCCACCTGACACTCGGCACGGAGAATGGTGCCACCACTCTGAAGGAACCGTTTTGACAATGCCATATTCAGAGGCAATCTTGTTCACCTGCGTGGTAGAGATAGCGCCCTTCTTGATGATGCGGAAGTCAACTGCATAACCGTAACCATCAAACTTTGGCTGGGACATATGATAACTTCCCTGAAATCCTGCTCTGGTCACACGATCAGGGTTAGCCGCCAGATTGAATCCGGGCTTACGGCTCTTATAGCCGTCATACAGGTACTTTTGCTGCTGATATGTGCGGACGCCGGAAACAACCGACACCTTTCCCTTGATCCGTGGATCGGCAAAAAATGCCTCTAGCCGAGCCTTAAACTTAGGATGCAAGTCCTTAATGTTCACCCGACTACTAACTGTTGGAATACTCATGATTTGACCTCATGTAGACAATATGTATATTTACAATACAACAATATGTCTGAAAATGCAAGAACTGCAAAAAGAAAAGGCGCTACCGAAGTAGCGCCAATTCTCACTCTCTTTTTGTGTTATATTAGATCACGCAGCAGGGCTGACCTGACTCACTGCAAAGGTCAGTGAGAAAGAAGCCGGAGCACCTGAAGAAGCATCACCGTCAGGCTCAGTTAAGCCAACAAGAAGCACCTTCGGATAAACTCGCTCTGACCCAACCTCACGCAACTCACAGTTAAGTGTGACAATCGTAAGGTCATAATAAGTCATGCCGACCAGCGGACGAATTTGTGCAAGTTTGGGGATATCATTATCAGGGTCGAAGAACCGACTGATCGTAATGTCGCCAATCTCAGCAGGAGCGCAAAGCACCTCTGGGAACGTGCTGTTACCATCGTATACTTTTTCAACTGCGGCACTAATTTCACCACCGCTGACCGTAGCAAAGTAGTCGTCCCAGTTTGGGCCATTACCATGACCCACGTCGTTACGTGCTACGATTTCTGCTACAATCTGTCTCTGAGTTGCCTTAGCCATTTATAATCTCCTTAGATAATGGGAGCCGACAAGTTGCTCTTGGTGATAACAATATCAATCAAATCAGCAACGCCTGAAACTCGCACGCCGACCTGAGCCTTGACAACCCCAGTTGCCAATTGAGTTGCAGGGTTAATGTTTGAGTTAACCACAACGTTGTAGCCGGGGTCGATTAGAACACCGTCATCGTCGTAGGCTTCAAAAAGGCCACCTGCAACACGAATCGGATCAAGGAAGCCCTTAATTGAGCCTCTGATTCGACCAAACAGTCCACCTCTACCATCAATAGTTGAGAAGACAAAACGCTCCATGCGGGTCTCCACTCCATCAATGATGTAGTTCAAGGTGTCTTGCTGGGTAATGTAGCGCCAGTTGGCTTCATCGTTTGAGGCTGACCTTGCACCATAGACCCGAATTGAGTTACCAATCTTGCGAAGGGCATTAATTCGGGCAGCGTCAAGAGCGTCACCAGTAGCAGGCGTCACGTCCTGTGCGAGTGCAACAATTGTTCTCGCTGCTGAAATTTGACCAGCACCTGCACGCCACGGGCCACCAGCCGCCTGAACCGCACGAGAACGAGCGGCAGCAGCATAGGCTTCTGGCGTAATAGTAACTGTGCCACCCTGCACACTGCTTACACCTGTTGCCAGTTCCGAAACATTTGGTGCCGGTACCTTAACGCTAGGCCAGTAGAAAGCCATGCTCTTCGCATTAGCATCTGCGTAGTAAGAAGATGCAGCAATCTTGGCATTAGCAGCACTTGTACCAGAAGCGAAGGAAAGAATTGCAATTCGCTTGTTAGCCGCCGCATGATCACGCAAACCTTCCCACACCGTAGTAGAAGTCTGACCCGGAGCACAAATAGCGCCCGGACCAAGGTTAACGCTCACGGAACCCAGCGCCGTAACAACATCAGCATCATCAACTGCATCGCCATCGTCGCCTGTTGTTTTCGTGTTAACCGCCTGCTTGGCATTCTGGGCTTCATCAGGATCGTTGCTGCTTGTCGCATTGTCCGAAGCAAGAAGAAGGTGACTGACCTCTGATGCGTTCAAAACGTTGATCGCATCTGTGGTTGACGTTAAGTCACGAGTGCGGAGAAGAAGTAGATCGTCTAGATAAACCTCAATACGGAAACCAGCGTTATCAGCCGCAATAACATCAACATCTAAGTTCGCTGACCAAGCGCCAGCATTCTTTGCGCTAATTGTCATTGTCGCTGACCCAGCCGAGTCAACTAGATCAACGGAACCTGCGGCGCTATTTGAGCCGAGAACACGCATCACCTGACAACGGCTACCACCCTCATCGAAAAAGGTCTTTACGTGCGAGTAAAGGTTGCCTGCCTTGTAGTTTCCGTAGTAGGTCGTGTAATCGCTAAAAGACCTAAGAAGCGTAGGCTCGTCCAAAGGACCACGCTCAGCCTCACCAACCATAAACACCTGACCTGATGCAATGTCGCCAGTACCCACAGGACCAGTGCGCACTGCGGTTGTAATATTAACTCCCGGCATGTTTAGCCTCCATATTCGTAGATTACAATACCAGTATTGTCTGCCCTGCGGGCAAAACGCTAAAGCGTCTGCTCTATCAACTATTATATTACCACCAAACGTCTAGCAGTCGCAGGAACTATAGTATTACTTGACCACCTTGTATTAACTAGCCGCTGGTGTTGCGAGCACAGATGGAGCAGAATAGTCACTCAAGCCCGCCTGATTTACTGCCGCAACCCGGAATTTATAACCGGTCCCGTTGTTTAATCCCGTAACGATATATAACGGATCGGTAGAGTCTGTGTTGGAGGTTATTTGAGTCCACGTAGTGCCACCGTCTGTAGACTGCTGTATGGCGTAACCAGTAAGCGGATGAATGCCCCCATTCCATGTAGACTCATCCCAAGTCAGTGTCACTTGGGCATTACCCGCCACAGCAATCACATCAGTAGGTGCATTTGGCGTAATAGGCATCTTCGACACCGTTGCTTCACCGTCTTGCATAACACCCAATGCACTCACATCAATAACTTCGTTCAAAGACAAATCATAAGCAATATAAGCGCCAGCAAGTAACCTCTCGCCTTTAATAAGAGTCAAGTCTGAAAACTCTTCACGGATAGTACCTTCATCAATTTTTGCGTAGCACGGAACTGCTGAATCGTGGGCAGATAGAGAAGGCCCATCCATTAAAGCCTCACGGACAACCGTGGTTAGGTTGTCTCTCTGCTCCGTAACTGTTTCCGCTCCGTTTGCTCGTGCCCACACATACGTCCGCATCTCATACGTTACCCTGTAGTTTGGGTCAGCATCAGACTCGTAACCATCCCTCGTAACAGACCGAGTATTGATAACCAAAGTGATAACCGTAGGCCACTTATCCAGTGCAAAAGGCTCATAACTCAAGTAGCGGACAGGCGTGGGTAGTTGAGATGCGCTAAGTGACCAGTGGTTTCGATAAGTCAGCAATCGGTCTGGTAGATCGTTCGCTAAATAGTTTGAAACATAGTTTTTCGCTAATCTGGGTCCTGACATCATATTAAATCACAAACCCTTTCATTGCGTCCGTGTACCGAACACCTACCGAACCATGAACAATATATTCACCAACTGTCGTAGCCGTATTCAAAGCCATCAGCCGAGGAACAAATACGGGCTTGCGCTGAGCCATATTAGCGGTACCCGTTTGATGAAACTTTGCATAAGGAATTCGTGTACCAAACTCAGCAGTCCGCAAACCTACATCTCTCACAGCCCCACGACCGCTATTCATTGTCAAACTGTTTTCTAAGTCACCTTCCCGCACAAGAACCCCTTTCGCACCGTAGTTCTCTAACTTCCACGAAGCGTATTGAGGGTCTAACGGACTCCAAGGGAAACCCGACGAAGCGCCTTGCGACCTAAAGTTCTGTCGATGGGCTTTTTGCAATTCTTGCATAACCCATCGGAACACCGGCCTAAAATCCTGAGAACGACGAGTCATCGCAGCGAAACGCTTACGAACGGCGCTTGTATCTACTTTGGTAATGCGTACTTTTACACCCATATTAGGCCACCCTTACTCGGCGGTACCTTCTGATACTCTGCAACTCTCTTTCTGAAAACCCAGTTTCTAACGGAGCGACATTACGGGTATCCAATTCTTTCAGACCCACGACATCATCATGCATGTTTTGCATTTCCCGAGTCGCTGCACGCAGTATCAACAACTTAAATGCTTTAATGTTCGTCCCGTCCAACCCGGCAGTATACGTAATGGCAATCCGATCATTTGCAAAAGCGTTGAATAAGTCAATCCCGTAGTCCCTCGTAATATAGTCTCTCTCAGCAACTTGAGCAGTTGCAGTAGCCCCCGCAGACGCCGGAGTGATGGTTACTGAAGAAACCGAAACAACAGGGCTGTTTTCTAAATACAAAGTGTGCATGGGAGTGTAAATAACACCCGGAGAGGTTAAAGTCGAAGACGGCTCTGTTGTGTAGTTATGGTAATACTGCTGATTCACAATACCACGCCCAACATCAGGGACCCGATAAGTCTCCGTGAACGATGTCTGCTCCACGGGACGCCGAAGATAAGCCTCCAACTCAGCCTGTAAGCCATCAATGATAAACTGAGCAGCGTCTTCCTGAACGTTAGTTAACGTGATATCCATGTATGTTGTTATATCAGAAACTGTGATTAGCGCCATAACGCCACCTCAACTAAAACTTAAGACCTGTTGCGGCCACGCCGTAAACGGTTAGCCCCACGACGAAGCCCACGGGCCAGACCACGGCGAAGACGGGTAAGAAGGCCCGGACGCCGAGCAGACGCATCTTCGTCGTCAAGTTCAACATCATCCACATCAATTGGTTCTGGCATAATAACCTCCTAGGCAACGTCTGCTACTTATATATGATACCGTACCTTGACGGGGTACACAGATTACTCTTTAGTCGAAAGAGGTCAGAGGGAAAAAGAAACTGCCGTCCAGTAGCATCATACCAATCACTGAGTATCCCACAATATCAAGATACGTGTCGTGAAGACTTTCATTTTGGGCTTCCCGCCCCTGCGAGACTAAGTTCTCTAAACGGGCCACCTTATCATGTAGCCGCAGAAGTAGCCCGGAATGTCCAAATCTGGCAATATTATTTGGCCCGTAGTCTCCCTGCTTCATGCACAGTGTCGAAACTGTCTCGTTTTCATCAAGTTGACCGCTCGCTAAAATAGCCAAACTACCCAACCCCAACCAGTCTACAGGGGTGGGTGTCAGATCGCTGCTGTCAAAATAGATGTCAATCATATTGTCCAGATGAATCCGAAGGCGCTTATTATAAGCCCCCACAGACTCGTCAAGACGGTTATGCGCTACCCTAAAGATTTCCTCAGTGTGCTGAGCAGCGTAAGCATCCCACGTGGGGGCGCAAGACTCAACTGTTGTCATTACTTGACCCCACCGCTGAACTGATACCGATCTTTAGTAGAAATAGCACCCAGACTAATCCGCTGAATGCGAATGCATCAACATACCCAATACCGGGCTGAAAAGCCTCAATGTTCTCCCATGCACGGTTTACTGTACTGTTAAGTACCATAACCGCAAGCGCTGAAATGGCATTAACAAGAATAAACGCTAAAATTCCCACAGGCGCTGCTCCGGTCTGTGACGATGACTTTTCATTTTCTGATGTCAATTTACTGAGCACCTTTTCCCAATCCTGATCTTTATCTGACTTAGACATAATTCTCCTTAACTATTTGATGTACTCTCTGTCTGGAAAGGCCATACCGCTTTGCAATCGACGCCAATGACATACCCGACTCGTGGAGTCGCCCAATATCATTGTTTCGTTCAAGCACTTCATCCTTTGACTTTGGTCCGGGTCGAACCGGTCCCCATTGCCAACTGGTCAAACACTCTAACAGCACAACCCGTTCGTCGGACAGCGCTCCTTGCTTGTAGCGGGTGCGCATATAACTAACCCAGTTACCCAAGTTAATTTCTTCACCATCCGGCAGGAACTCTATGTGTCCACTGGGCGGCATGGCGTCACCGTACCTTTCGCAGTACTGAACCAAAGCAGTGTAATGTTTCTTCCATCGCTCATGGTGATTCATAGAAGTATGATAATACAGATACAGGGCAGTGTCAAGCCGACATCAGGATAACTCAATTTCTTTTGCCAAAGACCTCAACCGTTTGACTGTCTTTTCAGTACCTACTCGCTCAGACCATTCTACGATGTCTTCATCGACATCTAACTCAATAGCCTCCCAACATCGAATAAACTGCGCACGATACGGAGCGGGAACTGCTTCCAGTAAATAGAAAAAGTCGTCTACCTCTGGATACTTCGTGAATCCACAAATAGACGCCAAGGCAAAAGGTAGAGAAACGTTCCCCTCGGGAGTCAGAGGAACAGTGGAGGACAGCCCGTGAAACTGAATCATGTCAGCCAAATACGACAAGTCGATAAATATTTTGTAGTCTTTGAACTCCCGCATAGAAGGCATACACCTATATTAAACGCCAAACGGGGTCTGGTGCAAGTGACCAGACCCCGCCTAGATAATTTGATTGCTAATCGGCTACCGGCTTAACCGATATCCACAATCTCCTCCTTCGGGGTTAGCCAACTTGCCGGTACAAGTATTAATCTATATCCCAAACTTTCGCCAGATTGCAACTTTAGAAATTATAATACCCGCTTAACCGACAAATTCGTCGCCGGGGTTCCACGAACAACCAGTTAGCCCACCTGCTCGCAGAGCCTTCAAAGTTCGGATGGTTTCATCCACGTTTCTGCCAGTGTCCAGATCGTTAACAGTAATAGACCTAATGACATTGAACTCGTCAACAATGTAAGTAGCACGAAGAGCAACGCCCTCAATAGTGTCCTCAATACCTAACACCCTAGTTAGATACAAACCAGTATCAGCGCCTAACGTGTGGGTAATGCCCCCAATCAAGTCATTGGCTTGCTTCCAGTTTAACTTGCAATGCTCATTGTCCCCACTGAAGCCAACGACGGCAACGTCCTCATCTACGAGGCGGTCCATCTCTCTAATCTCAGTAGGGCAAATGAACGTAAAATCCTTCGGGTAGAAGTAAAATACTTTCCACATCCCGTCGAAGTCATCAAGTGTGATATCGACAAACTCGTTATCTGTATTAACTCCGACCATGCCAAAAGCAGGGAATTGTTCTGTTACGCCAATCATACAAGTATACTACCTGCGTCAAAATAAATAAGCAAGTAGTACTTTAAGCATTATCGAATAGGGCAGGCCCCGGTTGCGCATTCAGCGTCGAACTCGTCGTCAGACATGATCGTAGAACCGGTCAACTTCTCCCCAAGCGGTGACGTGGTACTAAGTACGTGCTCGTACTCGTCCTTCGTCAACTCGCCCATCGGAGCCTGATCGAACCCGTGCTCGCTGTGTAGTAGGAACGAAACGGACTTCATCTCATGCCAATGCTCAGCAAGGTAAGCACGGATGCCGTCAAGTTCTCCGCTCTTGTAGTAAACAGTCACAGAAATGGCGTTGTCGGCCCAAACCTTCTGCAAGCGGCGAACAAGGTCCATCTGCTCAATCGCAGTCATGTCCTTAGCCTCAATCGTGCCATCAGGGAAAGCACACGGGAACTCAACAACCACAGTACGGTGATCTTCAGAACCGTCGAAGTTGCGAAGAGGCTCAACATAGAAGCCCTTTGACCGGCAGTAGTTCACAAGCACGTCACCCGAAGCCATACGCATACGCTTCACGAAGTACTGGCTGAAGCCGGGGTGAACGCCGGGAGTGACACCCGGAAGAAGGCTGAGAGTGCCAGAAGGCTTGATGGTTGTCAAACGAATTGACTCCGGCCAACCACGATGAGCCGACCATTCCGCATCTAGCGCACGCAATGAAACGTATGCCTGATCCAGCCAATCAATCTTGTCCATAGCCTGAGCCACGCCCGTAATGCCCAAGCCAAGACGCATGTTCTTAGAAGTGATTTTATCAGACGTGGGATCAAGATAGCCTAGAGCGGCGGTAGCCTTCTGCACCTTGTAGAGCAGATGAGCGACATCTTCAAGTTCTTCCGGTGAATCAATCATCGGAAGGAAGATTTCTGAAAGGTTGCACGATTCACGGTTAGCCAACGGGATTTCAGCACAGGGGTTAACGCCAACAATAGACGGATCAGGACGCTCTTCGCCCATGCGACCAAACTGGCGAGAAGCCTCAAGGTTGAAGAAACCGTAAGGCTCGCCGTTGCCCTTGTAGCCTTCCCAGATCATCTCAGGCATATCCTTCATCTGCTCAGGTGAAACAAACACAGTGTTGTTTGACATGGCACGCTCAATAGGAATGTCGCCCAAGTCCCAACGCTTTGCCATCAAGTAGGCTTCGTCATCAAGACGGCCAACTGCAATCTCGGCGCTCCGGCGAACGTTACCAGCCACCACGATTGAACCAATGATATTCATGCAGTCCAGAACCTCAACGGAAGTCAAGGGACGACCAACGGCACTGTCCAGAACAGCACAAATTTTTTCGATACCTGAAATCAGAATGGCAGGACCGGAAGCGGTACCGCCAAACGTCTTGATTGGTACACCAGCAGGACGAATAAGGTGAGTCGCATACGCCATATACTGCGGATCATCGTCACCGCCAAGATAGCACTCAAACACCTTACGGATAACATTACCCCACCCCTCACGAGTGTCAGGGACAATAAAGTCAGCATCGTCTGCATCTTGATGACTGACCCAAGCATCACGAACCACACCTAAACGCTCCGGCCTATCGCATGAGAAGCCCACGCCGCCGCCAAGCATCAAGCGCTCAACAGCCCAAGAAAAGTCGGTCGGCTTCTGAACATCAACGAACCAACAATTGACAAGGCTGTCGCCGCCAAGCCGCTGGTTGTTCTCAGTCCCCAACTGCCACAACATTCGTCCCGCAACTGAACCCTTCAGATTGAACAAGTAATCATACAGACGCTTTGCCTCGTCTTGGCTCAACTGAGCACCAATGCTCTGAGCACCATTCACCACTCGCTGAATAGTCTCATGCCACTCCTCGGTACGTTCAATAATGTCTGTACCGGCTTCAAAAATGGGCCGAGCATAAGTTCTCTTATAAGTCACATAGCCCAAACCATTGAAGCCCCACGGGGGTATCTGGTCGGCATACTCGCTAGCAAAGTCGTCGGAAATGAAAAAAGGGTCCACTGTTCTCTCTTTCTATGTAGGCGTGATTTAGGTGGTTCTAGTATTCTAACGGCAACCCGACAGACGAGACTGTCAAGTTGTCGTGAGACTTGCAAGATTTAGTGGTTAAATGATACCACTCACCCTGCGGGAAGTCAAACTGAAATATCAGCAAGTTTGCGAGCCATGTCAGTTCTACCAGAAAACAACAAAAACAACCCTGCGGCTTTTTCTTCAATCGCAACTACCGCTTTGTCGTTTTTTCCTATTGTCACGTTCAGTAAACCAACTGCACACAATTTACGAACAACATCTACAAACTCAACTTCTGAATTAATCCAAAGTCCAGACTTGGATGTTTTATCCATAAGAGAACCTATGCTATCACACAACTTACCCTGAGTCAAGAGTGCGTTCAAAAGAACCGCTGAAATTTCTTCCCAGTCCCCAAACAAAGAAAGTGAAGGCCGAACGGTTGCATCACACAGCATAGACCGTTCGTTCGCAGACAGACAAACTGCCGCCTCTAAAGCATAGTTATGCTCGCCGTGAATTGCTAGAAACAGAACGGCGTTATCCTGCAACTCCACCATCGACAAAACTTGATTCTCGTATACACAGTCTACTAAACAGAACTCACTCGCTACAGCCATCAGCCTTTCAGCGTCGTCAAACGAGTAATGATCTTCCGTAGAGTTAATAACAGACTGCACCACTAAAATCAAATCTAACGTGGAGTCGGCAACAATGCCTTCACTGCTTATCAAAAATCCTAAAAAGCGTATGATGCCATCAACGTAATAGTCATCTATGGCATCCAAAACTGCCACGTCGTCTTTAGTCCAAGTTGGAATAGGGAAGTTCGACTCGCTCTCATATATAGGCATACCTTATTATAGCAAAAGCCCCCCAGCCGAAGCCGGGGGGCTTTTGAACTAGTCGCTAGGTTTCAGCGACCACTCATCTAATCTCTAGGATCAGGACGGAGCGGCGTCGAAGGTGACCTTGACGAACGACTCTGGACGCTTCACAGCGAGAGCCAGACGCTCTTCAGCAAGCACCACGATGGCGTTGCGGACGAAGAAGTCTGAATGCTGTTCCGAAATACGGATTGAAGCAGCCTCACGGTCGTACAACTGAGCACCAGTACCGAACGCACCAACGAGAGCAGTGCCCTCAGCGATGGCCGGAGTGTCGATGACAGGAATACGCCAGACACGTGACTCTGCACCACCAGCAACTGACATGGCAAGAAGGTACGTGCCCTGTGAGTTCTTGGTGAGTTCAATGTCTTCCCAGTCTCCGGGGTGGACGATGATGCCGGTTGGCTCGTAGTAGGCAAGGTATGCCAGAGTAGCCGCACGACGAAGAGCATCGGCCTTGGTGTCAGCGACAGGTGCAGTTGCACCTGCTGACCATGAGTAGGTCTGAATGCCTGAAGTGTTAAGGATACCAGTAAGGTCCTCACCAGTGCCAGCACCGGAAAGAATCTGGTTGTCCTCGGTCAGACGAAGACCGTACAGGAGTTCGTTGTCGATGATCGAACGCAACTGCGGCTCGTCAGCGAGAACGTTCCGGTGAGCGGCTTCCCAGTGAGCAATCGTGCGAACAGGAGCCTGCTCGCCAACGAAAGTCATGCTTGACTGAGGCTTTGCGCCAAAGTTGTCAGGCGAGCCAGAGACGTACTCAGGCACAACTGAAGCGGCGTTTGTGAAGCCGCTCTGACGGAAGTACTCAATGACAGCAGCGTTGGTGGTACGTGCCGGGAAAAGGTCACGAACACGGCTACGACGCTGTGCAATCGGAACGATGCCATCACGCTCAACAGCACCGAAGGCTGAAGGGGTGCCTGAAGGCAGTCCTGAGTAGATGTCCTTGGTGTGGAGTGACTTAGCCTCGAAAGGCGCAGACATGTTCACACCGTTACGTCCACCTTCAAGTGACTTGAACTGATCTGAGCCGAGGAACTGCTCGCCAACCGAACCACGGTTGTGAGCAACTTCTGCCTCAAACCCGGCAGCAACTTCAGCGGCGACTGACTTGAACTCAGCCTCCGATGACCATGCTGTCACGTCACGCAGGGTAGTGATGTCATCAATAAGACCCTTGATCTCACGAATCTGGGTCATGTTGTTCTGGAATGCTGACTTCTTCTCGTCGTCAGCGATGAGGGTATTATCCTCAAACTGCATCGAATCAGCGATCTGCTGCTGCTCTGACATTTTTACATCTAGAGCGCTCTTCAGTTCGTTGAGCCGACCTTCATCAAAACTCATGTTAGTCTCCTTAAGGTTTGAGTTTCACATACTGTTTAATGACAGGCGACCCAACATTTAAAAAACAATGGTGGCAACACCAGTCACTTATTATGCTAGCACCAACGTAAAGAGAATCACGGGAACTTTTGTAATAATCTGTTTATGCAGCACTAGGTACTAGTGTAATGTATATCACTCAGTTAGATCAAGGAGTCTACTTACGAGTAGACCGTGGATGCTTCTTCGGGAGCAAATCATTATCAGTCGTATACTTGGAATTAGAAGGCTTACCACTAGACACAAGTTTCAAGAACGCATTGACACGCCCCATAGCCCACTGCTGGCGACCCATGCCCGGACGGTGCGTAGCAGAAAACGCTCCAGCACCTCGCCGCCACACAGCCTTCAACATCCCTAAAGTTACCTTGCGCTCAGGCTTATTTCGCTTCATCATCTTCTCGTTGTGCTCTTTCACTTTGTTTTTTAAAGAAGCCTCAACTTGAGCCGAAAGTTTAATACCACCACGGGTTCCAGAAGCCGTCCCCGGCTTGTTCCGGCGAGAACCCCGGACACGCTCCGAAGGTTTCGCCGGAGTCTTGGGATCATTAGGCCCATACTTGCGAGCAGCCTTGGAACGAGTCTTCCAATTATCAGGGATCAGATCAGTCCGCCCTAAAGAACGTGCCCGCTTCATGATATGACGCTTAGCCGCCTCTCGGTCCTTGCCGAGACCATAAGCCTGAATAGCATTTCGTAAATCACCTACATCACGAATTGGGTACGAACCGTCAGGAAGTGCTAGTCCCCGCTTAGCATAATCCATGCGGCGAGCACGAGTGTAAAACCGCTTCTCTTCGATAGAATCAAAAGACTTCTTAGTTCCCTCCACCCGCTCAACAATGTCTTTCGCCCACGTATATCCCGCATCGCCACCCCAAAGTGCCCAAGCAATACGGCCATTAGACGGGAAACCCTTCTCCCCCGGACGGTAACCCTCAGCCTTAGAATCGCTCTGATGACGATCAAAATACGCCTTCACTCTCTTAACTGTTCGATAGGGAAGGTTTTTACCATTTGCAATATCACGAGCACGAGCAATTCCGACCATCGTTCCACCACGACCAGTCTCCCGTCGCCACTTCAGACCCTTCTTGGCTTCCTCAACCATGCCTGCCGTGGGCTTAAACGAGTCGCTTGCATCGGCCTTACCCGAAACCAGCCCGCCTCCCGGCAACGTCTCAATTCCACGTGGGCCACGTTCACGCAGATTCTCCCACGTGCGCTGGTTAACAACAACACGGCGTGCCGGTCGCTGCGCTCTCAAAATACGAGAACGACCAGCGCCAGCATTGCCGTGTGCCGCATTATGTTCTTCGGGCGTAGCACAAGGTGCCCACACGCCCTGACGGACCTGATGAGCACCACTACACCCTAAACGCACAGCCGCCATTTCTGCTTCGCTGCGGTTCTTGAAAACCCCTTTAGTGCGAGCGGCCTTCATGTGCATAATATCCATGACTGCTTTCTTCCGAGTTTGGTTCTTTTTCCAATCACGAAATGCAGGATTTCCCAACTCAATTAGTTTCAGTAAATCCCGTGGGGATTCGCAGGGACCCCAAGCATCGTCACCAACTCGGTGCGACCCCGAACAGCCGAGAATACGAGATAGTTCCTCCGCTAGTTTCTTCGTTGGTACCGTCTGCTCAAGCAAGGGGTCCTTCGCCATATTTTTACTCCATGTTAGTAAGCATAAATAGAATTAGAATTCTTCACATAACTATTATATGCGCCTGTATAGATTGCGTAAGTCTCCTTCACGGAATCATCGAAGAATCCCGACCGATGAAGGTGACTCTTA
>WLWF01001072.1_pt1 | contig 24125 bp, 23 predicted proteins | sample 6718331 | NCBI WGS metagenome assembly WLWF01 (sample SAMN12718692, study PRJNA515312) | sponge metagenome | isolation source: marine sponge | host: Mycale hentscheli | place: New Zealand: South Island, Marlborough, Capsize Point | collected 2003-05-01
ATAAATATATATTTGTTTTATATATAAAACTATAATTATATAATATAGGTTTAGAAAATAAAAATAAATAAAAATAAATAAATAAAATTAAATTAATCTGGTATTTTTTAAATTACTATATAGAAATAAATAAAAATAAATAAAATTAATCTGGTATTTTTAAATTACTATATAGAAATATTTTTTATTATGATCGGGGTAAATTTTTTATTACTATATAGAAATTATTTTTTATTGTCTAAACGTATTTTATTTTATTTTATTTTATTTTATTTTATTACATATATTTGTTCGAGATTATAAATATATTTTTTATCTTAAGTTTATATATAATAATGTTCAAGTGCACAAATTGTTATAAAAGATTTCATAAACATTATAAAGTAAAAAATAAAGAATGTTGTATCTGGTGTAATATTCAATTAATTATAAATAAATTATAATACTTATATATAATGATTACTGAATGTCAAGAAGCGAGAAATGATAATATTTATATTGATACTATTCAAACAAATGCTAAATTAGATTCATATGAACCTACATACGGCGTAACTGGTTCATATGTTGACTCAAGAGGTGAAAATATTGTAGATGATGCGTGTAAATATGAATTAAATGTTGTTAAGGTTTTATTACCATCAAATGCACTTCCTTTATCATGGATGGTACCTCGTCTAACTGCTGGAGATACCTCACCCGATAGATTTAATAAATTGATTTTTGATTTTTCTTTAGAATATAAAGGAGTACGATATACACAACCTGTTCTATGGGAAACACAAGTAAATGAACTATATGCGAATCCTGCGAATGTATTTTCTGCTGTATTACCTGAACAAGTTGATGATAGAACATTTCATAAAACATTCGCGAATTATTATGCTTTGACAAATGTAGGAAGTTTGACAACTGGATTTAATAAAGCATTAAAGTTATTAACCGAACAATTACCTGTTGTAAAAGAATATCCATGTTTCACGTATGATGGAAAAGTAGGTGGGTGGAGATTACATTGTCCTCCTGATTTTGTTTATAGTTCATCCAATCCTACTGTAGAAGATATAAAATTATTCACTGGCAAGCAATTATCTATATTTTTCGGTAGAGGGTTCAGATATGTATATGGTTTTTATTCAAGCACTAATCCTGATTTTACTTCTTCACAATTAAATTTAGATATAGATAATAAACCAGACCTCAAAACATTTGATGTGTCCAACTTTACTGCGCCATTTAATTCTAATGTATATACATTTTATGAAAACTATAAACAGATTAATAGTTTGCGGAAATGGGGTGGTATTCATAGAATAGAAATATATAGTAATATACAGTTAGTAAAAGGAAGATATAATAAAGGTCAAGACAGTAAAACTGGTGAATTTGTAACTAATGAGAGTACACAAGATAGTTTGTTAGATGTATTATATAGTGATACCGACAAATTAATTGAAGATAGTATAAGTTTTGTAGGAAGGGGTTATCCGTTATGGCAATCGATAAGTAATTCTGGGGCATTAAATAAATTATCATATACGTTGTATGCTGTTGATACATATGGTAATCGTGTTAAACTTCGAGTTCCTTCAGGTGATTCGTTATCTATTTTATTACAATTACGGAAGGTTATAGATTAAAAAGCGTTATTATTTTAAAAAAATATATAATATTATTATTATTATATTATATATATTAATGAATACTGCTACTTTAGTTAAACATATCGATCCTAGATTAAACCTAACTGCCGACAAACAATACACAACATCACAAGGTGCATATAATATTTCTAAATCAGAATATAGTCCTAATGGTACAATTGGAAGTGCTATTAATTTTTCGTGTAATCCTCCTAATCGTAATATTGTTGTTTCTCGTCAAGTTATAAAAAAAGTGACATTTCAAATTGATATAACTGGTACGACGAAAACTGCATCAACCCCTATTTTCCCCGCATATTCAGTAGCGCCTGCTTATATGCCTGTTATGCGTGTAACTGATAACGAATCCATGAAAATCGGAAATGATACTGTAACCGCGCAGAATGCTAATATAGTAAGAGAAGCACTAAGTAGATATGAGTGTGATACTTTTTATTCTGGGTCCGCCAACATGAATGATACATATCAAACATTCGCGGATGCTGATGGTTCTAATCGTTCGGGGTTGGCAGGGTATAACGATACATATGGTGAAGTTGTGTCACGACGTGCTTATTATTCTTTCGCACAAAATGCCGATTTATCCGCAAGCACTGGTACTAATGTTGGAGATGCTGTTAGTGTGTCATTGACATACACTGTGGAAGAACCTGTTTTTATGAGTCCATTCGTTTTTGGAAAAGACGCCGATATGGCTGAGGGATTCTACGGTATTGAGACAATGCATTATTACTGTAATTTCGGAAATTTACGACAAGCATTTAATTATGATCTTACAAAACTAACAGATAATATCGATAGTCTTGTGGTTAATGTTAGTATTCCAGCATTCAGTTTAGTATTCAAATATCTAACGCCACAAGTTAATCAGCCTATTCCTAGAAACGCATTATTCTCTTATTATGAACCATATGTAAGAACCAATACTGTGGTCGCCGTCGCGCCTGGTGCCGAAACTAATAATGTTCAGTCTATCAATCTTCAATTATCTGGTATTCCTCGCCGCATAGTAATGTTAATGAGAGATACTGATACAACTGGGATAAAACCGTTGAGATATTTGAGTTTGGTTGAAGATTCCATGACGATTAAAATTAATAACCAACCATCATTTCTTAATCAATCTAATGCTCAGATATACGAAATGTGTAAGCGCAATGGATTGCAGTTGAGTCGAAGTCAATGGGAAAATAATGTAGGTAGCGTGATTGTGGTTGATGTAGGTGAAGGTGATCTCGCTTTGATGCCTGAACAAGCACCTGGTGTTTCTCAAAAAAATCAATTCGAATTTTCTGCGAGATTCAGAAATAACTCAAGTGATACTATCGATGCCGAATTTGTTGTTATAACTATTTTCGATGGTTTGTTTAGAATGGAAGATGGAAACTGCCGACATGAAGTAAATCCATTAACTGAACAATCTGTACTCGCTACCCCGACTAACACTGACCTCGAACAAGATCACTCTCCAAATAACGTGTACGGTGGGGGGCTTCGCAGTGGCCTCCGTCGTGTTAGGGGTATGGTAGAAAGTAAAACAAATATGAGTGGTTCTGGATTACAACCTGTTAGTGGTGGTCGTGCTGTTTCACGTGCGAGTTTAAGAAACCGATATTAAATATTTTTTAAAATAATATATATATAATTTTATGAACTATATATATATATATGTCGATTAGTAATTTAATAGAACCAAATGATTATGATTTATACTGTAGAAGTATAACTGTAAAAAATAGTGATGCCGAATTATCTGGTATATACCCTGCACCTTTTCTAAAATATCCATTACAAAATTTTTACAATATAGATACACAAAATCCATCAGTAACTGTACATAAAACTGGGGAACTTGTTATCATTAATGGTGAAGTCGAAATAAGTATGACAACTGATTCAACATTTATTCGTGCTGTATTAGTATTACCTGTTATTCCTGGATATAATTCATATGATAGTTTAAAAGTAATCGGGGGGTTTTGTCGTGATCTAAAACAAGTAGCAGTATTGACAGAAGCGGATCCTGGTAATTCTGTTGATATTGAGTTAGTATGGCAAGAATCAGATGGTACAGGATTTGTAAATTTACAATCTTATAAAGTTAATTATACTGTGAGTTATCGTTTAACAAATATTTAATGTTGTTATATAGTATATGGTATATTATAGTAAAAAGGAATACAAACTTATTGGATATGAAAAATCAGAACGTAAAGGAAAAATGTATAATGCTATATTACATAATATAAAAACTGATAAATATGTACGTGTACCTTTTGGAAGTAATGCACATGAAAATTACTCTGATAAAACAGGATTAAATTTATATCCTCATTTAATTCATGGTGATAAACAAAGGGCAAATAATTATAGAGCACGTGCTAAAGGTAAAATAAAAGATGGATATTACTCACCATCTTATTTTGCCTTTTATAAATTATGGATGTAATAATATAATCATACTTAAAATATATATCATCTTTTCTAATAATATATATTATATTATATAATTTTTTACTTACAAACTTTTATAAAATCCTACTATGTATATAATTAATAACTATATATATATAAAATACTTTTTTTATACATGTTCAATCATAACAAAATCATCATCCTTTATTTCAGGTAAATCATTAATATTATTTATTACCATATTGTTATGTGAAATGCTTTTTTTTAAATTCATTAATTTATGTAAGTTATCCCTTGTGAATACATATTTATATGCTATATATGCCATAGGGTCATAATATAAATAATATATTTTACCTAGTATGCGAACATATTTGATATAGCTATAATAATCAGATATAGATGTCATATATATATATATATATATTTAACATTTTAAAAACGTTTTTTAGTTCTTATTTTCTTACGCCCCTTAAATGTAGGTTGTTCTGTTGCTGGTTTTATATCAACATTTCTCAGTTTTCTCATTAAGTCATTAATTTCCATATCGTCTAAATCAAAATCATCATCATCTGTGTCATTATCTAATATTGTTGTTTCTATGTTTTTTTTATTATGTATTGATGGTTTATTTTTGATATATTTATTCTCTTTTTTACTTTGTGTTGATATATCATTTAATATTTTATTCGCTAAATCGATAGTCCATTGATTATCTTCTTTTAACTTTTTCATTTTTAAATAAAATTTTTTTATTGTTTCCGCGGATTCTTTAATAGTACCATCAGAAGACATTGCTGATTCATATATTTTTTTTGCTAAATCATATGTCCATGGTTGGTCTCGTGCATACTGTAAAACACTATTATATAATTTTTTTGCTTTATCAATACCATAAGATATATCAGACAAAGAAAGAAATCCGCCTTCGAGTTTTGTAAATTTAGAATATTTACATAAACATCCGCCTTCTAAATTATCTAAATTTAATGGTTCGCGATTACTATGCCTACCAGCATATTTAGTATAATATTTTAATACCGCATTTTCCATATGTGTCTTACCTTTTTTTGTTTTTAAATTACGATATATTTTATCTAATTCCATAATAGTTTGATTAAATACTTTTCCATTTCGTGGCGCTTTGATATATGGTTTTACTAATCGTGCAATATCTTTTTTTGTTTCAGACATATATAATAGAAATGTATAAAAATATATATATATTTGTATATTATATATGTCTATTAGTAATATCACACAGCCTAATAATATAGATTTATTCTGTCGCGACTTTGATTGTAAAGATATGAAATGTACTAATATGACAATACCAAGTGGTGGTGATTTGAATGCTCATGATATAAAAGTAAATAATGATTTGTTAGTAAAAACACAAGATGGATTGGGATATATAAAATATAATACTGCTAATCAAGGCAATGCTGGCGAACAATTAACAATTGATGCTTTAGGGAATGCTTATTGGGCGAATAGTGCGGGCCCAGGTGGTGTATCAAATCCATTGAGTACAGATTTAAATACTAATGGATTTCTTATACAAAACAATATAGGTACTAATTCAAATATAAATATTACACCTACCAACATATTGACAACAGGTGATGTTATTATAAATGATAATTTAATTATGTCTGGTGAGATAAAGGGGACTAATAGTATCACTGGACTTATATTAGATAGTACAGGAACAAACAACAATATAACAATGAAAGGCGGTAAAACGTTAATAGATAATGTTGATGGTATTGATATGAACACTAATGATATAACTAATTGTAATATAATAAGAAGCGATAATAACGATTTAATATTATCTGGTAATAATGGTGGATTTCCCGCAAATATATTATTATCTGGCAATAGAGTTGATATATCAGCACCTAACGGGATAGATATGAAAACACATGATATAACTAATTGTAATAGTATAGCTACCAAAAATATCAATAATATAAAAATAATAAGAACTGAATCTGATTTCAATGGTTCCACTAATTTAAGTGGTATATATCATATATATGATAAAGTAACTTTAACATCTAGTTATACATTAACGGGTGATACTGTTTTATATGGTATTGGTGGTCGTGATCAATCATCTTTAGATTTTAATTTAGGTGGTCCGGAATTATACTGTATATCTAATACAGATTATAATCTTGAGATAATTAATTTAAATTTTAGTAATATATCAGCAGGCGCAGCTTTATTATTTTGTTCTAATACAAATAAAGATAAAATATTAACTTTTACAAATTCATCATTCAGAGATTGTGAGAATGATTTAATTGATATCAGAGGTTTTGATTTGGTTGATTTAAATCAGGTTTTATTTCAATATAATGTTGTATCAAAACATTTTTATCATGACTCAGGATCTAAACTACAAATATCTAGTTGTGAATTTTTACGTCAAGGAAGACGGGCAAACCCTATAGTAACGTGGGGTACTGCACCTATGATTAAATTAGAACAAACAACATCTAATTGGGGTGCTATTAATATATCTTCAAATTTGATACATCCGCAACAAACTCAAGATGGTATAGATTTAGGAATTATAACACCATTGGAAGCAGTTATATCTAGTAATACATTTATATCTGTAGGATTGACAACAGGTACATTACTTAAATATCAAGCAGGAAGTATAAATAATTATCCTAGTTTGGTAGTATCAGATAATAGTGGTATTAGAAATGAGAAAGCTTTATTAGAAGGAAATGTATTACAAAACACAAATTATACGGCAACAACAGCAGGAAATTATGAACCCGTAGATTTCGGTCCAGGTTTTATAACACCAATCTTGTTTAGGTTTGCGCCTACCGCGAATCCTTTTGAATTTCAATATACAGGAAAGGCACCTATATCATGTTTAATAAATGTGGGATTAACGGCAGACCAAAATACGGGGGGCAATGATACTATATTATTTGGTATAAATCAAAATGGCACTATCGTTTCAGAATTAGAGATAAGTTTAAATAGTGGTACTCCTAAATCATTTTCATTCAATACAGTTTTATTGTTAGCACAAAATGATTTATTACAATTTCAAGTTTTAAATCAAACTGCGGGAACTAATGCACAAGGTTTTAGAGCTGTTAGTTTCCAAGGAAGTTTGGTAGAAGTATAAATTTTTTACCGATATATATATTATAATGACTGAACATAGACGCGGATGGTGGAGAACGCTTTATTATTACATGGATTGGGAATATAAAAGCGATAAAGATTTACCAGATGAGAAAAGCGTAAAACTTAAACAGACATTAATGCGTCAGGTATCGCTTAGTAAGTTAAAAATGAATAAAACACGTGTGAATATTAGAATACCACCCGATTTACAACCATTACCTAAATGCTGTCCTAAAACTCCAGTATTACAACCATTAGAAAAAAAAATAGATACAACATTATTTAATAATTTAGATCTATCCACAATTAAAGAAGATAAAAAAAATGATATCAAATATGTTCCGCCCCGTTCATCGCCGGTTGAAATATCACAAAAACAACAACGTCAAAGGGGTTCTAGATATGGTTAATGCGTTCTATATATAATAATTTTTATATAAGATATAAGTAATAATAAGGAATGTTATCAGGAATAATTTATGCTATTAAAAGTAATCAAACACAAAAATATTATATCGGTAGTACATTACAAAATATTGAAAAAAGATTTGGTAATCATAAATATGCTTATGCTCGTTATTTAAAATATCCAGATATACAACCATTATATTCATCATTTGAAATTATGAAATATGATGATTGTTATATTGAAGAAATTGAAAAATATAATTGTGAATCAAAAAAACATTTACAAATTAGAGAAGGTGAATTACAGAAATTACACAAAAATGATATTGTAAATACATCTATATCCGGGCGCACTATTGAACAATATAAAATAGATAATAAAGAAATGTTAAAAGAATATCGTAAAGAATATAATAAAAAAAATATTGAAAAAAGAAAATTATATAACAAAAAAACAAAACATAAAAGAGATAAATTTTATATTGATAATCGACAAAAACTAAAAGATATATCTAAACAATACTATCATAAAAATAAAAAAACAACTATTTGTATATGTGGTGGTAAAATTAATAATCTACAACCAAAACAACATCAAAAAACTAAAAAACATATTAAATATTTAGAATCTACAACAAACCCAATATAATATCTTATCAATTAATGATGGATGATAAAATTTATTATGATATTCTTTATGTTCATATAGTACAGGTTGATTAATACAATTAGCATATGTACACAAATAATAATAATCTTTTGTTTCATTCATTTCTTTTTCATAATGTAATTTTTTAATATAATGTATTGGTGGAGGACTATCATCATATATATTACTTTCTACATATTCATTTATTAAAACACTATGATATGTATCATCATCATATATATCATATTCATCACCTTTATCTAATGGTATTTTGTTAGACATATACTTTTAATAATTATTTAATTTCTACGACGTGTATTAGTAATATCCATGATATTCCTATTATCCCTCATTCCTAACTGTAAATCTGTGGGTAATATCGAATCATAAATATTAGTATGAAATCTATCATAATTATTTATATGTACACGTTCATGTGTTAAAGCTCCCCCGCTCATAAAACTACGTTTATATAAAGGGCGTATAATACCTAATGCCGTAGAACCTAAAGAAGACATACTACTTGTAATTTTCATAAAATTTTCATATATGTTGTAAATATCTTTACCTTTTTCATATGCACTTACAGCAACATCATATAATGTTTTTATTTCTTCTGTTTCTTCACTTTCGATAGTTGGTTGTTCAATAGTGGGTTCAACAATATTGTCTGATTCTTCATTAATCATTTCAGGTTCTTCTTTTGGCAATTCTCTGGGACTTGTTATGTTACTTAATATATTTGTCATTATGGATAACAGTTTTTTATTTTCTACACCATCTATTACATCGGGCAATCTATTTATTATATCTTCAATTGTTTCTTGTCTTTCCATCCATAATTCTTGTCGTGGTGGGTGTCTATTAGTATTTTTACCTGTTATAATAGGATACAATACGGTGTCTCTTATTCCATGTTTTTCATTCATTGATACTTGTCTTCTTAAACTAAGTGGGGGTGTTGTAAATCTTGACATATATATATAATTAAGATTATTATAAATTCATTACAAAGTTATATACATATTGATCGGGATTTCCAGTGTTTTTTAACATAGAGTTATATTTATTTAACATCATCCTAATATGATAGGCACGTGTTAAACAGTGATATCCGCAATAGTTTGTATCCCATTTTTGTTGTTGTATATCATTATATGATAGTTTAATATTTGATGGCGATTTAATCATTAGATCGGATAAATACTTCGGCATCTTTTTTGTTCCATGTTTATCTTCTTGATCAGGATATATACCATATGAATCATATACCTCAACATTATTTCCATTTAATGAAACTAGCACCCAATGTCCAAAGGTTTCTGATATAGGATATAATAAAAATACATATCTAGAATGCCAAAATATATCTCTGAGATTATTATACTTAGTCAGTTCTTTATATTTCATGATAGTACAGTCATTGTTCATATAATTTGTTATATCTACAGATGACAAAGGTTTTACACTACTCATATAATTATACATATCTATAATTATTTGATATTTTGTGCATAACTTACTCTAAAAATTACTCCATTATATGGCTCCATCTAATATCCTTTTTTTTTTAAAAAAAAAAGGGATAGGAAATTGTAAATTTCCTATCTCACTAGAATAGAATGGTTATATATATCCGTTTAGTACAAATCGTTCAAAACCTTGCGGTTTTTCACTTATCATATCTTTAATAGGGAACCCTCTTATCGCCAAGGCGTTCCATAAATACAAAGTCATGCTTTTTGTTTCACAAAAAACCCGACTTAGATTTATATCTGGCAGGTTCCATTAAGTGGGGGAATCTTTTCTCCTCGTAATATAAGATCAGAAAAAAAAATTTATAGCTTTGACGAATACCAGAACGCAGTAAATTAAAAATTTCTATATATTATTAAAAATATTTCTATATATTATTTGAAATACTATATTATATATAATGTCAATCAGTAATTTAACAATACCAAATGGTTATAATTTATACTGCAGTACAATAACACCCAAGCAAGGTATAATAACAAATACATATACTGATATAGTGTCTGTATCATTTGAAAATGTAGGTGAAGGACAAGTAGCATATACTGTTCAAGATGGTGGTATATATGAGGCTGTTTATAAACGAGATAATGAATTTGTTAATATAAGTGGTAGATTTAGGATTTTAGTAAATAATGGTAATGAACATGATTTTAGAATAAATATGCACTTTCCATACCCTGTTAATACAACGTATAATAGAATTAATTATATCAATGCGTCAGGTAATTCACATCAAGACACACTAAACAATGAGGGTGTTATAGGTATGTTAAAAAGTGATTTAACAACACAAACTATTAATGATCTAGATGTAATTAAAATTAGGTATGATAGGATTTTTCCAACAACTAATACATATAATTTTAATCAATATTATACATTACATTATAATATTAACTGTAGGTTATATACTGCCTAAAATATATATGAATGTATGATATATGGAATTTAAAAGTTATATTAAAAATTCAGATTGTTTTGATGAATTTAAAAATATTCAAGATAATAAAATTGATTTAGTATGTGTTGATTTACCATATGGACAAACCGCGTGTAAATGGGACAGTGTTATTGATTTATCTAAAATGTGGGATGAACTTAAAAGAATATGTAAAGATGAATGTGTATATGTTTTTTTTTGCACGACTAAATTCGGGCATAGTTTAATAAGTTCTAATAAAAAATGGTTTAGGTATGATCTAGTATGGATGAAATCACGGAGTGTCGGTTTTTTATCGGCAAGTAAAATGCAATTAAGAAATCACGAAATGATATATATTTTTTATAAAAAATGGAATGTTTATAATCCGCAAAAAACAAAAGGCAAACCGTATAAAACAAAAGGTAAAGGTAAAGTCGGAGTATATGATACAAAAAGGATTGACGGTGAAAATAAAACAGGAGACAGACATCCATTAAGTATAATTAAATTTAATACCCCTCATAAATCTTTACACAAAACACAGAAACCAACAGATATATTAGAATGGTTAATAAAAACATACAGTAATGAAAATGATATAGTTTTAGATTTTACTATGGGTAGTGGTTCTACAATAGAGGCATGTATAAATACAAAACGGCGATATATAGGTATTGAAAAAGATACAGATATATATAATATTGCTAATAAAAGAATATGTTAAAATGTCACATATTTGCCACGAAAAGAAAACTCTAATCTATACTGTTGTCCGACAATAAATTCATTAGCAGTTATATTATTAGCAGAACCCTTTAACTGTGAGTATTCCAATCTTATTCTATTTAGAATTGTAGGATGATTTAAAACTCTTATTAACAATCCATTCGGTCCTTGCGTTGTATTAAATGAATAACCGCCGATATTGATTAAAGCATCAATGGCATCATATTTGTTAGGTATATCTATTTCAATCTCAAGATATAATAGATCGCCGGCGCCTGTGATTTCTACAAGCGCTCCGCCACAGTAAGATACTAATTCATTGTAACGTGTTGTGTACATTGGTTGCACTGGGGTTTGAACTGTATATGTGACAGAACCCGCATTAGAGTCAAAAATAGATACATTTATATAATCTTCTTTATGTATCTTATTTTTTTCTTTTATTTCACTACAGTGTAATGTGTAGTCGTTAGTTTTAAGTAAATTACTAATTGACATATATATATATAATTAATATTTTAATATTATAATTTATGATTATAATATTATTGATGAATTAATTTACACCCGCTTTCCCATGATACAAACATCGGGTGTGATTTATGAATTTGAACAGCACGACTTTTTATTCTCATTATTTCCTTGATGGTAGGTGTATCTAATCCGATATATTTACTCATGATATATCTTTGACCATTTGTACTTCCAGAATGTAAAAACAAAACAATTGTGCTACTTTCATTAATAGCGGTACGTGATTTTAAATAATCTGTAATATTATGAGTTGTGCTTATTACAGTTATATTTTCATGGCGCCCCCTGCGATACAAACTATTCATTAGTGTGTATACAGTTTTTTTGATTGTCTTATTTGGAATACTATCTATATCATCAAATAAACATACACTATCTTGTAACTCTGCGGGTGTGATCGGTTCATTGACTAATGTCATATCAATCGCGATTCTTGTTACGTTTTTTAAATCTTCAAAAGCTTTGTCGTATTCAACATCACTGAATATAAATATTTCTCTTTTTGGTTGATATTTATTTATTAATCTCAGATAGTCAGCGATGTAATATGATTTACCTGAACCTGTGGCGCCTGCTATATACATATGATTTGCTTTTTCGAAATCCTTCTTAATAGGAAAATCGAGATTAGGACAACATACAAATTTACCTCTAGTAAGAACAGTTTCTATATTTGCTTTTCTTACTTCTTCTTTCAATAAACTATATATTTTTGTTAATTCATCAGGGGGGGTTTTATTATTAACTAAACAATCTTGTAAACATCTGATATCATGCATTGTGATATTCTTTTTAAATTTTCTTAAATATTTTGCTGACAACTTTTCATCTATATCTACAATATTATTTTTTTCATCAATATCAGAATAATATATTCTTTTACCTTTATTATCACCATTAACTACTTCACCTATACAGTATTTATCACTGTTATATTTCTGTTTCGTTTCTAATGATAACATTATATTTATGTAATAGATAATAAAAATATATAATTATACATACATATTAAAAAAGCACTTCATCAATATTATATTATATTATATTAAAAATTACTAGAAAACTTTTATAAATTCTTACTATGTATATAATTAATAACTATATATATATAAAAGATACTTTTTAACATCCATAATATATTCCATAAAATATAAATAAATAAGTGCTTTTTTTACTTTGATTATCATGTATAATGTACACGATAATCAAAGTAAAATCATCATTTATAATATATGGCAGGGTTTAGTAATAAATCATTTATAACACATGATAGTTATATGACACCTAAATATGCATGGGAAGATATAAAAGATTAATATTATCTAAGATTGATTTTTCATTCATGATATCTACATGCTTTTGTGATAATAGATGTTTTTTTATATTTGATTTTTGACCAGATTTTAAAGTTAAACCACATTCACACTCATATGATTTAGTATATGATTTATATTTATCAGTATTTTTATATTTATGATATCTTTCACAATACATTACTTTATCATGACAATCTATACAATAATCATAGATTACATTATCAACAGTATAAAATGATTCATCTCTGAATGTATGACAATGACTACAGATTACTCCATTGATAGGTGCGTAAGAATTTTGATTTAATGCGGGGTTCATTAAATATATATAAATATATAATATATTATGTCAAGAATTATAGACGCGGTAAGAAATAATCCAGTTCGTGAAAATCCGAAATATATTATTCATTCACGTATGAAAGGTGGTGCTTTAGTTGAAGAATATTTTGACCCTGCAGTTGAAGAATTAAAAGATAGAAAAAAAAACCAAGAAACATATCTCGATGTTCTTGCTTTAGGATCAGTTCGGGATGTTGCTTTAAGAGGTTCAGATTATAAATTTACGGGAACTGAACAAGATAGAAAAAACGAATTGGATACTATCATCTCAATGGCAACAGATGAATATGATTCCAGTTTTGCTTTTCCAGAAAATCCTGAAACTACATGGGACTATACTGAGGGGGATTACTATGAAAATGAATATCCTGAACAAGAAGTTGTAAATTTATTTACAAATATGTATGCTTTAATGTTTTTAGTAGGTGAAGGGACTTTTGAGGAAGACCCTACTATTGAAGATGACTCTATATTTGAACCTCGTATATATACTGATGAATATTCACAACCTGAATTTATTGATGATACTATGTGGCCAGCGATGACTGAAGCATTAAGTTCTATACGTTTAACAAGAACAGAAATTGATGAAGATGAAAGAAAGGCAAAATACACAAAACGACTTATCACAAAAGCAGTTAAATCTATGGGATTAACACCCGAAGAAGTAAGTAAGGCAAGGAAATCTGATATTAGAAATCTTCGTGCGGAAATGGATGCGAATATCGGTATGTTGAAAAGATTAAAAAAAGAGGAACGAAGACAAGAAAGAAGAATCAAAGAAGCGGGTATAGCAACACAAAAAGCAATTGATAATAGCATAACATCTGCTCTAAAAAGTATTGGATTAACATCCGCAGATATAATGTTAGATGAGAGTATAACAGATGCACTTTCTAATATCGGTTTAACAGGAAAAACTATAAGACAAAAACAACAAAAGGAAGCGGCACGGCAGAAAAGGGAAGCGAAATTTTTGGATGATAGTATAACAGATTCACTTTCTCGTATCGGATTAACAGGAAAAACAATAAGACAAAAACAACAAAGGGAAGCGAAATTTTTGGATGATAGTATAACAGATTCACTCACTCGTGTCGGATTAACAGGAAAAACTATAAGAAAACAGAGGGCAAAGAGTGCGGCCAGTAGAGCTGTACAACGAATGAGTATAGATGCTGATTTAGATAATTCAATTACCAATGCACTTGATAGTTTAGGATTAACAAAAATAAAAATAATACAACAAACAAACAGATTGGCAAATTTGAAAGCGGAACGTTTGATATTTTTGAATACAGGATTAAAACGTATGAAAGAAATATACAAGGATCATAAGAGATTCAAAGAAGTAAAAGATTACATGGAATCAGTACAGAAAAAAGCTGTCGATGATTTAAAGAAACTTAATGCTGTGTTAAATAAACCAAAAAAACTATTGACATATGAACCCTTATATAAAGAACCAACACCATCAAACCGACTTGTATCAATGATAAGGATGTCAGTAGAAAATACACCAAGACTTATGGGTATATCACAACCTGATTTACCTGCAATGCCAAGACAACAACGTTTAATCGGTTATGATGCACCACCGACAATTATATCACGTGACTCGACAAATAATAAATTTAATTATGATTATGATAGGGATCGATATATTGATAAATTAAAAGGTATGCACGAAATTGAAATGGAACGTTGTGAAAGTGATAAGAGAAGAATCAGGAGACGTGAAGCTAAAACAAAGACAAAATATAAAAAATGTAAAGAAGACACCTCAAAAATTAATGAAAGATTAGCTGATAAATCGACACAATTACGCGCATGTAAAAAATATGTAAAAAAAGAAGATGTTAAAACCAAACGTAATATGAAACAATTAATAAATATGTATAATAATAACGAAAAAGATTTTGTAGAGCAGATTGAAGATTTGTATGAGGAAATAGAAAAAATTAAAGGTAAAAATAAAGGTAAAAATAAAGGTAAAAAAGCACAAAAGGAATTCAAAGCATTGATGTTAGCAAACAAACAATCCAAACTAATTGACAAATTATTAGATACACAAGCAAAAGCATTACCTAAGAGATTAACACGGAAAGCACCTGTAAAGCGTAAAGCACCTGTAAAGCGTAAAGCACCTGTAAAACGGAAACCCGTCAAAAAAGTTGTATTTAGTGACGCTAGTGAAGATGATGAAGGGGTTGTTCCATATAGTAATCCAAAATTAAAAGGTAAAAACTGGAGTGCTCCATTAAAAATTAGTTTTTAGTTATTAATATATGACATATATATATAGTTCTATATATGTCACAAGAGATAGCGGAATTTATTGATAAATTAGTTTCTAACCTAGATAGTGTAGATGAGAAAAAAATATCATATAACGCTCAGTCATGGATGTCTGATGTTAATATATTATATGCTTTAAAAGAAAGTAAGAATGACTGTACCACCATACCTATTTATTTAGAGGGTAGTGATTTTAATTTAAAAGAAAGGTATTTTTCATTCGGAATATATATATATTTACATTCTGAACTCAGAGCGTCAAAAATGAAGGGAACGTATATTCATTATGATGCGGTTCTACAAAAAAAAGGTGCACCGAATATGATAAGAATATTGCACGAAGGAATTCAAAGATGTAAAAAAAAGAAGAAGATTATTGCTTTACGGTTAGGTATAGGTTTTGTTGTACGTGAAAAAAATATGCAAAATTCACACTCAAATTTATTGATAATAAACTATCTTAATAATACTATTGAGAGATATGAACCACATCTAACAACATATGCAGGAAGGGGTTCAAAATATATAGATAAAGAAATAAAAAATGAAATTGTTAAAACTTTGAATGATACATATAATTATAATTTTAAATATATAACGCCTATTGAAGAATGTCCAATGCCATTATCTAAATCAATACAAGAAATAGAGGAGTTAGCAAAATTTGATTGGTTTAAGATAGGAGGTTTTTGTACAGCATACTCGGCTTTATATGCACTATTACGTATAAATTATCCTTTATTATCACAGGATGAAATAATGACGCAATTGCTTGATAGATTAAATAAGGATCCAGCGACGATTAAAACATTTATGATAAAATATGTTAATTATCAAAATAAACTTGTAGATAAACTAAAATTAACAACACATTATAATGCATTTGTAAGAAAAGGGGAATTTGAATTTAAAAAAGGTATAGATGATGAAGTAACATTGTATATGATAGTAAATACAATACGCAGTTATGTATGGACTGAATATGCAAAAGCATTGGATATGAGTGTGAGTGTAGTAAAAGATTTGTATGAAAATGAAAAAAGACAATCAGATTATCTAAAAAAGAAAGTAGGAGAATTACCAGATATCTCTAAAAAAGAAATAAAACAAGTTGGATATTTAGGAATAGATGAATATAAAAGTCGAAAAGATTTTTTGAAGGCATATGTTCGATTTAATAAGGGTATTGGAAAACTATATGAAATCACAGCGATCAAATTTGAAGAATATCAAAAAGATAACCATGAATGTATTGACCGTATTCGTAGTTTTGTATCAAGAAATGGTACAGATATATATTATTATTTAGATGGTAATAAAATAAAATTATTGTTAAAAGGAAATTATGATTCATCCACAATAAAATTATTATTAAAAAGAGAAGTAAAAGAAAAAAAAGTCAAAAAGAATGAATTATATAGATTTCACATAGAAATAGATGATGAACTATTTGATAAATTAGAGAAAGGAACAGACTATAAAACATTATTAAAATCAGGATATCCAGAAATATTACCAACCATATCATATATATCAAAATACACAGGAAAAGAATCAATACTGTCATACAAAACATTAAATATTAAAAATAATGATTTTAGATTTTTAACTATCAATCAAGTTAGAACATTAGTACAATATTGTCATGATGGATTATTAAATAAAAACATACATCCTTATGATATATTAAAAAAATACAAGAAACCCACAAAGCAAAAAACAAAAACAAAAACGACTGTAAAAGATAAACCAATAAAATTCAGAGATTATGGAATTAAAGCAGGGGCGGTTGTTCCTTATAATAAAAAAGAACAGAAACAGTTTTTAAAAACTAATTACAGTACAGCTCATCCATTGTTAAGTAAAAAATTAAACAAGGTAAAACAAAAACTTCAATATAAAATGAAATTAAATATTGTATTAAAAAAACATCAGAAAAACTTTATTGTTAATTTTATTAATAGTTATTTCACAGGCGGTATTTTATTTCATACAGTAGGATCAGGAAAAACACTGACAGCAGTCGCATTCAGTCATTATTATTTAAGTTTATATCCTAATAAAAATGTATGTATCATATCACCTCCAGCATTATTGTTCAATTTTGTTGACGCTTTAAAAGAGTATGGATTAGATATTCGTGATAATAGATATAAATTTCAAACATATGGTAAATTCTTAAAAGATGTAGATAGTTATATAAATGAGGATACATTATTAATAATTGACGAAGTTCATAATTTCAGAACAGAAATCAAAGAAATTGTACGCCTTATTGATATACAAAATCCTAGTTTAGGTGTTACGAAGGAAACCGCAGAAAATAAATCAGGACAAGATTTGATAACAGCATGTTTTCGTGCAAATAAAATATTAGCAATGACGGGTACACCTTTTGTTAATAAATTATATGACATTGAGAATACTATGGCGATGATAACACAAAGAACACCATTGGAACCAGAAGCATTTGAAACTATAACCGATTACGATGTAAGAACATATGATTATTTTAAATATCGTATATCACACTTTGATGTATCACATACAGATGATATCAAATATTATCCAGAAAAAAGAGAAGTATATATCCCTATTATATTAGATACAAAATACTCATATGTGTATAATGAAGTTATATATGGTAGAAATCCTTTTAAACCCAATAAGAAAAAACCCGTATATCTTCATCCAGATAAATCTCCTAAAATAGATAATACAACCGATCAAGCATATAAAATATTGAAAACAAAAGAGAAAAGACTTGCATACAGTACATATACAGGTAAGAAAGTATTGGCGGAAAGAGATCAACTAACAAGTTTTAAGGGGAAAATTCGGCAATACGGAAATATCATTGGTAATTTTAAAATTAAATACATATTGAAATTAATAAAAAAAAATCCGACTTTCAAAACAATTGTTTATAGTAGTTTCATAGATTCTTCATTGAAACCACTGATGGAAGAATTAAATAAAGAGCGTATAAGATATGTATCCATAACAGGATCTGAATCTACAGCACAAAAACAAAAAGCAAAATTAACATATAATGATATTAATAGCGGAGTGAATGTTCTCATTATATCATCGGCAGGAACTGAAGGTGTTTCTACTAAAAATACAAGACAGTTTATATTATTTGAATCACAATGGAATGAAGCATTAACCGAACAAGCTGTTGCCCGAGCAATACGATTTAAATCACACTCAGGATTACCCCCTAGTGAAAATTACTGTAATATATATAAATTAACAATATGTTCTAACGAAGAGGATATTAATGATGTTAAAAGTTTTAATGATGGTGTTTTTGAAAAATTAAAAGCAGATGTTATTAAAATCAATGATAGGATAAATAGATCAAGAATGAAAATATATCATAGATTTGATGAAATGAATAAAATAAAAGGATCACCATATTATCGTTATTTAGATAAATTAAGGAAAGATTTCATAAAAAAATCGAAAGAAGAACATAAGAAACAGAAAACAATGTTTAGGAAAAAAAGACCATGGGAATTTAATTTTGAAGAGTTTTTAATATATTCGGTTTCAGAAATTGCAAAAAATTATGTTAAGAATATTAGAAAAAATAAAAAATATGTTATTATTGACCAATACCTAGATGAAATAAAAGAAAGAGAACAAATGGGTGCAAGTGATAATGATGATATAAATAGTAGGGGCGGTGAATCTGCTGATATATCTCTTATAAAGATAAGTATTAGAAAAAAAGTGATAATAAATGAATATATTAATTCATTGGATGAATATGTTCCTATGATTGAAGATTATAAGGAACCATTACATAATAAATTAATTGAGGCGATAGATAAAAATGAGAATGTAGAGAAATTATTAAAGAAACAGAAAAAGATATTAGATAAGATTGGAGATAAGATATTAGAAAATTCAGATTATGTCAATGGTTTGTTGCTATATGGAGATAAAAAGAGAACTGTAAATGAGGAGGAATTAAAAGAAAGAATGAACAGTATAGAAAAATATCAAGAATTTTATACCCCCGAAGAAGTTGCTGTATTTACTGCTAATTTATCTGAGAAAATAAAAAGCAAAGAATATATTCGTGTATTAGAACCTACATGTGGGCAGGGTAATTTACTACGCGGATTAATAGAGGTAAGAAGTAATATACCCGATGTTGGAACAACATATGATATGTGTGAAATACAACCGGATAGTAGAGGTATACTAGAACAATTTTATGTTAAAAAAGATCCTTACCAATTTAATCTAGTAGAAGAACCAGATTTCCTACAGTTTATACCATCAGAACCATATGACTTAATAGTAACGAATCCGCCATTTCATTTAAAAAAACAATTAACTGGATATGATAGAGATTATTGGGATATAGACTTTGTTCAAAGAGCATATGGTATGCTAAAAAGAGGTGGAGAGTTAATTGCTATCGTATCATTAAACCTATCACATGGATTACAAAGATATGATAAATGGATAAAAAAATATGTACAAGTAGTAGAAAGATATGAAAATTATAAATGGGATCCTTTTAAGAAAAAAGCCAAACTAAAACAAACAGAAGAAAAGAAAGAAGTGGAAGAAAAGAAAAAGACAAGAAAATCTAATATAGTTCGTAAGAAGACTATGAAGATAACATTAAACTTTCAAATAATTAGACTAACCAAATAATAGAATGTTTAAGGATATAAAAGAATATAAAAGAATATTATGAATGTTTATAGTATATAACAATGTCTAGACCTATATCATATAGTAAAAGTATAATTTATAAAATATGTTGTAATGATCCGAATATTACTGATATATATATAGATGGAACATGTAATATTGTAAGAAGAAGACATTTACATAAAACAGAATGTACTAAACCAGAAAATAAAAAATATAACAATTATGTCTATAGATTTATAAGAGATAATGGTGGATGGAATAATTGGAGTATTATAATGATCGAGGAATATAAAAATTGCAATTCTAAATTAGAATTAACTAAAAGAATAAGTGATGTATTAATGGAGCATAAAGCAACATTAAATATAAATAAACCTATGGAAATTGTAAAAGAAGATAATGATAAAATAAAATGTGTATGTGGTTCTGTGATTAATAAAAAATCATTAACCCGTCATAGCAAAACAAAGAAACATATATCATATGAATTATCGGAAAAAGTAAAACAACCCAATATTACTGAAAATGTTAAACAACCTGATATCACTGATACACCTATCGAAACATAGTATAAAAAAAGCATTTATTTATTTATAGTTTTATGGCATTTATTAATCAGGTATAAAAAAGCATTTATATATATATATAGTTATTAATTATATACATAGTAGGATTTTATAAAAGTTTGTAAGTAAAAAATTATATAATATAGTATATATTAGTAGTAATGATAATATATATTTATAAGTATGAATATATTTATACTCGAATGTAAAAGATAATGGGTATGACAAATTTCCTGGTTAGTCTCTCTTTTTGATGAAAAAACTGATATATAGAATTACATATAATTTTGGATGTTCGCTTCTTATATCTGATAGGTATATGCTTACGATAATATTTTTCTAAACATCTCCTCTTAGTTAATTTACGAAAACATGGCATACATCTAGCACCCTGTATTCTTTTGAATATACCTTCATCTCTCGATACATTACAGTCAATACAATGGTCACTCTTTGGACTATATGAATTTACTATTTTATTCCTCCGTACCTTATATTCGCATTTTTTACATACCCCTCTATTAGGGCGTTTATTATATGATGTTAATTTTTTATTACAGGACCTACAAGTATCTACCATTACTATATACCAATAAAAATTTATATCAGATATTAGCGGATTTTAAATAATTCCTAAATATTTTATTTTATTTTAATTTATTACTTAAAGAAAAATTTATATATATATATTAATAACTAGTAGTGAATGATGAACCTTAACTTTGAACCTGAGAATTACTTCGAACCTGAGAACGGCGTATATGACACCAAAGAATTATCTATTGATATGTACGAAATCTGCCGTAATAGAACAAAAGAATGTACTGTATGCCACAATGAAATGTGGTTGGTTATGTTTCTACCTGAAAATTTTATGAGAGATTATAATCCAGCATCAATGACAAGAGTATATAAAACATGTCAGCATTGTCGTGATAGGGCGGCGATGTATAGAAATAGACAAAATGGAATTGAACCAGAAATAGTTCCAGATATTGAAGAACCTGAAATAGTTCCAGATATTGAAGAACCACAAATAGTTCCAAATATTGAAGAACCTGAACCCCCTATCAGAAGACGTGTGTTTGTTTTACATGTATAAATTATTATTATTATTAAATTATGTATATATATCAACTATGTATAGATAAGAAATTCATCGACGGCGGTTTTAGTTGTTTCGCCATTTTTATTTGTATATGATTGTTGCAGTTCAACATTATATCCTTCATCAGATTTTTCCAATAATATACTATCTATATTATCTTCAGTATAGTCATCTTCATCATCAATGTACATCTTGATATCTATCTTATATTTTAATTCTATTAAGATCATATCATTTTTATATATAATATCTTCTATATCACTTATTTGTACATTTAATTCTCCATAATAATTTTTATTCATATTTTCTAATAATTCACGTGTGAGTTTCTCTTTTTTTATTTTTTTCTTTTTCTTAACTTCTTGTGGTTTCTCTTTTTTAACAACAACCTTCACTTCTTTCTTTTCTTCAGGAACTTCAGGTACTTTAGGTTCTCCAGGATTATTGACTACCTTCCATCCTCTTTGTCTTCCATTAGGATATTTTTCCATACCTTCTTTTGCCCATGATACAACTCTATTTAATAACGGGGTGTATGTATCTTTCAATTCTTTTGATTCTTTCTGTGCGGTTTCTCCTACCATCAAAGACATTCTTCTTGCTCTATGTAAAAAACCTTTATATCTTGCCATAGTAGTGCGAAGTTTATCTCTAATCATAGTTTGTGTGTCTCTCGGTTTAAACCATGTATTATGTGCGGTATCTTTGCCTACATTCTTTTTGTGTGTTTTCCAGTCAGTAAGATTATATACTTCGACTTTATTCTCTTTTTTAATTTTAACAGATACTTTTGGTTTCGGGGGCGGTTTTACATATGATGCTTTGGAATCCTTTATAGCTTTTTTATAACTGACATTGTTATCTTTCATATATTTTTTTACATGTTGGATCCATGGTGATTCTGATTTATTTAATTTTCTTTTACGATTAGTTTCTTTAGTAGTTTTATATGTAGCCTTACTTTCTTTTATAGCGCGATTATATGATACCCCATGTTCATTCATATAATTTTTAACATGTTGTATCCATGGTGATATTCTTTTTGGTTTAGGTTTAGTGGTTGTTAATTTTTTTACAATCTTCAGTTGTTTCTTTTCTCTTTTTTGTATTTGTTTATCTTTTTCTAACATTTCCTCAATATCTACAACTTTATTGGCGTGCTTACGTGATATTTTTTTTATTACATTACTAACATAATTATCGACATTAAATTGTGGGGGTGCTACTTTCAATGCACTACCTCTCCTTCTTGGTGGTTCAATTTCTGCTTGTGCAAATCCATTAACAAATCTATTTATTTTATTGAATTCATTCACAAAATTGATATTTCGTGTTTTGCCAATTTCATCCAATATGTTTTTAACATTTTTTGTATATATGTTCTTTGAATATTTAGATAGTAATTTTAATGTTTTATCCAATTTATTCTTCTTAGATAATATCACACGTAAATCATCTTTATCCTGATTATCTTTTATTATATAATCATATACAAATAGAACAATATCCATTGCTTTTTTTATTTCTTTCTTATCATAATCTCCAACATTGATTTGTACTCTTGGCATTATTATTATATATACTTATACTTAAGAAAAAAAAAATCCATTTATAAACTCATAATATAATAGTAATAAAAAAGAATAAAATAAAATAAAATAAAATACGTTTAGACAATAAAAAATAATTTCTATATAGTAATTTAAAAATACCAGAATAATTTAATTTTATTTATTTCTATATAGTAATTTAAAAAATACTAGATTAATTTAATTTTATTTATTTATTTTTAT
>WLWF01001073.1_pt1 | contig 24089 bp, 29 predicted proteins | sample 6718331 | NCBI WGS metagenome assembly WLWF01 (sample SAMN12718692, study PRJNA515312) | sponge metagenome | isolation source: marine sponge | host: Mycale hentscheli | place: New Zealand: South Island, Marlborough, Capsize Point | collected 2003-05-01
AATTATAGAAATGATAATTGTATGTGTTTTTGTAGTGAATGTCCTTATTGTGTTAGTTTAAATTCACTACTCATACAATCAGTTTTTAAAAAAAAATAAAATAAAAATAAAATTAAAAAAGTAAAAATATTTTTTTATTTAATCCTATCAACGAATAAATAAAAAATGAAAATTTTAAAATCGATTTTATTTTATTTCAACATTTATCATTATCTGCGGATAATAAAAAAAACATTTTTCAAACTTGATTTTTCTAAAACCGACTAATAAGCAATTAAGAAATGTCTTACTCAACCGAACATTATTTACAAAATTATCATTTTGCTCCTCGTCCTACAAATAATAATTTTGCTATCTTTATTAATGAGGACGACAAAACAATAAGTTCTATGATTAATAAAAAAATACAATATACTTTAAAATTAAAAAATAATAAAGCTCATAAAAATTTATGTATTAAATTATTAGTTCATTTAGACGCATTTAAGTTAGTGTCTAAACTTAATATGAACGAATTAAAAAAGTGTGAAAAAAAATATGATAATGATATGTTTATGAAAGAGAAAAAAAATATTTTAGGATTTAATATTGGAATACAAAATAAAAATAAAAAATTTGCTGTTAAAAATTTTGAAGAGTGGAAAATTAATTCACAGGTTAGTAGTGATAAAATATTAGAAATGAGTGAAGAAGGTGATTTATATGACGATACAAAACCAAAAATTGGGTTTTATGATAGTAATTTAAATCACGAAAGTTTGATAATTGAAGAAGAAAATACTTATATAAAAATTCAAGAAGCAAATAAAATAGAATATGACGATATGAGTGGATTAATAGAAATTTGTAATATTTGTGGATATTGGAAATAAATAAATAAAAAATAAAAAAAATAAAAATAAAAATAAAAAAAGTAAAAATATTTTTTTATTTTATCCTATCAACGAATAAATAAAAAATGAAAATTTTAAAATCGATTTTATTTTATTTCAACATTTATCATTATCTGCGGATAATAAAAAAAACATTTTTCAAACTTGATTTTTCTAAAACCAAAGAATAACAAACCAAGAAATAATGCCTACTAATTTTGACACACTATTTTATGAAACAAAACTTATTGAAGATTTTGAAGAATATATGGAAGAAGAAGAATTAGAAATAGATTTGGATAGACATTTTGAAACGCATGTAGATAATTTTATTTCAAACCATTATTGGAGAGATTTAAATAAATATTTTATGAACCCTGATAATACTAATGATATGTCATTATTAATGTATTTTAAGAATGAATGCGAAGATATGTATGAAGAAATTATAGAATATATGAACGAAGAAAAAAATATTAATTATATTAGAGAAAAACTTTATAATTATGCTATTAATTGTAAATTACAAGATTTATTAATGAAAAAATATGAAAATAAAAAACATAAATTTTGCTCCCATAAATACGAATGTGGTTGTAATAAAAAAATATGTATAGGGTGTAAATATATTTACGATGATATTAATGATTGTGTAAATGAGTCTTGTAGAAATTATTATAATTATAGAAATGATAATTGTATGTGTTTTTGTAGTGAATGTCCTTATTGTGTTAGTTTAAATTCACTACTCATACAATCAGTTTTTAAAAAAAAATAAAATAAAAATAAAATTAAAAAAGTAAAAAAATAAAAATAAAAATAAAAATAGAAATTAAAAAAGTAAAATCGATTTTTCTAAAACTAAGAATAACAAACATTCAAAGTAAAATGTCCTCAACTATTTTGGAACAAGAAATTTTTAAATTTCAAGAAGCATTAATGAGAACAGGACAATATTGGTTTAATTGTCGTTGTTGTGAAAAAATTATTCTTTCAAGTGAAGATGATACATATGAAAATCGTGAGGAAGTAGAAGGTGAATATATTTGTGGTGATTGTATAGAAACCAAACCAAATTTTATTAACTATAAGTTAGTTATGGAAGAATTTACTTCAATTAATAATTTAATATTTAAAAATAAAGTAAAATTATTAAGTCCAACAAATACTCCTATTAATGATATAGTAGATTATGCTAATGCTTCTGGTTTAGATTGTGCTTTATATACTTTATTTAGTGTTATAAAATTTAATAAATTAAAAGATCTATTTAATAAAATAATAAATGAGTAAAATTATTTGATGAGTAAAAAATACAAAATTAAAAGCATATATATATTTATATGAGTTTGGTTGATTGTCCTAAATTTAGTAAAACTATGAATGATTATTATACACAGGAAAAAATGTGGAAAAATATAGATCATTTAATACCAAAAGATAAAGTAATTCTTGAAGCATTTTTATTAAATTCTAATAGTAATAGTATAAAATATTTAACAAATTTAGGTTGTAAAAAAGTGGTGGGTAATAATAAATTAAATTTTTTAGAAGACGACTTACCTGATTTTGACATGGTCGTTTCAAATCCTCCATTTGAAAATACTTCTAAAAAAAAGATATTAAAAAAATTAGTTGATATAGATAAACCATTTATTATTATATTAAATACTATGAATGTTTTTAGTAAATATTTTAGAGATATATTTGGTGATAAATTAAAGTATTTACAAATGATAAAACCAAGAGGAAAAATAACATTTGAAATATGGGACGAAGAAGATAAAATGTTGAAAAAAGTTAAGAGGGATCCTGCTTTCTACTGTTCGTATTTAACATATCGTATGGATATATCTAATGAAGATTTATGGTTAAGATAAATTATTTTAAATTATTTTTTTTTACTTTTTTAAAATACTAATTTACTATTTACTATTTAAAAACAAAATGATATAAATATAAAATGACAAATAAAAATATTAGTAAAAATATGAAACTTGAATTTGAAGAAATTTATAATGTAAATAAAGTAAAATTCATATTTAATTTAAGTTTTAAAGATTTTGATGAGTTATTTAATGTAGAACGAGATTTGGAAACATTACAAAAATATAATTTACAAGACAAGAAAAATTATTATAAACAAATTAATAAATTTCTAAATGAACTATTAATAAAAAATACTGATACAGAATATTTTATTAATAAAACTAAATATAAAGTTAATGGGGGTCGTTGTTATGTAAAACATTTTGGAGTTCAAAAATTTCAAAGAGAAATTCGTGATTTTTTATTTTATGAAGAAGATATGTATGATTTTGATATTGTAAATTGCGTGCCTTCTATATTATTATATTTTGCTGATAAATATAATATTAATACTCCATATTTGAAAATGTATATTGAAAATAGACAAATGATTTTAAATGAAAATGGATTAACTAAAACAGATGTTATTATAAACTTATATCAGGATAATCCAAAAACTAAAAATAACTTTTTACAATTATTAAATATTGAATTTGATAAAATTAAAAAATTTGTTAATGAAGATTATAAATTCAAAAAATATAATTCTAATGATAATTCTAAAAATCCATTTTCTTCTAAATTATCTAAAATATTATATGAAATAGAAACTGATATTATACAAAAAGCAATTCAGCATGTAGAAAATGTTAATGCTTTAACATTTGACGGTTTTTTAGCAAAAACAGATTGCCCTATTGAAGTATTAGATACTATTAATAAATCTCTTGAAGAATATAAATATATTAAATTTATTATAAAAGATTTCAAACCATTTGATTCTATTTTAGATAATTATGAAACCTTTATTGAAGAAGGAGCAACCTGTAATCATTATTCAGTTAAAAAAATAGAATTTGAAAAAAGATTTAATTATAGTGAGGGAGACGGAATTTATTTAGAAAAAATAGGCGATGAATGGATTGAACGAGGAATAGAGCAATTTAAAATGAATTGTGCTAATATTAGACATACTGGAATGTTAGACGGTAAAATGAAAGAAATGGATACTTTTACTGAATGGAAAAAAGACCCACAGAGATTAACTTTTGATAGTATTATTTTTGAACCATATAATTTATATGATCCAAAACAAGTTGAAGAATATAATAATAAATATTTTAATAAAAAAGTAATAAATAAATTTACTGGATTTAAAGCAAAAAAATTAGATACTTTAACAGAAGAAGATTTAACATTATCAAAATATTTTTGGGATTATTTATACGAAACAATATCATATAATAATGAAGAAATTTTTACTCATCTTAAATATTTTATAGCACATATTATTCACAGACCACAGGACTTACCCGAAGTAATTAATGTATTTAAATCATTAGAGGGGATTGGTAAGGATACATTAATAGAAATATTAAGTGCTATTATGGGTGAAAAATATATCTATTCAACAGAAGACCAAAATGAAATTTTTGGTTCATTTAACGATGTAATGGATAATAAATTAATTGTAGTTTTTAATGAAGCAGAAGGCAAAAGTGGTAATAATAATAAAGAAAAAATCAAAGGTTTATCAACTAAAAAAAATAATACAATAAAAAAGAAATATGTAAATTCTATTACACAAAAAAATTATATTAGAATTTTCTTCTTTTCTAATAATGCTAATCCTGTTGTTCTATCTGCTTGTAGTAGGCGTTTCTGTATTATTAATAATAATTTTATTAGAAAGGGTGATAAAGAATATTTTAATGATTTAAGAAAAAATGTTTTTAATCCTCATACTTTAAATGTAATTTTTACAGAATTATTAAATATGGATTTAACTAATTATCAACCTCGTTGGAATAAACCAATTACAAATGAAGAAATTAAAATGAAACAGCATTCTTATAATTTATTACAGTATTATTTATATTCTATTTATGATAATCTTGAAAAATATGATTTTATAAGACATAATGTCAATTTCTTAATACAACCACAGAAATTATTGAATAATTTTATACAATATTTAAATGATGAAGGTTATTCTAATAAAGTATTAAAAGAATGGAATAATTATAAAAGAATAACAAATGATTTGTTAAATAGTTCATTAGAAGGAATTGATAAAAAAAAAATTAAAATAAAGGGAAGTGTTAAAACTTTTTATTATTTTAGTTATAATAAATTTAAATCTAAAATTCAAGTTTTATTTAAAGATCATAAAATAATTGAAACAGAAGATATAATGGATGACGAATTATTAGATATTTTAGAAAATAATTTTAATACACCAATAAATACAAAAATGCTTATAATAGATAGTGATAGTGATAGTGATTAAGTAATCTCTTAATTAACAGAGTTTATTAATAAATATTAGATTATTAATTATGAGAGATACTTACAAATCAATTAATTAGTGATTTATTTATAAATAGTCTAATATCATAATCAAGGTTGGTAGAAAAACATAAAAAAAAAAACAGTTTTCAAAAAAATTTTTAAAAAAAAAAAAATAAAAAAAAAATTTACAGAAAGTTTTTTTTTTTAGTGTTTTCTACCAACCTTTTTTTTTTTACTTTTTTTATATTTTATTTTTATTTTAGTTCTTTAATTTTTTTATTAAAATCATAACATTTTTTACACCACCATTTATTAGGTTTAGGATTATCAAAATGTTCGCAAATACATTTATCTTCTTTATCATAACAATTATTACAAATAGTTTTATTACAACCATAACATTTTTCATAATTATTTTCAAAATAACATTCATTCTCAAATTCAGTATCTTCACAAACAGAATATATTACATTTGTATTACAACAATCACAAATACCACTATTTATTAAAGTCAAATTTTTTTCTTCTACACAATATTTATTTAAAGAATTAAATTTATTCTCCATAATTTTATATTGTTTTTCATATTGTTCTTTCATTTGAATCATAATTAAAATTAGTTCGTCATTACCGAGTTTATCCATTATTTCTTTGTTGGTTATTATTTAGTTATAGAAAAATCAAGTTTGAAAAATGTTTTTTTTATTATCCGCAAATAATGATAAATGTTGAAATAAAATAAAATCGATTTTAAAAATTTTATATTTTATTTTTATATTTATTATCATTATATTTTATTATTGCTTGTCTTCTTATTTCTACCGCTTCTTCAATAGTATTAAATCGTCCTAAATATATTTTAATTCTATCTCTTGATAATGTTGCTTCGTATTTATTGTTTCTTTTTCTTATACCTATAAAACCAAGAGGATTTCTTATTCGTCTATTTATATTGTTTTCTTGTATTGTAGTCCAACGAAGATTACTAATAATATTATTTATTGGGTTTCTATCAATATGATCTACTACTGGAAAATTATAATGATTTTTAACAAATGCTATTGCTAATAATCTATGAAGTGAAAAATTTTTTTTTGGTGTTTCTAAATTTTTATTATATAAAGTATAATTGTAATATCCTCTACACATCCACTTTTTCATAAATTTATTATATTTATTTTTTAATTTGCCTTCTTTATTTATTGAATACATTTCAAAAGGTTTTTGTAATGGTATAAATATATCTGTCATATATAGTATATTACATTATATTTTTTAAGTAATATAGTTTTTATTTAGTAATTTGTTTTTTTATTGTATATAAATTAAATAATGTATTTAGAAATTATCTAACAAATAATATATATAAGTATAATGAAAAAATATGTATATTCTTACATAACTTCTACTGTTGAATTTAAAGATACTAATATTATAAATTTATGTGATAAAATTAATGATTATGAAAAATTAGATAAAAAAATAAATAAATGGAATATTTTTAATTATTATCAAAATAAAACTAAAAATCCTAATCCAATTCTATTAAATATAAACAGAAAGCAATTATAAATATTCTAAAAAACAATTACTTTTTTCTCCATTAATTTTTCAAACTTTCTTGCTTTTAGTCCTGTTATATGTTTATCCGTATTTAGATGACGTTGTAATCCTGATAGTGAAACCTTTGCTCCACATTCACAATTAAATTTTTGTAATACTATACCAATATCACTATTTTTTTTAACCATTTCATTTACATTTTCTATAAAACTTTTTTTTTCTTCTTCATCCATTATATAGTATAATATAATTTTTATTAATTTTATTTATATAATAATATTATTATTACTATTTAAAAACAATATACTAATATAATATAAAATGGAAACGATAATTAAAACAGTATTAAATGAAGACATAAAAGATAGTAGTTTTAAAAATTATTTATCTGCTACTAATAAATTATTTAATTTATGTAATAGTAAAAAACCTTATAAATTAGATATGACTGAAAAAGAAATATTAAGTGGATTAGGAAATGTAATAAATAATTTTAAACAATTACACGAATTTTTAGAATCAAATGATTATTCTAATTCTACTAAAAAAAATTATATGAATATTATTTTAAATATAATTTTAAAAATTAAAGATATAGAAAAGTATTTTAGATATAAAAATAAATCAAAACTTATTATTGGAGAGATTAAAGATTACTGGTTGAAATTAAGAGAGATTGTTGAAAAAAAATATAATGATAAAAAAAATAAAAAAACAGAATTAGAAAAAGTTATTGACTATCAAACATTTCGTGAATTAATTATAGTAGATGATAAGGATACAGAAAAATTATATGGTCTATATGAAATTAATAAAAATGGTGAAGTAAGAAGTGTTAAAACAAAAAAAATTTTAAGAGGCAATTTAAATAATACAAGAAAAGAACCAAGAATTACTTTGATTACAGAAGACAAAAGAAAAAGAACTTTTTATATTTGTGATTTAATGTGTTCTACATATTTACATAGAACTCGTGATGATGATATATTTATTTTTAGAGATTCAAATAGAGAAAATCTTAATTTAGATAATTTATTATATGTTGAATATACAAATGGGAATGTTGATTTTTATAATCAATATAGTCTTGTAAAACTTTCTTATAAAGAAGAACCAAAAAAAGAAAAACCAAAAAAACAAGAAACACATGATCTAACAGAAAAAGAAGAAACAGAAAAAATTAAATATCCCTGTGTTTTAAAAATTCATAATACAAGAATTCATCTTGGATATTGTGATACAAAGATTGAAGTAGAAATAATGTTAGAAAAAAAAGCACAGGAATTATATGAAATAATTGAAGGATTAAAAGATTAGATTTTATAAATATATATATAATTTTTTTTTTGATTTTATAATATAATATATATTAACGATGAGTGTGAGAAGTTTAAATGGTCTGTCATCAACAACCACTAATGTTTATATAAATACTAACCTATCTGCTATACTACCATTAGAAGAATCACAGAGTTCATTTAATAATCCTATTGTAATTAGTATGAAAGGCTTAACTGGTTTGGGAACAGCAGGACAATATATCAAAATGAATGCTGGGGCAACCGCATTAGAATATGGTGATGCCGACCCATCTTTTATTAGAATAGCAGACGAAACTATTGGTTCAAACAGTTATGGTATTTTATATGATCCAACTTATCCAAAATCTCTCGGTAATGCGTATTTGAAATATCATACAAACGGAACTGATTTAAGATTAAATACGCGTGTAGGAACTTCAACAGGCATACATTTAGATTATGGAAATAGTAATGTTTTTTCATTTTTAAGTGGTGGAACTATGAAAGTAAAAAATTCGGGACAATCTCAATATGAATTTACTTATCCTAATCAAAGTGGGACAATCGCATTAACTAGTGGAATACCAACTCAATATTGGGGGTTCAGTTCTACAAATACTGGTGTGGTTTATCCTACATCCACAGCATATAGTGTATTGATAGGAACAAGCACACCAAGTTCTGTATCATATTCATTAGAAACAAGTAAATCTATTTTATGTGGGGATAAATTAGATGTGTTAGATGATTTAACCGTAAGCAATATTTGGAGAGTAGAATATTCATCTCCTTATACTTATTTTTATGACCCTACTAATTATAGCAGTAGTAATCCGTTTAATCAATATCACACGAACGGCACATTATATTCAAGTAATCTACCAGTTAATAATGGAACAAGCAGTAATTTCAAATGGTCTGTTGGTAATTCAAAACAATTAATGAATTTAGATGCTACTGGGTCATTAACTGTATTTGGAACAACACAGAGTGAAATTAAAATTATGAATGATGGTAATACTAATGATGTAAGTATATTGAATTTTACTAATAATAGTAGTCCTGATTTCTATAAATTTGAATTTAAAAATTCAGCAAATACATTTACTTTATGGAATTATACAAATCCTGTATTTAATCACGACGCAGTTAATGATATTTTTACTATTGAAGCAGATTTAACAGTAAAAAACAATATATATAATACATCGGCGATAGATATTAAATGTTCTAATGCTAGTGGTGCTAAATCTATATTAGATTTTTCTATTGCTGGCGTTGGGTCAAAGTTTCAATATATATACGACCTCAATAGTGATTCATTTTTATTAAAAAATATAGCAGGAACAACCCTAACATCAATTAATACATTTAATGAATTCACTACTTCTATGAAAACTACTATTCAAAACCAATTAATTTTAACTGGTTCTGCTCCACAAATATCAAATGGAACTTATACATATACTCTACCAAGCAGTAGTGGAACACTAGCGTTAGAAGCGGGTGGATGGGAAAATTTTAATTCTATTACATTAAAACCTTCTAATACAAGTATAGAAGCAATTTTAGTAAAAAATGCTATTGAATTTTATGATAGTTATTCAAGTCCAACCGAAGGTTTTCAAATTTTAGTTAATCATACTGATAATACATTTAAAATTACAAATTTATCAAACAACAAAAATATATTTACTTTTGATAATGATACAGATATTATTACTTCAACTATGAAGCATTCAATAAGCAATCAATTAGTTTTAACTGGTTCTGCCCCTCAAATTTCTAATGGAACATACACATATACTCTACCAAATAGTAATGGAACATTAGCATTAACAAGTCAAATACCTTCTGCTCCAAATAATATTAAACTCGCAGATATTACAAATTATGGAATAATTTATGATCCTACTTATACATTATCACTAGCAAATTCTACTTTGAATTATCATACAAACGGAACAACTGTAAGATTAAATTGTAGAGTAGATAGTGGCGGTAGTAGTTCAAATATAGGTTTAGATTTCGCTAGTAATAATGTTTTTAGGTTTGATAGTAGTGGAACTATTAATGTTAAAAATTCAGGACAAAGTATGTATAGTTTTAATACACCAAATAAATCAGGCACAATAGCATTAACAGATGATATTTATTGGACTAAGGTTGGAACTGAACTTCAATACGGCGCTGGGGATGTGAGATTTAATAGTTTAGTTGCTTATAATAGTATTAGTAATAAAATTATAAACAATACAAGTTATGGATGGCAATTTCAGGGCACTTCTGCTCGTCAAATCTCAATAACTGGTGCTACTTCTTATTATCCTTTTATAGGTTCATCTTCATCATATCCTTATGTAAATCATATTAATAATATAGGTGATGCTTATAGAATATCAGGCACAGCAGCAAGTAATTTAAAACACGAATTTTTTGGTAGAGTTGGTATTCAAATTGCTTCACCAGCAGTCCCTCTACACGTAGCATCTCAAAGTAGCGGTGGCGGAACTTTTACAAGTGGTTTCTATGCTCGTTCTTATGCTGCTGGTGGCGGTTTTGCGAGTAATAATGGATATTCACTATGGAATAACGACCCTATTAGTATAGTTGGTGAAGGTGGTGGTTATTTTAAAACAGGTTATATAGTAGCATCTGATGAAAGAATAAAAACAAATATAGAAGATGTGCCTGATAATTTAGCATTAGAATATTTAAGAGATATACCGTGTAGATATTATGAATATATAGATAAAACACGTGGTTATGATAAAACAATTGGATTTATAGCACAAGAAGTAAAAGAAATATTCCCTCTTGCTGTATCTATTGGAGAAGAAATTGTGCCTGATGTATATAAAAATATTACTTGTATATGGACTGAAAAAGAAGATAAATTTATTTTGAGTTCGCCTGATTTGACAAATGTTAGTGGTATTGAATATCTATTTTATGGACTGTGTGAATGTGAAGAAAATGAAGAAAGAATAAGTTGTGTTGGTAATGAAGATAATACATTTACATTTGATAAAAAATTTGATACTGTATTTTGTTATGGTAGTGAAGTAAAAGATTTCAATAGATTATCACACGAAAAATTATTTACTTTAAATTTTAGTGCTACACAAGAAATAGATAAAATACAACAAACACATATAACAGAAATAGCGTTATTAAAAGAAGAAAATGAAACATTAAAAATAGAATTAGAAGGATTAAAAGGCATTATTAATAAATTAGTAAAAGCAACTTCATTTAAAAATTTTAAAGAAACAATAGCATAATAAAAATATTTATTTAATATATAAATGTCTGCTGAATTAATTGCTATAATTAGTGTGTCAGGTTCTGTTCTTGCTACATTAATTACAACTATTTTTACTTCTATGTCATTAAGTCGTTGTAAAAATATTAGTTGTTGTTATAGTTGTATTTCTTGTGATAGAGAAGTTGTTAAGGATGAAATAGTAGCACAAGCATTAGAAAATAATAATATTTAATTTAAATTTTTTTTATTTATTAATAATATAAAAATGTCTCGCAGAAGCTCTAATACAAAATCTTTTAAACTAAATGACCCGTTTAATTTTTTAAAAAAAGCAACAAAAACAATAGCAGGTCCTCTAACTAATTTATTTGGAATAAATCCATTTACATCTAAGGATACAAAGGCATTTAGAGAATATACTGATATAAGACAAAAAAATTTAGATAGGGGATATAGAAAAGGAAAATATTATGATTATTTAGATGTTGAAAAAGATAGAAAAAAAGCAGGTAAATCATTTGGAAAAATGTTAAAACCAATATTACCAAAACAAGAAAAAACAAAGAAAAAAAAAGAAACTATTACAAATAAAAAAGGACAAAAATTAACAATTATAAGACCACCAATACCAAGACCTAATCCTTAAATAAAATAATAAAATAATAAAATAAATAATATATATTTAATAATTATATGAAGAAGGGAATACCAATTAAATCAACAAGAAAAGGAAAAAAATTAATGGTTCTTACACCACAAAATAAAATAATACATTTCGGTCATTCGTCATACGAAGACTATACACAGCATAAGGATAAACAAAGAAAAAAAAATTATTGTAATCGTAGTGCTGGAATAAAAGATAAACAAGGAAACTTAACTAAAAATAATAAAGAGAAAGCGAACTATTATGCTCGTAGATTTTTATGGGAGTGTTAAAGACCTAATCCTTTTAAAATTTGTAAATGTGAATAATCTTTTAAAGTAGGTTCTACTTTTTTTTCTTCAACTTTTTTTTCTTTTTCTATTAGATCATGTGTTGCTTCATTTTTTGGTGTATCATTTGGTATATCTATTGGTGCTGATTTTGGTAATACTTTTTTATTTTTTCTTCTTCTACTAATTACTATTTCTTGTTCGCTATCAGTTGAATCGTCTTCAATTATAATTCTTGGTTTAGTTTTCTTCTTCACTTTTTTTTTAACTACAACTGGTTCTTCTTCTTCTTCTTCTTCTTCTTCTATTACTGGTGCTGGTTTATTTTTTTTTGCTACTGTTTCTTTTTTTTTAATTATTTCTTTTTTAATAAATTCTTCTTTATTTTCTAAAATTTCTTTATTTTTATTAGGAGGTTTAGGTGGAGGTTTTATACCTGCTTCTTCATTTGCTATTTTAGTTGCTTCATATCTAATTTTATTCGCTGCTTGTAATTTAGCAAAATTTGCTTTTTGTGCTGCTGATTGAACCCTTTTTTTTTTTGGTGGAGGCTTTTGAATTGTGCCGTCTTCTTCACTCTCACAGTCTTCAACTACTGGTTCTTCTTTAATCTCATTAGTGGGTTCTTCGGCGATTTGTTCGCTTTTTTTACGGACCATTATATTTAATTAATATATTTTATTTTTGAAAATAATTTTTAAAATTGATTTATATTTTATTTATTTATAAGACTAAATGACAGACAATAAAAAAGTAAAATGTGATAAATGTGGAGTAATGATTACTAAAAATTATTTAAAAAAACATATTAAAACTATGGTATGTAGAAAAATGTGGGACACTTCCTTATTAGATACAGATAGTGATAGTGATAGTGATATTAAAAGTGATATTAATAGTGATAATAATATTATTATTTTTGAAGAAAGCTTTGAAGACCCTGGCGAATTAGAAAGTTATTTTGATAGACATATTAATTATGCTAGTGATAATGAAGAAGAAAAAAAAAATATAGAAAAATAATTATAAATATACTTTATTATTAATTAGAAATTTTGATTTGAAACCATTATAAATTTGACTGCGTTGCGTATCAACAAAAATAAAATTATAAGGAGTGCTATATACTCTAAATAGTATATCATTAAATGTATTTTTAGGACAACTAAAAAATTCTTCATATAGCACTTCTAACTCGCTTCTTGTATTACGAGGATCATAGATACATAGATGGGTAAGTTGGTGGCGGAGAAATGGAGGCAGTTGTGTTAGTTTTTGTGCTGAAATTATAACAGAAACACTACCACTTTCTTCTTGCTCTCCTGTTTCCTCGTTAATAATTGGACGACCGATGTGCCTTCCATTATTAAATAATTTTTTAAGAATTATCGTTTCCTGACCCGCTTTTTTAATTTCTGATCCTAAATCATCAAGGATTACTAATGTTCTCCCTTCTAATCCTTCTTCATTTTGTATTCTATCAAAAATAATTTCTAAATCTTTTACACTTGTATAAAATCTATCGTCAGGCAATTTGGGGCGTTGAGATTGTGATTTAACACTTGGACTAACAATAAAGACATTACTGAATTTTCTATTGTATATTCGTTTTTTGCCTGTTGCTTGTGTCAAACTTTGTATTAAATTACTTTTTCCGCTCCCTGATTTGCCTATACACGCCATTCTAAAAATTCCTGCTGGTAAAGGCTTTGGTATATTCTCCATTTTATCATCACAAGCATAATTAAAGACTTGAACTTCTACATTATCTTTAATGGGGATTTCTTGTAAATTATCATTAACAGTATCATCATCCATTCTTATAATTATAATATATATATTATTTATCTATATTTATCTTTTTTTGAGAAAAAAAAAGTAAATTAAAAAATATTAATAATTAAATGAAAGTATTAGATTTATTTTCAGGTTCAGGTTCAATTAAAAAATACTTTAAAGATAAAGAAAATGTAGAAGTAATTTCATTAGATTTTTGTAAGAAATATAAACCTGATATTTTAATTGATATTATGTTATGGGATTATAAAGAATATCCTATTGGTTATTTTGATATTATAATTGCTGGTCCTGAATGTAAAGTATTTTCAAATTTACAATATACTTGGATTGGTAGAAAATGGACTGATAAAGAACATTTAGAAGAAGAACAAAAGAAAAATGCTATATATATAAATAAAACTATTGAAATAATAGAATACTTTAATCCTAAATATTATTTTATTGAGAACCCATTATATTCTAAAATATGGGATCATGTTGAAAATGAAAATTATTTAAAAGACTTTATTATTGTGGATTATTGTGCCTTTGGATTTGTTTATAAAAAACCAACAAAATTCTTAACTAATTTAAAAAAAGAAAATAAACGCTGTATTTGTAGTGGGACACCAAAACATCCTATGAGGTTAGGTATTGCGAGTAAAAAATTCTTAACAGAAAGACCAAATATAAAAATGGCGGATAAAACAACTACATTACAACGATATTCATATCCACCAAAATTATTAGATTACTTTTTTCAAGATATATAAAAGTAAAATAAAATGAATTTTAAAATAAATATCTTATATAAATTATAAAATGTCTTTTTTTAAAAAGTTTTTTACAGCACCTCTTAAACTAACAGGAGCTTTTCCTAATTTAGCAAATGATGTATGGAGTGAAGAATTTAGAACTCCTTGGAGCGATAGTGCTAAAAGTATAAATGATAAAAAAGTAAAACGAAAAAAAAAATTAGATAAAGTAATGGGGACATTAGTTTCAAAATCCAGTCCTGAATATATTAAAGCAAAAGAAGAAGCAGAATTAAAAGAAGCAAAAAAAATAAGTTCTAAAAGAAATTTCAAACCAAAAAAAACATTATCAAAAAACGATATTAATTTTATAAAAACAATAGATATATATTAAAAGAAATCATAAACAGCTTTACCAAATTTTTCTAATCCACTTTTTAATTCACTACCCGCAAATAAAAGTGTGCCTATGCCTGCTCCTAATCCAGCACCCACCAAAGCACCACCAGGACCAAATGTAGCACCCAGTTCTGTTCCCAATAAAACATCTGAACCAACAGCAACCATAGCACTTGTTAAACCAGCAGCAGCACCACCTACTCCACCTCCAACAATATCAGCACCTGCTTCTTGTATATCTTTTCCACCACCTAATTTTTGTATGCCTTCTGCTGTATATTTTGAAGCATATTGTCCTGCTTCTGCTCCTGCTATACCACCAGCAATTTCGGGGGCAAGGGCAGCGTATCCCACAGCAGAAATTGAACCCTCACCTACTAACCCTGCTATTGTGCCTCCTAATATTTTTTTCGCACCTAATGCTTCCTGTGCTAATGCTTGACCTGCTCCTGCGGTTGCTCCTTCAATCGCAGTTTTTTTTGCTTCCCCAATATTTTTATAACCAGGTATTAAATTGAATGCTTCACTTGACCCCTTACCAATTAAAGCACCTAATGCTAAATTAGATAAATTCATTCCTCTTGAAAATTCTTGAAGCGAATTACCTTCTCTACTTAATCCGTCTAAACCAGACTCTTCCATAGTTAGAGAAATATTTTTAGCATTATCTTTATATTCTAATAGTTTTGCTTTTTGTGCTTCTGTATCATTTCCCATAAATAGTTTTTTTTCTTCTGGTGATAATTTATTTTGTATATCCTCAGCACCTTCTAATGAATTATTTAATCTTTCTTGTTGTTCTTCTCCTATCGGTCGTCGTTTTCTATTGCGTTTTGTTAAATCACTATTTTCTTTTGAAATACTATTTTCATCAGTTTTTCCTTCTACTGTATCTGCTATATGTTTTGCTTCACCATTTGTAAATTTTCCACCTGCTTCAATCCAACTTTGAATTAAATTACTATTAGCATTATGTCTATTACCTTTTAAACGAAATCCTTTTGGTGTTTCAATAATATCGTTTGTATGTGTGCCTTTCCTCAACATTTCTGTATATGATTCATTATTTTTAATACTATTACTTATATCTATTAATGAAGGACCTTGATGAAGTTTTACATAATTATTCATTAATTCATTATGTAATGTATCTAACTCTGCTTCACCAACTTTTCTTGAACCTGAACTTAAAAAATTTTCTATTCTATGACTATCATAAACATTAGTTATATGTCTTACTAAATTTTTAGGATTAAATGATAATATATTTTTTTGATATACTTGTAAAGGTTTTACACTATCTACTTTTAAATTACTTTTATTAGCAAACGCTAAACCAAGACTAACTGGGTCTTCTGTTGTTCTATAAATTTGTTGTATTGATTCACTATTATTTCCTACTAAATGTCTTGGTCCTACTAATGGATTAAAACTTGTAGAAGGGACATTATATTTATTACCTATTCCAATCGCCATACCCCCACCTCTACTATAACCTCCCACATGATCTACATTTCCATATTTTGCTCTAACCGCTTCAAACTGTGTTTCTGCTTGTGATATTTGACTAGGTTTTCCAACAGGCAAACCAGCAATATTATCTGTTTCCGTTCCACTCGCTATACGAGCGTCTGTATGTAAATCATCTGGATTAGGTTTATTAGTTAATGCTGTGCCCCTATAATGAATTTCAACAGTATCACCAGTTGTAGATGGTCTTCTAATAACTATTCCACTACTATCACTTAATTCAGTATCAATTACAGAACCGTCAGTTAAATTTTTATTTAAATATTCTTGTGCTGTTTTAAATTCGTCATCATTTAAATATGCTAATTTAGAAGCATTAGAAAATTTTGCTCGTTCTACTGCGTCTGCTGGTAGATTGTCTAATGAAGGTTTAGTTGCTCGTGCTAATAAAATACCACTTGTAATATCTTTTTTTGTTCGTTTTGATTTATCATCAGTTGGTTCTTTGTCATTATGAAATGCTGAATTATAAGCTTTACTTAATTCGTCTGTATCAATCCCAGTTTGTTTTTTAATAGCATCTGTCATTTTTTTTTTTGCTATTTCTTGTAATGCTTTTTTTTCTTTATTAGCATTTTCAATAGGTGTATTATCACTATCTGTTTTTTTTGTAAATGATTCTGTTTTTTCTAATAAAGATTTATGTGCTTTTTCTTGTAATTCAAATCTTCTTACATAATCTTCATAAGGTATTCGTCCTGAATATTCACTACGACTAATCATATACTTTTATAATTTATTTTTTTTTTATAATTAATATTATATGAGTGATTTATATTCTTATTTAACTCAAACAACTTTAAAATCAAAAAAAAAGAAAAATAATAAATTAAAAAAAAGAAGATTAAAATGGGGAGCGAAGGGAGGCAAATATAATGAAAAACAAAGTAAAATTTATAATATGAAAGAAGATAAATTAGATAAATTATTAACCTTATTAATAGCACAAACTAATCAACCAAATAAAGTTGAATTAAAAAGACAACAAGATTTATTAAGTGATTTTTCTATTGCTTCTACTTTACAAGCAGACGAAATAGCAAAATCAAAAATGGGTAAAAATAAAAGTAAAAAAGATTCAACAGAAGATATACCAACAGATAAACAAATTTTAGCAGGAAGAATGGAAGAGTATAATACTCATTACGAAGATATAGAACAAGGATATAAGGAGTTAATAAGAACTATGGAAGAAGATGTAGGAGAAGATACTATAATTAGAAGAGAAGCATTTGATAATATAATTGATATGAAAAAAAATTTATTATCAAGGCAAAATAAATTAAGAGAAGAATTATTACAAGATATTAAACAAAATCCAGCAGACATAGCAGAATGGAGAGGTTTTATAGAACAGAGTGAAGTAGAAACTTCTAAATTATTAGAATTAGATAATAATGCTAATCAAATTATATTTGATAATACAAGTAAGGCTTTTGAAAAAGGAGAATTTTTATCACAGCAAAAAGTAGAAGACGCAAAAAAAAATCAACAATTAGCAGAACAATTATTAACTCAAAGTCAAAATGAAAAAATAAAAACAGAACAATTAAATCAACAATTAGAAGAAGCAATAGAAAAAAGTGATAAACAACAAAAATTTTTAAGTAAAAATATAACAGAAGTATTTGATAAAGGTGAGGCAAAATTACAATCATATATAACTGGTAGTGATCCAACCGCTGCTTCAACAGAAAACTTTAAATTTGGTATAGGAATGACTGGTTTGACGCAAGATTGGTTAAATGTAAAAAAAGATTATCAAAAAGCACCTGAAAGACAACAAGCACTTTTAAGAGCTTTAAATAAGAAACGACAAGAACAAGAACAATTTAAACCAGTTGAAAGTATTTTTTCAGCATTACCGCCTGGTTCATTAATGCTACAACGGCAATCATCCGAAGATTTAATTGGAGCACCAGCACGAGTAGAGGTTCAATCAGTAGATAGTGGTAATGATATTTAAAATTATAAAAAGGTTGGTAGAAAAACATAAAAAAAAAAACTTTCTGTAAATTTTTTTTTTTTTTTTTTTTTTTTAAAATTTTTTTGAAAACTGTTTTTTTTTTTACGTTTTTCTACCAACCTTGATTATGATATTAGACTAATTATAAGTAAATGACTAATTAAATTATTTATAAGTATCTCTCATAATTAATAGTCTAATATTTATTAATAAACTCTGTTAATTAAGAGATTATCTATAACTAATAAATATATACTGTAAAATCAAAAAAAAAAGTAAAATATTAAAACTTTTACTTTTTTTATATTATTTATTTATTTCAAAAATTGCTTTACCAAAAACATCAAAATATGGATGAAGTTGCCTCATTTTTTTTACATTTAATTTTTTCTTTTTATGTTTTTTTTCTATCTTATTTTCTTCTTCTGGTTTTTTTCTATAATGCTCCATTATCTCTTTGTAATCAAACATTATATATATTATAATATTTTATTCTTCTATTATTTCATTTACTACTGGTTGATTATTTTGATATTCAATAATATTTTTCTTTTCTTCATATTTATTTTTTATATTATTTAATTCTTCTTCTGTATATTCTAAATCTAATTTTTTTCTTGCTACTAATTCTAAACAAATATCAGGCAATCTAATTTCACAATCATTTAATAAAAAATCTTTATACATTTTTATTTTATCATTTTTAGAATAATTACTTTCTTTTAGTTCTTCTAATTTATCTAATTCGTCTGTGAATTCTAATCCTGTTTTCATTATTAATATATAATATTTTAATTTTAAAATATTTACTTTTATTATAATGAATAGCGACAGTCCAATAGATTTATTATTGCGACAAATGAATAATAGACAAATTCAAGGAGCAATAGATACACAATATTTACAATTAAAAGAAGAAATGAAAGAAAAAAGTTTAGAAAAATTGACAGCAAGACAAAATAGCAATAAAGGCAATAGAAATAATAATGATAATGAGGATTCTAAACATCATCCAAAAGTATTAACAAGATTAAACTATTGGAAAGGAGCAATCCCAAAAAGTGAAGAAGAGTCAGCAAAAGACTTTTTTGCTATTCAAAAACCATTAGAAAAACAAGAATTAGAAGATGATAATATTACAAATCTAATGACAAAAATATCTAAATCAAAAGAATTAGATAAAAAAAGTATTAATAATTTAATGATGAATTTATTAAAAAAGAAAGCGACGGACGATAGAGATATTAAAAAGGGTGAGGAAATAAACTCTGCCTTGTTTGATAAAGTATCTAAGCAACCAGTATTTATGTCACAATTTTAAATTATAATATATATAAAAATATAATGAAAAAAAGATCTTTAAAAAAAGAAGAAATAGATTTATTTAAAACTCACGAGAAACATTATTCAAAAAAACATATTACTTTTATGAAAAAATTTATTAAGGAGGGCAAAGGTTGTTTCTCACAAGCACATAAAGAAGCACAAAAAAAAGTTGGTAAATAATTTTTAAATAAAATATTATATAATATAGAATGAATAGGACGAGGGGTGATGTGTTTATAACTATAAGGAGCAGAGATTTATTAATTACTGGTGATCCTGAATTTAATAATGCTGGAAGATTTAATTTATTTGAAACTATTAATGCTAATGAAGACGAGATATTAACAGTAGAATTAGTATCAGCAACTATACCTAATTCATTTTATAATTTATCTAATAATAATAATAATAATAAAATAAAATTTAAAGAAGGAACTAATGATTTTGTAGAACTAACAATAGATAGTGGTTCGTATGATATAATAGAATTATCTACTAAATTAAAAGCTTTGTTAGAAGCACAATCTATAATTTTTGGAAATTCTTATACTTATACTTTTACTTATGACGAAATAAATAATCTATTAACTATTACTAATAGTGGGAATGATGCGGTCTTTGATTTTACAGGGAATAATACCTGTCGTAGGTTTTTGGGTTTTACCAGTTCAATACAAACTATTAGTAATGCTAATGGGATTACAAGCAATAGAGCGGTTGATATAACAGATACAAGAAATAGTATTTTTATAAGATTACCAAATTTAAATAATAATAAAGTAATAGAAAGTAATAATGGGAAATTCTCTAATGTAATAGCACAAATCCCAGTTGAATTATCAAGAAATACTTTTTTTACATATAATCCACCAATTGGTTTCAGGTGTGAATTAAACCAAAAAACTATTAATAGTATAGATATATTAATAACATATCAAGAAGAACAAAATAATATTAATTTTGAAAAAGCAGATTGGGAAATAAATTTATTAATAGGATTTTTTAAAGCACCCGACCATGTAATAAATCAAAGAAGACAAAGTCATTCATTAGAACAGGATATGTTAAATCGTGTTAATACTTATTATAGAACAACAGAAGAAAAAGAAAAAGAAGATAAAGAATTAAGAAAATTTTTTGTAGAAAATTTAAAAGATTATAAAAGATAAAAGATTTAAAATTATATTTACTTTTATATATAATGGAAATTTATATAAATACCGAAATAACTGATATTCTTGAACCACTATGTAAAAAATTTTATAGTGAATGTTTAGACGAGGACGAAAGTTATTATCAATATTTTAAAGAAATGAATAAAGAAGAAAAATTTAATAATTATGTTTATACAATAATAAGTGATAAAAAATGTTTTAAAAGTTATTATGATTTATTAATAAAAAAAGTAAATAAAAAAGAAGTTAATGAATTTTTTTATAATTATTTAAAAATGAAACAGAAAAGTCAAAAAAAAATATGGAGTTGGAATGAATTAATGGAATTTAATATAGACCCTTATTGTGAAGATTTAGAAATTAATACAACTTCAAAATATAAATTTTTTTAAAGTAAAAGTAAAAATAAAATATACTAATATAATATAATGGAACAGAACCCAACTAATTTATTTAATGTATTTTTAAATTCTAATGATAGTATAGATATTGTAAATGTATCATTAATTCTTGGTAATGTGAATGCTGGTGGTATTGCTTCAACTTCAATAACAAATGTTAGTTCAACAAGAAAATTATTTGCTGGAATGCGTGTTAGTGATGACGGAACTTATATAAATGCTGGAACAACGATTGCTTCAATTGATTCTGCTAATGATACAATAACTTTATCACAGAATACAAAAGCAGGTGTCGCTGCGGTGAATCATATATTTAATTTTTCAGGTTCTAATAGTTCTAATAGTTGTATATTTAATCTTGGTTCAGTATTAGACCAAGCACCAAACGCACAAGAATTAGAAAATGTAAGTAGTTGTTTAATAAAAGTAAAATATTTTACAATAGAACGAACAAGTGCGGAATTCACAGCAGATCAAGTATCAACAGTTCAAATAAGAATGAATAATCAATATCCTAATAATCTTGAAACACAACCAATAAACCCTTCTTATAATACAAATACTATGACTTCAAATATAATAGGATTATTACCAACAGGTTATACAGATTATACTTATAGTGATTTAAATTCTAATCCAAATGATTATGTTTCTATTGCTAATCCATTCAAAGGTCAAACAACAATTAAATTAACTAATCAAAATGGAACATTATTATCTAATGCTTCAACACAAGATAAAGAATGGAATATGTGGTTATGTATTTATATACCAGTTCAACCCAAAATTGTAAATTTAAATATGCCTTCAATTAATTATTAATTAATTATTAATTAAATTAAATTAAATAAAAAAATTTTATTTTTTTTTATTTGTATTAAGTATAATGGAAGAACAAACCCAAACCCCATTTGAAATGCGTTTATCGGATGTGCCTTCTGTGCCCTCCCCACCTCTTAACCTTACTTATGCTACCTGTATCCCTTCTAATGGTGCTGTATTTACTCAATCGCAACAAGTTCGCCTACCTATCAACGCTCCTGCTGAAAGCTTTGTTGATCTTAAACGAGCATATATGAAATTTACTATAAAAAATACATCAGGTGAAAAACAATATTTAGATCCTGTTATTGGTGGAGCAACTGTAATAGATACTTGGAGAGTAGTGGGGGGCACAGGGGCTTTATTAGAGGAAGTCCAGCACTATAACGCTTATTACGCTATGCTTAAAATAAATGATAATCATTCTGTTAGTTCTTCATTACGCCACGAAATGGAAGGAGCAGCGACTAACTCTTGCCTTGATTTAAATTGTATTACTGGAACTGCCGAAGCGGCATTAGGTGCTACTGGATTAACTGCTCTTGCGAATGGAGCAAGTAGAACTATTACACATCGTCCTGCTTCTGCTTTTCTTAATATGGATAGATATGCTCCTCTTGGATTTTGTCAGGGAATTACATATATTGATATAACCCTTTGTAGTAAAGAAATGGCGATGATTTGTGCGAGTGATAACGCAGGATCAGGATACGAAGTTAGTAATTTTGAACTTCATATCCCAGTTTTACAACCTGGTCCTGAATTCGCGGGTATGTTTAGAAGTGCTATGGCGTCAGGTGTGCCTATTCAAATACATTCAGTAGGCGTTCAAAATACTCAACAGACCATTACTTCGGCGGTTGGAGGTAGTGAAACCCTTACATTTTCTACTCGCAAACGCTCTGTTAAATCATTAGTCGCTGCTGTTAGACAGAACGCGGCTTTAACAAAAGATCTTGCTCCTTCTGTATCTTGTTTCTTAAATGCTGGTATTACGCAGTATAACTGGGGAGTTGGCGGTTTGCGTATCCCCGCACAATTAATCGCTTGTTCTACAAGTGATAAAGGTGAATTAATTGCTAATACTCAACAAGCACTCGGTTATTACAATAGTGATTTACGAGGAGTTGATTGTATTTCTGCTCTTGAAGATGCTAAACCCGTATCTCTATATTATCGTTCTCTTTCTGATGATATTGCTGGTAAAAATTCTAAATGTTTCTTTGCTATTGACCTTGAATCGTATAATGCTTCATATGCTGGTAAAAATCTTGCGGGTCAAGGATTACCTCTTGTTCTTCACGCACAAACAGGCACAGGTATTCAGTCTGTATCAGCAGCGATTGTTGATACATTCGTAATTCACGACCAAATGTTCGTATTAGAAGGACAGACTGGCGTAATGAGCGTAAATTCTTAATTTTAAATATGACCCCATATAAAAAAATAAAAAAAAATATTTTTTATTATTTTTTATTAATATATATAAGTAAATATAGTAATAAAATAAATATGTTGAAATATTGAATTTAAATAAAGTAAGTTTTTACTTTTTTTTTGAAAGAAATTTGAAAAATTCTACACTACACACTCTCTACTAAACGAAATCTCATAGGGGTTCGCATTTAAAGAAATTCTAAAAAAACCTAAACTATGTTTCGGTATAAATCTACGAT
>WLWF01001075.1_pt1 | contig 24083 bp, 12 predicted proteins | sample 6718331 | NCBI WGS metagenome assembly WLWF01 (sample SAMN12718692, study PRJNA515312) | sponge metagenome | isolation source: marine sponge | host: Mycale hentscheli | place: New Zealand: South Island, Marlborough, Capsize Point | collected 2003-05-01
ATCATACTACAAATATAAGGATTTATTTTCGGTTGGCAAAATTATTTGTCAAAAAAAAATAAATTAAAGTATTTATTTGCTGTAATGAATAAACTTTACTTTGAACCTAAAGGGTTTAAGATTAGTTTAAATAATAAAGTAATATTAAAAAAAAAGTTTTACAATGTCAAACCAAACAGAACAAAAAAATAATGAGTTTCATTTTGAGGTACCTTTTGATGTCTTACCTTTACCATCAAAGGGTTTATTATACCCAGGTAAAAGTGATTCTATTAAAGTAGAATATATGACAGCCGCGGATGAAAACATATTAACCTCACCTAATTTAATTAAAAGTGGTAAGGTTTTAGATGTACTAATAGAAAGAAAAGTTAAAGAATCCCCAATACCAGTAGATGATATGTTGGTTGGTGATAGAAACGCTATCATGGTTTGGTTAAGAGCTACCGGCTATGGTGAAATGTATCCAGTTAAAATGACTGACCCAGTAACAGCAGAAGAATTCGAATATGAAATCGACCTAAACAATTTAAAAAGTATTCCGATTGGTGCACAACCTGATGAACACAATGAATTTAATTTTACTTTACCTAAATCTAAAACAAAAATTAAGTTTAAAATGTTGACGGTTAAAGATGAAAGGGATATTTTACAAAAAAGTGAAAAAAGAACTAAGATAACCAAATCACCTATAACTAATTTATTGACTTCTAGGTTGGAAAAACAAATTGTAGAAGTTAACGGAAATAGAGACCCTAACTACATTTCAAAATTTATTCAAGTAATACCTGCTTACGATTCTTTAAAGTTTAGAGAATATATAGACTCTATAGAACCAGGTATCGACATGACTGTGGACGTGGAGGGCCCTTCTGGTGAACCCTTTCGTAGCCAAATTCCGATTGGAATCAACTTTTTTTGGCCTAACGCCAGAATATAAAATATCCTTAACGAGGGAAATATATTACTTAGTTAAACATGTTAAATTCTCTTACGAAAGCATTATGTCAATGCCTGTTTATGAAAGACGTATTTATTTAGATTATTATCAAAAAGAGATGGAAGAACAAAAAAGGGAACATGAAAGAGCTAAATCTAAAAAGCGTTAAAACATTTTTGCTGATATTTATATATAAAAGTAAAACATGTCTAATAGTAGATTAAAAATACGTGATATCATACTTGAAAAAGATTTCGGTAGTTTTATTACTGGTGATGGGGCTTTAGATTATAAAAACCTTATACCAGACCAACCTTTCGGTAAAAATAAACCGTATAAAAGAAAAGGTACTGATGTCGCTAATTCTGATGATAGTGGTTTATCACACGCTATAGCACAAGCTATGTTTAGTGCTGACAAAGCTGAATCTAATTTACAGGATATGGGTATTCGTGTTTCAGATTTACAAGACCAAGACACAATAGATTATTATAAAGCTTTAAAAATGTTTCCGTTTATCTTTTCTATAGATAAACCTATAGATGGGTTTTTTAACAACGAATCAAAAAACATTAGTGGACAAGCTTCTGTAGACCAAAGAAGTAATGCTAAGAAGTTTGTTGTTTATTTTACACATAATAGTGAAAAAGGTAAAATTGTTTATAGAATTAATTTTTCTTCAGATACTTTACAAAAAAACTTAAAAGGTACCGCTTTCGATTTACCTATGTTAATTAAAAATGAAATTTATAATGTTAGAATTTCTTTAAAAAGTGATAGTGGGCAAGAAGGTGAAGGACAAGAAGGTGAAGGACAAGAAGGTGAAGGAGATGGAAGTGGTGGACAAGAAGGAGATGGAAGTGGTGGACAAGAAGGAGATGGAAGTGGTGGACAAGAAGGTCCGTCTATACCTCCAGAAATAAAGAAGAATAGAAACGAAATATTTAGGTTGTTACTTAAAAATTATGGTAAATATGATGGAGCTATTGTATATGGTGACGGTTTTAAAAAAATAGAAGAGGCTAGAGAATATGCTAAACTACAGAGAGCCGTTAAAAAGGGTGATGTTGATAAATCTAAATTAAAAGAATTTAGAAATAAATCTAGTAGGGATAAATACTCAATGATGATTGCTAATCTTAGAAAGTCCTACCCAACAACATTTTTTAAAAAACTAGATAAGGCTTTTCCAGAATTTAAAATATCATACGCTAAACAACTTGGTGAGAATTACTTGTTAGAGGTTGAAAATGATGACAAATATAAAAGATGGAAGATAGTTTTTGGGGATGTTATTAGTAATGATGTTATAGATGTTTTAGATAAAAACATAAGAGGTTTTATGTTAGCTACAAAAAAATGGTTTGCGGTACCAATTAAATATAGAGGCAAGGTACAATCATATAAGGTAGATTTTGATAATAACAAGGTGAATGATTATTGGAATAATTTTTATGGGTCAAAAAAAGAATCTATACTTTCTATAGGTTCAATATTAGAGGAGGTTTTAAGTGAAAAAAGAGGTCCTAAACAAAAAGTCGCACCACCTAAAGGAACTAATATTGGTCAAGGTGAGAGGTGGGATGATAAAAAAAATCTACCAAAATATTATGATAGAAAATTAAAAATAGACTCTATACCTAACTTTGAGGGTGGTTCTAAGGGTTCTAAGGGTTCTAGTGAGTCTAATAGTGAACAAACAATAGTTGGGGGTAAATTAAAAATAACTGATGGTGGTGAAAATCCTTTATGGTCTGTAACTGGTGCTGAAAGTGCTGTTAATTCAGAATTGAAAAAAGGTGTTTCGATAAGAAAATCTAAAAAGAATAGAAATACAGTAATACTAGAATGGAAAAACCCAATAAAAATAGGTAATACAACAACCAAAGCTATGTTAATAAAACCAAATATGGGTGTTGATGATTTTTCTAATAAAATTATGGGTAGTGGTGTTAATGATGTTGAGGTGGAAATAGGTAGAAAAGCTGGTGGTGACGAGTCACTAGATAAACCATCCAAAGGTTCTATATCTCTTAAAGTTAAAAACTAAGTATGGGGTTAAAAGAAGATATAAAGTTACAACAGGAACGTCTTAGGGTTGAAAATGAAATCGCTAATAGGGTTGAAAGGCAAACTAAAAGTATGTCTAGTTATCGGGAAGGCGTTAAAGAAGTTAAAGAAAACGCTAAACAGATAAAACGACTTGACTCTGATATATTAAAGATAGAAGAGGCTATAGTAAAAGAGAAGTTAAAAGGTAAGGCAGCTTCAAAAGAATCGATAAAATTAGCTGAAGAACATAAAGCTAAATTAGAACAACAGAGAGCTCAAATAGTCGCAACAAACAAAGAGTTACTTAACGCCGGTAATTTAATGAAGGCTATGGGTAACTCCCTGATATCCTCGTTTAAAGGTATACTACCATCCCTATCCGATGTAATAAATAAAATATTAGAATTAGATGACATAACTAGGTCTACAGCAGCTAGTATTGGTTTATCGGGTGCTGGTTTTGATGCGATGAAAGCTTCTACTGAAGTGGCTAGACAAAGTGCTTCTCGTTGGGGTTTTGAATTAGAGGCGGGCGTTAAACTTATGGGTTCTTTCAATGAGGAAACTGGTAGAGCGGTTATATTATCGGCAGAAGCAAGTGAAAAAATGTTACAGGTTGCTAGAGCAACAAACATGTCTGCAGAAGAGGTGGGTACTATGGCGGGTCAAATGGAAGCGTTTGGTATGGGTGCAATACAGGCATCACAAACCATCGCTGATATTCAATCTATGTCTGAACATATGGGTGTTAATGCCGGTAAAGTAATAAAAAAGTTTCAACAAAATTTAGGTTTATTAAATAAAATGAATTTTAGGGGTGGTATGAAAGCACTCGCTAAAATGGCTGCACATTCTGAAAAATTCAAGTTGAGTATGGAAGCAGTGGCTAGTGTTTCTGATAAAGTATTTAGACCTGAAGGAGCTATTGAAGCTGCAGCTAGACTACAAACAATGGGTGGTGCGATGGCTCAGTTAGGTGACCCTTTTCAATTAATGTATCAAGCTAGAAATGCACCTGAAGAATTAGCTAAATCTTTAACAAAGGCCGCTAAAGAAAGTGCGACATTTAATAAAACTACAGGTGAGTTTGAAATGTCTGCACATGAATTAGATAGGTTACGTGAATCTGCCGATGCTTTAGGTATGGATTACACTGAATTAGTTAAAACAGCAAAACAAGCGGCTAAAGTTGATTATTTAGACAAGTTTTTACCTAGTGGTATGTCAGAAGAGGATAAAGGTTTAATAACTGGAATGACTCAAATGACAGATAAAGGTGCTGAAATTACCTTTATGGATAAGGATGGTAAATTACAAACAAAGTTATTGGGTGAATTAAAAGCAGAAGAAAGAGCCGGTATTATATCAAGAGCTAAAACAGATAAAGAAAGAGCGGAACAAGCTATGAGTGTAGCTAAAATGTGGACATCAATACAAAACGCTTTAATGTTAGTTGCTGTAGAAACATTACAACCTTTAGTTGATTGGTTAGGTAGTGGGGCCGGTAAAGAATGGATGATGGGTCTAGCTGATGGTTTAATTAGTTTCGCTAAAGGGATAAGAGATAGTTGGCCTGAAATTAAAAAAACTATGAAAGAGCTTTGGGAGACCTTAAAATGGGTCGGTTCTCATTGGAAATTAATATTAGCTGGTGCTGCAGTAGCTTTTGCTGCGTATTGGATTGCACAACAATTTGCTGCGGGTGCTATGTTTGGTATGGGATTCAGGTCTACATCTGGTGTTGGTTCACCTGTTAGTTCTGGTGGTTCTGGTGGTGGGTTAAGTAAATTAGGTCCTGGTTTAAAATCTTTTGGTGCGTCAATGAAAAACCCAGCAATGATATTAGCGATAGCTGGGGCTTTATGGATTTTAGCTGATGCTATTGAAAAACTTGCTTCAATACCTTGGCCAAACTTACTTTTGGCTACAGCTGTTTTAGTTGGTTTAGGTTTTGGTTTAAATTTATTTTTAAATAGTTTAGGTAGTATGGGAGCTAACCCTATGACCTGGTTGGGTGTCGCTCTAATATTGGCTGTGGGTGCGGCTATGATGATGATGGGTGCGGCGATATATTTTATATCAGCTGGTATTGCCTTAATAGTAGACTCTTTCACTAACATGTTTAGTATCATTAATATGGATAATATCGGGGCTATATTGATGTTAGGTCCAGCACTAATAATGGCTAGTTTAGGTATCATGGCTTTAGCTACATCTATTTTATTTATGGGTGTTGCCTTAGCTAACCCATTTGGTCTTTTAGGATTGTTGGCTTTAGGAGCCGCCGCGATGTCCCTTAAAGATGCCTTTTCAGGTGTTAATGCTGATGGTATTAGTGCGGCGGTGGATTCTGTTAACTCAGTAAACACCGAAAACATAGAAGCTTTAAAATCACTTTCTATGTGGTTAGGTATGATGGGTAATAGTATTAAAATAGAATTCGGTGAAATAAATGTGGATGGTGAAATAGATTTAGTGGGTCAAAATGGAGCAAAAGCTAATTCAGAATTATTAAACGACCCAATATTTATGAGGGAGTTAAAACGAGTTATAGCTGAACATACTGAAATGGATACTAAAGGAGGTAGATAATATGTATTTTTTAAAAGCTTTAAGCTTTAAGCTTTTATTTAATCTTTATTTTATTAATAGTTTATTTATAATTCTTAAAGCTCGCGCAATAAAAATATCAAGTAAAATTCGATATGTAAATATTTATTATAAAAAAGTTTAAGAAATTATGCCAGCAATAAACCCTAATAATTATAATATCGATTTTTTTCAAAGTCATGTTTTTGGTGATATAACCGATAATAGTTACTTATCTTACTTATTTCAACAAAATCTACCCGATATTGTACCTGAGTTAGTTAATGGACCGGCAGGTAATTTTCAAACACAATACGATGAAAAAGGTTTAGAAAAAAACGTTAATTATACACAGATAACTAACCCAGGTTCTATTGATGAATGGTTGTTAAATGGTAATTTTTCTGTTAACTTATTAGACGTAGCTTACCAAAACCCTTCACAAAATGTAGGTAATAATCAATACGGCCCAGCTTCATTACAATCTTTTAATTATGAAAACCCAGATTTAATAGTAGAAGACACTGGATATATCCAATATCAAACATCTGTTGGTGGGGGTATAGTTAATAATATTTTAACTGAAGGTTTGGACGCTGTAGGTTTAGGTGGTTTAAATAGTTTTTTAATTGATTTTGAATCACCTTTAAATGAAATAGCCAATGAAAGAAGATTAACAGAATTAAAAAATAGGGTATCACAAAATATTATTAACGAAACCGTTGGTAGAATTAATTTAGACCCATTAGGTTTATTAGCTGGACAACCTTTATTCGGTAAAGATTATAAAATCACAAAAGCCGCAAAAGGTTTACCAATACCTGGTTTGGGTGCTATAACCGATTTAGCTGATATTAACTTGTTAGCTTTAAGAAAAAATCCATTACCAGGTGATAATGACCCGGCAACAGGGAAAGGAGCCTTTGATTGGGATAGTCCTTTACAAGACCCTTTTTCACCTAGTGTGATAGATATAACTAAAAAACTATTAAATAGAACAGGTGCTGGAACTAAAAATTTATTATTTGACGCTCTCGAAGCTAATAGATATGGTCCTCGTATAGAAGGACAAAACGACTCATTAAAAAAACCACTTAAATCAGGAGACTCAAACCAACCTTCACAAAAAACAGGTTATTTAGCTTTTGGTAATAGAAAAGAATTTAGTAAAAAAGAAAAGAAAGAACAAAGAAATAAAAAAGGTAGTGCTAGACAACAAACTAGTAACTTAGCTTCAACAGACCAAATAATTGACGAAACTCTTGTTGTTGCTGAGAATCAGGGTAGGAGAAGTAGGAATGACATACCAATAGCCCCAACAGAAGCTGAAAACCCATCTCTATATTTAAATGTTAACGAAAAATTTAAATTTCAAGGATTTGAATTTACCGATTTTAGTGTTGAAACTGATTTTACATACGAAGGTTTATTAGCGTCATGGAATAGAGGTCACGACACAAATTGGTTACAACAAAAATTGTTTTTAGCACCACTAAGAACAATTGGACCTGAAAGATTACCCGGTGAAGAAGGTAGAAATGATGGTGCGGAACCTGGTCCACAAGTTCATAATGGTGACCTATATTGGAAAGACGGTGTTGCTAATGACGTTCTACCTAAAAGAGGTTTATTAAACTACACACAACAATTAATCAACAAATCAACAAACGTTAGTGGTACTGCGGCTAGGTTTATAGGTTTACCTAACTCGGACCAAAACTACGAATTAAAAGGTGCTGGTACAGATAGGAAACACACATTAATGTCACAAGGTAGTTTAGTTAAATCAACTAAAAAAAATAAAGACGGTGTAGAACCTTACTGTCGTTCTTGGTCGGTAAGAAACGCTTACAATAAGTATAACGACTTAATTAGGTATAGTGAACTATGGAGAGAAGTACAACCAGGTACAATTGGTAAAGCGGGAGCAGGTGGACCAAACAGACCTTTAGGTAGTTTTTCTACTTTAAGAAGTCCGGGTATACCTAAAATAGCTTGGGAAAGAGATGATTTTATTGAGAGTAAAATAAACACACTAAAACAACTACAACCGGACCCCAAAAATATTATCCCATACATGTTTTCAATAGAAAACTTAGCTTGGAAAGATTCACCACATTACAGTAAATTACCTAATTGTGAAAAAGGACCACATGGAGGTAGAATAATGTGGTTCCCACCATACAACATTAACTTTACTGATAACACTTCGGTTAATTGGGATACAACAAACTTTATTGGTAGAGCAGAACCAATCTATACTTATAATAACACAGAAAGAACAGGTACATTATCTTTTTCGATTATAGTTGACCACCCATCTATATTAAATAAATTAAAAGAAGGTGCTTTTACAACCACTACGATAGGTGAAAACGGTGAAGAAATTGTTGTAGACTCTAGTGAAAATTTAGAAACATTTTTTGCTGGATGTAATAACGATGAGATTAAAAAAATTGTTAGGGAATCTTTTAAAGAGATTGTTGTAGAAGAAGAAGAAATAGAAGACGCGAAAGAAATAGATAAAATAGATATAGAAATAAAACCACCCCCCGAACAACCCGACTATTTAAGTTATCATTTTAAAAACGCGACCAGACTCTACACCGAAGAACTAGGTTATTGTGTAGGTAGAATCGCAACTGGTACAAATTCTTCAAAAGCTTGTAAAGGAGATAGAACTAGATACTATGACTTATTTGAAAGTTCAGCATGTCCAAAAGGAACTACATATAAGAGTGATGTAAATGGTATTGGTAGGTGTTTTGATTATAATTGGGAGTATGAACCTAAAAATAGGGTAGACAACCCCCACTTATATAAAGGTGCTAGTGTTAGAAATGGTACTGTAACAACATGTTCAGAACCTAATAATTCGATAGTATCCGAAAACTACTCGATTGAAGAATTAGTACCTATACCAGACCTAACAAAACCACTACCTTGTATTGGTAAAGGTGGTTCTAAGGGTTCTACAGGATTCCAATCATATGGACCATTTAATGGGAAATGGAGTAGAAAAGTGACATTATCTGATGGTACAGAAAAATCTTTAGGTTTCCCAAATTCAAATTATTGTTGTGAGTTAGTAGATAACGGTGTTACTGGGGCAACAATTAATGGAACCTCTTACCCAATAGAAAAAGTTGGTTTAAAATATGAAAGACCTGGATTTAATCAAAGATTTTGGGGTTCAGGGAACTACCCAACAATTTTTAATACAGGTGCCCAAAATCAATCAGGAAAAGGCCCTAAATTAGGTATTGTGGGGTTAGAAGATTATGAATATAAATTTAAAGTAGAAGGTTCTGTCCCAGGTTTAGTAGGTGAACCTGGTACGGGTATAAGTCAATTAATAGAATTTTTAACATCAACCTCTTTAGGTAAAATGTACACCATTAACTTAACAGGTCAAGCTTCAAAAGTTGGAACAGGGGACTACAATCAAACTTTAAGTGAGGACAGAACTAATGCGGTTTACAAGTGGATGGTAGAGCAAATGGAGAAATGTGAAGCACTTAATGGTGTACCTAAATTACAAGTAGGTACAGAACAAACTGATATAGAACTTTTTTCTGAAACAGACCAAGACATAACAGCAAATTGTGGTAGGTGGAATCGACAATCTATTGGTAGTAAGGAAGCTGCAGCAGTAAATAGAGTTGGTCAAGATGCTTTTGCGGGTGCAAGTTCACAGTACGTATTAACACCGGGTGAATACCACCCAGGGGACTACCAAAACATAACCCAATCAGAGTTTAGAAGAGTAGATATAGTACTGACACCAAACTTAGGGTGTGTAGAAAAATATTATGATGAATATAATGAACAAAAAAACAATGAAATAGATAATATTAATGAAGAAGCTAAACAAGAAGTCGCTAGAAAAAGAGCAGCTGAAAAAGCTAGAGCTGAAGCGGAAAGACAAAAAGCGTTAGATTTAGCTAAAGACTTTATAAATGAGTGTGATTATTTCCTTAAGATACAAGAAGAAGATTCTTTTTTATATGAAAATATTAAAGATAAACTTAAGAATTTTCACCCAGCTTTTCATTCAATAACACCTGAAGGTTTTAATACTAGAATTAATTTCTTACAACAATGTGGTAGACAAGGACCAAGTATGTTAGACCCAGGTCAACCACAAAACACGGCGTTTGGTAAACCACCTGTTTGTATATTAAGATTAGGTGACTTTTATTTTACAAAAATAATTATTGACTCTATTAACTTTACGTTTGACCCCTTACAATGGGATTTAAACCCTGAAGGTATTGGTGTACAACCAATGTTGGTTAATGTTGACCTTAACTTTAAGTTTATTGGAGGTTCAACACTACAAGGACCACTAACACAACTACAAAACGCGGTATCTTATAACTTCTTCGCAAACACAGCAATATACATGCCATTGGAGAAGATATTGGAAAAAAGAAAAACATTTAATCTAACTGGTACAGATGCAATTGACGGAATTGTGGGTTATGAAGAAACGGGTGAGATAGAAGTGGACACAGGATATGTTTACGGACCATGGGCATCACCACAAGGAGAAGCTATAGAAGGGTACGAAAAAGAAAACAACTTCCAAGAAGAACCAAACGCTGAAATTATTGAACTAGAAGAAACAGTACAAAGTGATTATGAGGAACCACCAGTAAAAACTTCTGGAAATGGTTGTGTAGATGAAATATTATTAAGTGATGGTGAAAAACTTTTTGCATCAAAACTTGACAATACACCAACTAAAGCTAAAGAAAACCCTGATAAGTATGATTGTTATTTTTGTAACGACCCAATACCTAGTTTACTATATCAAACATATACATGGGTAGCTAAAGATGGTACAATTGATGAAATCTTTAACGATTCACAAAATGAGACTGAATCACAATCCTTTGGTAATATTTATTTAGAAGGTAATGAATTTGTAGAATCTGGTAATGATTTAAATGAAGATGGACAAGATATATTTTCACCATCCTCTTTCATAAATAATTCTTCTTTAGACCAAGCTGGAGGTGTAGTAGGACAATCCTACTCAGAAGCTACTGATGAGGGTAGTTTTTATTTTAGTGAGAATTGTTATACTATGACAACAAACGACACTTTCCCAATAGGGTACAGCTTCAAGATTAAAGATGAGTTCCATACAACAAAAATAATAGGTGTCGCCCCTAACCTAGATATTATTGGACAAGAAGGGTATGTTATTACTAGTATAAAGATTATAGATAGTCGAATGATAAACGGCAAACCTTTTAACCCACAAGGAAGTCAAAGTTGGGTAAATAACTACCGTAATTTTATGGAGATTGATGTACGTAGGATTATAACAAATAATTTGAGTTTTGGTGATACACTTGAAGATGTTTTTGGAACTGAAGATGTAGAAAAAATAAATGAAAAATTCACTAAAAACCCTAATGATACAATCCAATTTTATTGTACAGTTATGGCAAAAGCAACACCTAAACTTATTGATGGTCTCATAGACCCTAATAAAAAAGAATTAGAATCTACACAATATGTTGAGGGAACATTAACTAAAAAAGGTTGGGAAAAATTAAAAAATTATTATATATAAAAATGACAAGAAGATATTACGATAGATACGAAGAATTTAGATTTAATGGAAAAATTAAGATACTACCATTTTTAAAAATACCTAGAAAAAGTACCGACTTAAGGGTAGAATATAAAGCCAATAGTAGACTTGACATAATTAGTGATGAGTATTATAATAACCCTACTTTTGGATGGTTAATTTTACAAGCTAACCCACAGTATGGCAGTATGGAATTTGACATACCAGTAGGTTCGGTTTTAAATATACCCTTCCCATTACAAGGGTCATTGACAGACTATGAAAAACAAATAACAAAATATAAAAAATTATACGGAATTTAATGGCAACAGAACCAACAGTATCACGACCAAGTGACTTAGTTACCATAATAGACCCAAACCCTGTAGGACATGTTATTGAACATGAGGATTTATATATTTACGCTAGTTTAGTTGCTAAAACAAAAGGCAGAACTTTTTTAACAGAAAAGGCTGATGGGTCAATAGACACAGATTCTTTAGACGTCACAACAGTAGACTTAATTGTTTCAGATACTGGTGCTAGAAAAGAAGATAAAAGAAAATATTTGAGTACTAATTGGACAACAATTGGTGGGTCACAAATAGCTGGAACAGACGTTGTTAACAACGGTGACTTAGAAGGTTTCGGTATAACCAATGTAGAAATTAAAATGGAAGGTAGTTACATACCAACCGTAGTTATAGATTTTGTTGATATTCGTGGAGCAACTTTGTTTGAACAAGGTTCTTGTTCACCTTATGGATTATTTTTTCATTTACCATACCCTATTTTTGAGTTAACAGTAAAAGGTTACTATGGTAAACCAGCAACCTATTATTTAAATCTAGTTAAGTTTAATACTAAATTTAACGCTGAAACAGGTAATTTTGAATGTAGAGGTGAATTTATAGGTTGGTCTTACGCTTTCTTAGCTGATATATTAATGGGGTATGTCAGGTGTTCTAATTACATGACCCAACAATGGGGAGCTAAAGAATCTTTACGTAAAAAATATGATGAGGCTATTGAGTATTATTGGGATAATGGTTTATATGATGCAAGTGATTACATATCTGTCGGTAATACTGATGCTGTTTACCTACAAAGTGATGAGGATATACTACAACCATTTTGTAGTGAAGTTGGTGGTGGTAAAGTTGAGTGTTACACAATTAGTGACCTTATATGGAAAATCAAAGATATTAAATTTTTTCTAGGACAAGTAAAAACAGATGACCAATACGTAGAGTTAGGCAACCTAGTTACACTTAGAAACATAGTTTTAGACATGAGAAGTGAGTTGCAAAGACTTATTAGAATAATAGAGGAAGAACATACAAACTCATATACAGAAATAAAACGTAGTACAGCACCAACGATAACAACAAGAAGTAAATACGTTTTTAGTGGTCCACCAGATGACGCTTTAAAAACACAACTTAAATCTTTTTTAGCTAGACCAACCACTGGTGCTGGTGATAATGAAGGGTTATTTGGGCAAATAACAGCAGTAATCCCTAGGGCCAAAACGTTCCTAATAACAAAAGATGATGTTTTCCCTAAAAGATGTGGTGGTTCCTATATTTCACTAGGTTCTAATCTAGGTAATGGTAATAATGGTTTAACTGGTTGTAACGATATTTTAGACGACAACCATAAATACAACATGTTTGATTTATTTGACCAAAATCCAGCAACACAAAAATTCCAAAACGGAATGTTAGAAACTGTTACCGAAGCTATTAACTACCCAACATCAAACTCAGACGGTGACCCATACTACATAGATTTTGGATATATTGAAACAATAATTGATGAAGCTTTAGGTACTATAGATTCCGATTTAGAAAGTAGAAGAAATAAAATAAAAGAAGAATTAGATGCCGGTATAATTAAAATTTTAGGTTTCAGACCAACTATAAGAAATATTTTTACAATTTTAACTTGTAACGTTGAAAATTTTGTACAATTATTACTCGAATGCTCAATTAAAGCGGAACAACATCACCAAGTTAATCAACAAGAATTGTTTGACGCATTCACTAATTCTAACAACGATAGATTATTAGAATTAAAAAATGCCTCACCTGGACAAAGTTTAAATGAACAACCACCAGTATTTTCTTGGCCAACGTACTACCAAGAAAAATATAACACATTAGCGTCATACTCTTCTAACAACAAAAAAGAAACAAAAGAAGTTTTCCCAGGTGAAAACCCAGATTTCTATAATTGGCCTGAAGTTAGGTTTGTTGAAGATTTTATAAAAGCGTGTGAAAAACTTAATAAAGAAGATGAGGCTTTACAAGAAGATTTATCGGGTGTAAATGGTTTTGACAACTACACACCAATAAACCCACTTGAAAGTAAACTTTATGGTGATATTGGGATTAAGTATTTGGACGCAGTAAACACGACAGAAATTGGTGACACGGATGAACGGGTAATGGAAATTATGGCACAAAGAATGTTTGTTAGCTTAGATTTTTCTTATTACGACCCCATTAGACTAAACAAATTTAATATTGGGATGGGTCACACCATACCACAACAAAACAAGTCAAATGCTGGTATAGAGAGTAATGAAAGCTTTCAAGAAAGAAGACTTTGGTTTCACCCACAGTATAGAGAAACAAATATCATAAAAAATTTAGCAAAAATTGATGCCCATAATTTGTTAAGTTGTGTAGATGACCCATCACAGTTAGCTAATATTGACATTACCATCTTCCAAGGAAGCAAGGAGTCTATAATAGAAAATATGGCCAATAGGCTAAGAGTACTAACACAAACTGATGGTGGTAGTGATAGAACAGAACCTAATTCAGACCAACCTGAACAAAGTTGGTTTAACTCTAACCGTATACCTGAATACTCTACTGGTAATATTGACGCTAGAGCACCATTCAAATTTGCTTTTGACACAGAAAACAATGTAGTAACTAATGGTAAAAATATTTTAAATTTAGTTAAGGGGTATAAAACAGATTCTTCCTCTTTAGCATCCGATTATTGGGCTTATCATCCTGAACAAGGAAAAATACCTTTTGTAGCTAGAAGAACAAGAGGTGGGTTAGGTAATGTGAGAGAGGTAGACACAGCTATTTTTATTCATTCAGATATTGCTAAAATGAAACAAGAACACTTGTTTCAATTACTAACCAAAGACGAATACGTAGAACTTCAAGAGGGTAACGTAAAAATTAACTATGACGATGATGATATTAAAAAAAGAAAAATAGAGTTAAATAAAGACTATGTTGATTCTATAGGTAAAGCTTTTAAAGATGGTTGTAGTGCAAACGCAATATTACCAGACCAAGACGATGGTTCTGGTATTTACACAATTGATGCCGACACAAAACTACCAGTATTTCAAGGAGACCAACCAGCTAATATATCTTTATTTATAGGTTTAGATGCTGGTTATTCACATGGTTTTGATAAAGAAAGATTTGCGAATGGTTGTGGAGCTGTTGCTGGTGGTGATTGTGGTGGTTCCGCTGGAGACGGTTCAAATTTTAAATACGAAGTAGAGACATATTGGGGAGCTCCTGTTTATCTTTGTTCTAGTACGGATGAAATTGCGGGAAGTTATATGTCTTCTTGGGATTTTGTAACCGGTCAAGAAACATACTCGATGCAGTTTCCATTTGTTCAAGCTGCTTATCTACAAGCCGGTGACGGAACACCAAGAGACGCTTATGGTAACCCTGGTAAGATAGCAGTTTCTGGAAAAATAGACATTACTAGACTTTTTACTAGCCTCCTTCCATATTCTTTTCCTTTAGAATTACCAGGTATGGGTGTTCTTGAAGGTTTCGAATATCGTGAAGTTGATACGGGTCGAAGAGATGGTGGTAACGATAACCCTAAAGTCGGTCCAGTTAGTGATTCTAATATTGAAAGGTTTTATGATTTAGTAAATGGTACTACAAGAATTATAAACAGAGAGTTATTCCCAGGAGGATTTGGTGATGATAACACCATCCCTTTATGGACGGAACAATGTAGTGAAGACGAAGAATCCGATTATACTTATAATAATACTTGGCAATTTGACACATTTGTAATGACACCTTTATGGTTAGATAATGTTAACTATTTTAGAAAAGCAGTTGCTAACAACAAATCCTCTGGTAATTCTTACCCTACAAGAAATACGAATAATTACAATTGGGGTGGTGATGATTATGAAGGTAATAACCAACCAAACCCACTCAGCACTAATAATTATGAACTAACCTCACCAACCATAAGACAGATTAAAAGTGCCTATGGTGAAGCATTTGATAAACAGAACCCTGAAACACCTAATAATGGTAATAATGATGCTTATACAGGTGACCAAATACAAAATAGAAACTTAGCTTACTTATTTTTAGCTGGTTTAAAAACAACACCATTAATTACTTGTGGTACAAAGACAAGTCAAAACGCCGCTCCGACTGTTGGTGGTGTTCAAGTTGGTTGGACTGAACAAGGTAATTATAACTACGTATCAGAACACTACCCAAAAGCAATACAACCATTTATTAAATCACAAGGATTAGCAAAATTACCAAGAGCTTGGGTATATGGGATGGGTTCTGTTTTATGGCGTTGGAAATGTTTTATGGGCCAGGTTGGTCTCACAGCTAATGGTGACATTATAACAGGAAAATATACCCTAAAACATCCATTTAAGCAATCTTCTATATTAAGTGCTGGTGGTCAAGTGGCACAAGGTACTGACCCTTTAGCTCAACCTGGACACCCATCAAGAACAGATTTAAATGGTGGTTATAGTTTTGACGGAGCCGGCATGATGGGTGAGGCAGGTAGAAAAGATAGAAGTTGGTGTGTTGATGTGGGTAATGGTGACGGTTCACCTGGACAACAATCTTACACTAATAAAATTTTTCGATTTGAGTCTGGTTTATGGCAAAGTGATATAAAAACTAATCTGTACATACAAAATAGTGCTTTTGGATGGGGTACCACAAACCAATTAGGGTGGAAAAGAGCTTTAACTAAAGGTAACGCGAATGAAAATACGCCTTACAATAGTTTAACTTGGTATAACCCAATAAAAGGAGAATCTGATGACGCTAACAATTCAGTAAGATTGTGTGCTGGTTATATGTTTGATTATTGGGGTGTTTACAATGGTGATAGTTTATTATCTAAAAGAACCCCAAGTGCCTTTAAATGGAATAAACTGGCTGCAAATGGATATAAAGCCGGACCACTTTACCAAAGAAGATATCATTTTGATGAAAAAACACGATACGCAAGAGGAGTAACACTCATTGATTACCCAGACTGGATAAACGATTTAGGTAAACCAGATGAGACGGTACCAGGTTTTAGTTCTTGGTTTAGAATATATACACAAAACGCTCCATCCCTTACCCCCACTTCTCCAAATTTTTTCGGAGAAACAGCACAACCTATTTTAGAGAACAACCCTAGTAACTTAGCTCCTCGTAACGCAAGAGAAGCTGCTATGAATAGTTTTAACCCATTTTTATGGGCAACACCTTGGCAACATTTTTACACAGAAACCCTCAACTCTGAAGGTAAATTTGGACCTAGATTAAATAATGAAAATGAACAGTCAAATAATTTTTGTGAAAACAGACTTACATTTATCCCAGCAGACCACCAATTTAGAGATTATGTCGGTAATTTTGGGTTACTAGGGGACACCAACAATAATTACGCTAATTATGATTTAAAATCACCTGGAACTGAAACGGAAAGGTATACGATACCTGAGAATTGGAATTCAATCTCAGAAATAGGGGAACCATATAAAGATTATTCAGGTGACGGTGTTAACCAATTTCAACCATCACTGTGGACAACTAGATTTACAAAAGGTGATGTTTATGGGATTAATAATTGGTTTAATCTAGACGGAGGTAAATACGCCGAGTTAATTGGTTTATTACCCAATTTTGTTTTAGAAAGATTTATAGAAGAATTTGAAAAGTGGGTTGATTATGAATTTAAAAGTGAGTGGTTACCCGTCATAGACCCAGTAAATTTCCAAACCGAAGACGGTTTGGATAACCCAGGTTTACCCGGTGCAAAAATGAATTTACTTGGCCGTAGTTATAGGATGAAAGGTACTGATGTATTTGGTGAGGGTTGGGTAAAATATCTAGGTTATCAAAGTGCGGACAACTGGGAAGAAGCTTATAACTCAACCGGTTTTCCTTCGGGGATACTTGGTGAACTTAGTGTACAAGAACCTCATTTAGGATTAATCACATTAAGTAAAGATTCTAAAAACGGGGCTAAAATAGGTAAAATGAGGGACGAATTAATAAATGAACATTATTATGCGATAATCCCAACACCTAGATTATTTGGTTTGGATATTTCAAGTTCCAGATACTACGAAAATGCAAGTAAAGAAGAAGTTCTTAAACAAAGAACAAGACAAGTTCCATTTGTCGCTAAAAAAAGTATGATAGATATCTATGTAGAAGCTTTTAGAGAAGAGTGGAGAAGCGATGATGGTTATAAAGAATATTATAAATTATTATCCTCAGAAGGAGCAAATTCAAACGACAGCATATTAGATGATAGTGATGTTAAACTAGCTTTATATAGGTCGTTTAAATCAATAAACGATAAATGGATATCCTCAACACAAGAGCCAAAATCAGGACAACCTAAATACTTTTTTAATATAACAGATAATGAGTTGGGTGAAGAAAGAACACCATTAGCCGGACATTTTAGTTATGTAAATAGAGTTATGGGTGAGGTTGGTAACCAAGCCGTATTAGATGTTATTAAATTGGAAAAAGTTAAGGATAATCCTAAAATGAGTTTTTATAATTTAATATCAGATTTATTGGGTGAAAATAAATTTGATTTTTTCCCATTACCAACCTTCACTAACTTTACAACACCTGGTAACCTATCAGACCCAAATAAAGTAGCTAAAGACATGTTCTCACCCTACACTAATCGTATTGAAAAAGCCAGTGGACCTAACTTTATTTGTATGTATGTTGGTGGAACATCTAGAACACTAGATTTAAAACCAAAACCAAACTGCCCTGTTGATGAGGGTGATATGAATTATAATGACGATGGTATGTCTATGGGTCAAGAGGATTTTGATTCGGGTAGTATATCATATGAGTTCCAAGACGAAAGAACACCATTAGTTTCCGACAATAGATTTCAAAAAAGAAATGAAGATAAAAGAATTGAGAATAATGGTATTACGGCATTTAGAGTTGCATATGGAATAGAAAACCAAAACATGTTTAAGTCTGTTGAATTAGACCAAACAGAATTTTCGGAAACAAACGAATCTTTAATGGTTATAGACAGGTTAGCGACAGGTGGTAATCCAGCTAATAGGACACAAAAAGGTAATAACTTACATAATGTATACCTAACCAGGTCTTACACATGTAAGGTTTCTTCCATGGGTAACATGATGATTCAACCCCTACAATATTTTGATTTAACTAATATACCAATGTTCTATGGTACTTATTTAATTACAAAAGTTGAACACACCATTAAGCCACACCATATCGACACAAACTTTACCGGTGTTAGACAACCAATAGCAACGGTACCTGTTGTAGAAGATATAGCTATAGCTTTAAATGAGAGTATAGCAGATATAGAACCAATAGAAGGGCCAAACGTATTAACTAGTGGTAATGTAACTGGTTCAGGTAACCCAAATAATTCAGGTGGAGGGTATAATACTAGTACCACATCTTCTGTTTCTGTTGCTGGTGTGAACTATATAGATATTGGAGCTACAGACCCTACACAATATTATAACCGCAGATTTAAGTGGTGTAATAGTTGTAGTTCTAAAGGTGACACAAGTAAAGGTAGATGGGGAGGACGTAATCAAGGTACGGCTAGTAACCCAAGATATACTAGGTGGATAGACGAAAGTACCCCAATGAAAGACTTTGATATTAATGAATTAGAGTATATTACATTACACTGGACAGCAGGTTTCCAAGACACGGCCGATTCTAATACTCATTGGCAAAACGGTACACACTACCATTTTGAGATTGATAAAGATGGTACTTTAAATAAAATCAGTGACACAACAAAAGTAGGTATACATGCTGGTAACATAAACGACTACTCTATAGGTATATCTTATGTTGGTGGTGTTGAAAATGGGGACCTCAATAAGGGGTATGTTAGAACTGTTGATGATTGGAATTCAGAAAATTTAAACCTAAATGGTACAACTAGTTTTAACGCTAAAAAACAATTCGCGGCCATATTCCAAGCAATTGTATTATCAGTACAACAACACCCACAAATAAAATACTTAACATCACACCATTTTGTTAGTACCAGTAAGGTAGATGTGGGTGATAAATTCCCCTATAATATATTAATATCTAAACTTAAGGAAGTTGGTATTGATTTAGAGTTAAAATACTCTGGAACAGCACCAAGAGGTGTTTCATGGTCAGGAGACGCTCCAGTGTCCGTTAGTGGTGATATTGATTTATCTTTCATACAAACCGCACAAGAACAAGAGTTAAGTGGTAATAGTGGGGCTGTCTCAACACCAAACCCGAATTCTTATGACCCAAATCAGGCGGTTGGACAAGGAGTAACACCACCAACAGCAACTTCTAATGGTGGTTCTGCTGTACAAAACGCACTAAACTCCGCAGGACAAATTTAATTATTATGGCATTAACAAATCTACAAAAAACAATATTAGACACTATAGCTTACTTCGAAGGGACTATAGGTAAATCATCTAATGGTTATGACATACTTTTTGGTGGTGTGAAAGTTATGAATGGGTGGACCCCAAATACAACACAAATAAGACATAGATGTGTAAAACCATTTGGAAACCTATCAAAAAAAGACATTGAAGACGCTGGATATACTATATGCCAAGATGACACATGGATTGGTACCACATCTAAAGGTGTTAAAACAACAGCAGCAGGCAGGTACCAATACCTTGGATGGGCTTGGTTTGACAGTACACAAAGAGCTAAGTTACCAGGAATAGAAATTAACGCACCCATGTCAAAAAACAACCAAGATAGAATAGCTTTTTGGGCTGTAGAACAAAGAGATGTGACAGAAAGTGATTTAAAAAATGGGTTAAATAGTCTTAGTGGTTTTAAAGCTTTAATTAAAAAACTAGAATTACAATGGGAAAGTTTTAAAAGGTCACTAGATGATGACTACCACATAAAACCCTCAATGGGTTGGGAATTCTATAAAGGAGCCCACCAAATATACGAAAGTAAAGGTACTAGTGGTACACAATCTAATGTTACTAGTGATAATGTTACACTTTATTTAGATAAAGACGGAAATAAAATAAGTAAGTTTGGCACAAGTACTGGTTCGGCAGACAATACAAAATTTTATTTTAATGTACCATCAGGAAACTCAAAAAAACTAATATACATATGGCCTGAAAGAGAAACTATTAGAAGTAGAGAAAACCAGTGGAACCAAATACCAGAATCTGTAAAACAAAAAGCTTACATAATTATGGACGCTGGAATGAACTACAATAGTAATAATAATAACATGGACACCCTTGATAATGTTATAAAAGGTTGGAATAGTGGTTTTAATTTTAGTGGTTTAAAAAAATATGTTTTTGGTGTGGGTAGTAAAGCTAATTTAGCTATACCTTTTTTTAAAACTAAAGAATTAGTGGCATTAGTAGACCCAGTACCATCATTTGATGAAACTTACTTAACAGGAAAGGCTAATAGAATATATATGGTAGATGGGAATGAAACATATCTTGATATAAAAGGAGCTGTTATAAAAAAGATAGGTGAAAAAATATTATCTGATGGTGGGTTTGTAAAAAGTACTAGGGATAACAATAGTTATTTAGTTGCAGGACAAGGGCTTAAATATTGGTTTAATAATTATGAATCAGCAATAACAACAGGTCAAGCACCGGCAGCAAATAACAGTAGTGGAAATAATGGTAACATAGGGCAACCTAACGCTAATAAGGTTAGAAGAGCTATGAACCAACTAAACATTAAAGAGAAAAAGTATGGTACCGAATACACTAAAGCACAAGTAAAAACGTACAGAAGAGGTGGCAAAGCCGGAACTCAAAAATATGTAGTACCAACTAAAGACCCAAGTACTGGTGAATATAAAGTTCTCGTAAACCAAAAATATAGTTATGGTGAAATGTCTAATGGTGGTGAGTTAACTAAAGAAATCGCAGAAGTAGCTGTGGCCGTATTTAATAAAATTTACTCAGACACTACAATAAAAGTTACCTTAACAGGTGGTAACGACATCTACCACCAAGCTGTATCTAGTACGTCAAGACACATTAAAGGTAGTGGAATAGATTTTACAGTTTCACCCCGTAAAACAACTGATTTAAATAAAATAGTAAGCATATTACAGTCTTTTGTTAAAGGAGATAATAGAATTAAGTATATTGACGAATATAGAAGAAAAACAAAAAATGGAACAGGTGACCATTTTCATTTATCTTGGGGTTCATCAACAGCACCTTCAGATGGTGTATCACAAAGTTTACTAACTTCTATTAATAACAACAGTTCTTTACCCACATATACAACGTAATTACTTTATTATTTTAATTATTATACTTAATTTTGTTGTAATGAAATTAATTAAAATCACAATTAAAGACAGTAGTTTAATAAAACCTTATATGACAGAAATAATGTCATTTGATAAAGGTATTGTTGAGATTATTGTTGGGTATGATTTAGCTAAAGAAATGGGGGCAACCATTTTAAATCATAAAATAAAAGAAAATGTCTATTGGACATTTTCACCTAGAGAAAAAAGAAAAGTCTTTGAAGAACACATAAAATCGTTTGTTTTTGAATCTATTGAAGACATTATATCTAAAACTAAAATTAATAACATAAACCCATTTGATTTTAATAATCAATCAGACTATTTAAATTACTTAAAAAAGAACATTCAAGGGTGTGATGGATATTTATATTCAGATAGACTTTATATTTATTGTAATGATTTAATACATCACATAGATATAGGTCTTTTGAATTTTTTGTCTTGGGACATAATAAAAGAGGTTAAGAATTTACTAAAAGTAAAAGAATATGAAAGAATTCCAAAGGAATTGGAAAATCTCAATGTAAAATACATACCATATTTGAATGCAAAAAAAAGTAATACTATTAGCGACCTTCATAACTCCTGACTATCTAGATAAATTCCTATATAAATTATACAAACAATTTGGTGTTAAAAAAAAATCAGTTTTTTTATTTGAAACAGATAGTGGTGAAATAATTTTAACTTATAGGTTATTTTTAAATTTCGATGAAAAAATAAACATAAGAAAAGAGTTACCAAAAACAGTTCAAATACACAAAAAGGGTACAACATTTTTTACTATAAACTCTTTGAATAGATTAATAGAAAAAGAGTTCGATATACCAAAAGGTAATACTGACTATAGTAGTTACGAAATAGATTGGTCAAAATATGAAAATACTATGATTTCTTTAAGAAACAACAATTTAGAAATTTTACCTCTAAACAAGAAGATTATAGAATAACGGCATATTTATAAGAAAAACTAGTTATGGAAAACACTAATAACAACAAAGACAAAGAACTTAACAGTAAGTTAGATAATTTTTTAGATAATAAAAATTGCCAAGACGAAGAGTGTTTAATTAAAGACAACAATGAGTTGGTTCAAAGAGAACATAAGAAAATCATCACTAGTGATGGTCGTCAACTTTTAAGTGAATACACAAGATAAGATGAGTGATAATATTTTAAATGAAGATTTAGAAAGATTTAAAAAACTTTTTAAGTATGACCCAACTAAGGGTAGTACAATAACAGAAGCTAAAACTAGAAAAGAAGCTCCTGGTTATAGAGACAACATGTTAACTGAAGACCCTGAAGATGAGGAAGGTGAGGAAGAACCAACAGCAGAAGAAGGTGGTGATGAAGAAAATACTGACTTTGATTTTGGTGAAGAAGGTTCACCTGAAGAAGGTGGTGAAGAGGTACCTGAAGAAGGTGGTGAGGAACCAGTCGAAGATGAGTTTGGTACAGCTGGTGAATTTAGTGCAGCTGACGATTTAGAAGACACTGAAGAAGATGAGGTGGAAGAGATTGATGTTACCGCTATAGTTAAAGGTTCTGATGACGCTAAAGAGATGGCACAACAAGCTGTAACAGTAGGTCAACAAAACAGTTCTTATTTACAATCTTTAACAGACAAGTTGTCTAACCTTGAAGCTCAACTCACAAAAATGGATACAATAGCTTCAAAGATAGGTAAACTAGAACAAGATATTAAAACACCTGAAGAAAAATTAGAATTACGTTCTTTAGATAGTTACCCTTTCAATATGAAATTATCTGATTATTGGGAAGAAAAAGCTGCAACAGACAAAAACTATAGAATATCGACAGGTGAAAATGTAGAAGACGGTGAAAAAACTGAATATGTTATTAACCCTGAAGACTTAGACTCCGATTATAGTGAGGACCAAATTAAAAGTTCTTTTAACCCGGATAGTAATTAAATATATAAGTTAAAAAAATGTGGAATGGGATTAGAATTTAAATATTTTAATCCCATTTTTCTTTACATAGACAAAAATTAACTTATTATTAACCTATAAATTATTAATTAAAAAACAAAAAAAAATTAAATTATGAGTGTACTCGATGCGATTGCGAAACAGTATGAAAAAAGTAAGTCTGGTGGAAGTTCAGGCGGTTCATACGAACAAGATTTCAGTAAATATTTTGCTGTAAGATTAGAAGATGGTGTAGATAATGGTGAACTAACTGTTAGACTTATGCCACCTAAAGAAGGTGTTCACCCTGTTGTAAAAGAAGGTGACACACCATTTGATGAGGGACACTGGCACT
>WLWF01001077.1_pt1 | contig 24058 bp, 10 predicted proteins | sample 6718331 | NCBI WGS metagenome assembly WLWF01 (sample SAMN12718692, study PRJNA515312) | sponge metagenome | isolation source: marine sponge | host: Mycale hentscheli | place: New Zealand: South Island, Marlborough, Capsize Point | collected 2003-05-01
TTGGCATAAATTTAGACAATTTAAACTTTGACATTTGACCCACTTAGTCCCATGTAATAAAGCTAAGGTTTCTTCAGGTGTTGGGATTATTTCACTACCACCACACCTACCACCACACCCACCACCACACCCACCACCACTTCCATCTTCATCTAGCACCCCAACTGATTTTAACCTATCTTGGTAATAACACTCTATGGTTCTAATTAATTGAAGGGCCCAATTACTGTGTCCTACTAGAGTTCTCCGGTTTAGCCACAAAAATTCCCTTTCCCATTTGGTAAACGTTTCACTATACTTTTTATGAATTATTTTCTTATAATTAGCTTGGTAATACTTAGTGACTCTGTTCCAAGTTCTAGAGACATAATAGAGATTATGGAGATCACCTAATTCCAATGGCAAATGACTAATTATGGTATAGATATTTTCCAAATACCGGAAGTCAACAATTTTTTTGTAACAAAAACTACAAACCCGTTCCGCCCTGCTATTTTTAACATTAGTTCTATCCAAATCCGGAAGTTGAATACTATATTTGGTACATCCATAACAAAAGATATTACCACAACACCGACAGTGGTGTTTCCGACGAAAAATAGAAAAATCTGACTGGCAAATTTCACAACTGGTAACTAGATCATCTCTGACCCAAGTAGATCTCCTTAATTCCGGATCATTTAAAAAATTATCTATGATAAAGAAATTTTCACTGGTCTGTCCTTCTCTATTAAAACTATGGTCATCGCCTGACGGATAATTACCTGGTTTTTGGTCTAACCCTTGCCATTGACTTAAATTAATTATTTTATTGGTATCGTGTTCAGTATCACTACCTTCATCATATGACATCTTATTAATATTACTTGCTAGTTCTAAAATATTTTCGTATCCCTATTTAATTTAATTTAAAGAAAATGGCTGGTGGAAAAACAACTAGCAAATTTGATATCCTACCCGCTTTTGAGGACGTCGTCAACTTATATATTAATTACACTTTTCGGAAATTATTTCCCCAAAACTGTAAAAATCGCTATTTTATCTATCTAATTGGTTTTTTTCATATCTTAGGAGCTTTAATTTTTAACTATGGCCTGCTGTTACCTAATAATATTTTGCCTCTCCACTTAGTATTTTGCCTCGTCAATATCTTTATCTATTTTTTTGTTTTCCAGAGAAAGTGTTTTATGACCCTGTTAACTAATTATTATGGTAATCTTAAAGGAAGTGCCCTCCATATTAGAATGGAGACCCATTATAATGTCGTCTTTTTAAATATAGCCCTTTGTATCTTAGGAATAATCTTTCCCCAATGGTCTCTCTACAGTATGTTAGGTAGTTATTTTGCCTAACGACCGTATCTCATTTTATTTCTCAGGTCCTGCTGGGGATCAATAATTCTTTGTATTTTTAACAAGCTAATAGTTACCCCTTTGACAATTAAGTTTAGATCTAGGTTTTCAAAAATATTCCGACTTGTTAACTTAGAAGTCGCCTCATTTTTCCCCAAAATACTTTCTAAGGTATTTTCAAACCCAATACTAGTTCTAGTGGCTAATTCTAAGGCATCCGAACTAACATACTTGGCATAGTGCCTTACTTTTTTAATTAAACCACCATCCATGGCCAATACTTGACCCGCTCTTAATCCAGGGGAAAATAGCTGTTTAAATATTCCAATATGACTAATAATGGTGGAACCCTGTTTGGCCAATTGATCTTCTAAATCTTTTAATATAGCTACACCAAGTTCGGCTAATCCAAACTGATGGTTAACCATAAATTGGTAAAAATCAAGTTCCATGTCCCGAATAGTTCCCAATCTAATAATTTCATGAGATTTACCACCTAAGATATTACCTAGATTGATTCCTCGGGGCTTGTAACTAAGAACCGTTTTTATATGTTTTACAAGACAATTAATTATATAGAGTGGTTGCTCTTGATTATATTCCGGAAAATCATGTCCTAAACTAGTTAAATCACCTATTAGAGGGACAAATTTTTTAAGGAAAAACTCATCTAGGTTAACCGCAAATTTGGTTAATTTAACTATTAGAGAATAGGGACGTGTCTCCTGGTAGACAGTCTGATCTAGAGTAGATTGATAAGTCGCTTCCATCGTCAGAAAACTAGATGAGTCCAATTTGTATAAGATATTTTTCCACAAGCTAGAAGTTAAATCATAAATAGATAAACTTTTTAATTTTAATTTCCAGTTTTTGATTGGGTTAACCTGATATTTTATGTGACTTAGCTGAAAGACACTACATTTCTGACCATCTTGATCGTAAAATAATAGTTTTAGCCGATGACAGTGAAATTGACTGTTTAAGGGAACTACCTTTTTTGGAGTGTTTGTTGTCTTGGCTAGAATATTTTGTTCTAAAGTGTTAAAATAACTTGGAATGATTGAAGTAGATAAATTATATTCTTGATTGTCTAATTTACAACTTTTCTTTGGTTGATAATTTTCAATAATTGATAACTTGCTATTAAATTTAGCTTGGGTAGTATAATCATTAATTATGGTAGCAGTAGTCATTTTCGCTAATTCTTGATATTGTTTGGTTAGCCCACATATCTGTTTTAAATAATCCAATAGTTCACTATCATAAACTAGATGGACCTGGGAAATATAGTAAGATTTATTGGCTTTTATCTTTAATTTAGCAACCCGAGCAAAAACCCGTTTCAAATTCATTAGGTAAAGATAACTAATAACAATACCTTTTTTAGAACCGGTAATACAGTGGAGCTGTAGTCCAAGTTTAAGATTGGTATCGTAAATAGTTAAAGCCTGGATGTTAAGCCTTAGTAATTGAAGGGCATCAAGTGTTAATAGCTTATTTCCACCATTATTTTCCTCTGTCGCTGCTGTTAATTTAATAAGACATAGGCTAGAAAACACTAATTTAGCAGATTTAACACGAAAGCATGTTATTTTATGATGACAAGTCTTGGTATAAACAGTAGATTTATAGAAATGTAGAGAAATTTTATAAGGATCCCCAATCTGAAGTGATAACTTAAGGACTGAAATTTTGATATCCTTTTTGGTTGGACGAAGTCTAATATTATAACCATTTAGACTATGTTGTCCATCTGGATCCCTAACAATAATTCGGTTAATCTTAAAATGTAAACGATTAAAAATATCATCTAATAGACTACTCATATAATTTAGGTCTGTCTCACCTTCACTTGGGGTAACAACTTTAAAATCGCTGTCATAATAGGTTTTACTAGTGATAACATCATTCTCACGCTTATCCAAATTATCCAACTTAACATAGTTAGCTGTTAAATCTACTTGGTCCAAATAAATGATATTTTCTGATAGGTTGACCTTTAATATAAGGTTAGTAATATCACCACCAAGTGAGAAATTTTTCCAACTTGTCATCTCCAATTTGGCATATTTTACGGAGAATTTAAACTTTTTTTCCTGCCACTCCCCTTGAAAAACCAAATCCGCAACATTGATTTTAATTCCTAACTTTTCCTTGGCAAAAAGACAAAATGACTTTTTAAGGGCCTTAAGGCAGAAAAATCTAAAAGCATTTAAAATGGTTGGTTTTATACTATATGGGATATTTCTTTTAAACCTATTTTTTAAAAAACTAGAAAAACTTATCTAATTCGCAATTTTATCTCATCTTTTTTTCCTGGTAAGTATTAGGAGTTATGGCTAGTATTTTTACAATGATAGGCGGAGTCATTAAGCTTAATTTCATAGGGCTCGCCTTATTAGGTCTTATTATTTACGTTTTTATTAAAAATGGTGGCAAACAACTAATTAACCAATGGACCACTCAAAGAGATAATCCTATGGTTCTACCTTTTGCAGGGGCCCTCGGGAAAAATACCAGTGAAAATGCCCAGGGTGTTTTTTATACTAAATTTAAGACCTCTTTTTCTTATTTAATGAAACCAATTCAATATATCATGTCGCTAATTCAACGCATCTTAGGTAACTTAATTAATAGTATTAATGTTTTTAGAACCATCTTAAAACCCATTAGAGAGTTTTTCGCCAATGCCGCCCAAATGTTTTATAATAAAATTAATGGCTTTTCGGTCATGACCGTTTACTTTTTCAGTAAAATGCGAAACCTACTTAGAAGACTAGCAGCTACTTTTAGGTTAGTACTCTATACCCTACAATCCGTTCAATTGACCATTAACAGTGTCTGGTATGGTCCAATTGGAAAGGTCTCGCGGACATGGGGTTATTCCATTGACATTTTCAAGAATTTTTTTTCTTTTTTCTGTTTTCACGGGGATACTCCAATTAAGTTAGCTAATGGCGAAACTTGTCCTGTAAAAAATTTACAAATTGGGATGCGTCTCTACAGTAATAACCCAAAGGGATATGATCTGGTCAGAGGGATTTCCGTCAGTAAAACAAAATGCTTATACCAAGTTGGGAAACATTTAATTAGTAAATCCCACTTAATCTACGTAGATGGACGTTGGCAAAGAGCAGGAAGCGTTGGAAAACTAGTAGAATTGGACGAATGGACCGATATTTATTGCCCATTAACTAATGATCAAGTCTTCTCATTAGGTGATGGTCTATTGGTCAGAGATTTTACCGAATTATATGACCTAGAAACTGAAACCTCCGCCGTTCAGAAAACCTTGACAATCTTAAATCGACAGGAGAGCACTAGGAAATTACACCAGGACCAACTAGCTGCTGAAACCGGTATTTCAGCGACCAGTCTAGTTAATTTGTCAGATGGACATCAAATCAAAGCTGAGAATGTGACCATTGGGACCAAATTATCTACTGGTACCGTTCTAGGTATTGTTAAGTTTAGGTTAAAAAGTCAATTAACTTATCAAATAAACCAAGACTTAACGGTTACTGGACGCCAATTAGTCTATCAAAAAACAACTAAAACCTGGGATTTAGTACAAGGAACACCCGTATACGATTTAAGTGATAACCTCTACTATTCATTTTTAACAGAAAGTGGATTTTTATATTCTGGAGAGGTCTATCTGACTGATATCTTTGATGGTTTATCCCACAAAGATATAGATCAATTTGACAATTTAAGGGATCAAAAAATAAACGCAATTAGTTAGTTTCATTACACTGAGGAGCCAGACATAATTTAATATTACCTAAACTAGCAACTCCATAGCTAATAATAAGTGGATAATCGTTTTTCAAATATATTTCCACCTGGTTAGAAAGGTTAGTACACTTCGTAAACATCACTAAATGTTTCAAGGCAAATATACCTTGAATAATATCCTCTGGATTGTTGTTTTTAAGGAAACTCATTCCGCTGTTATTTTCACCGATGATGTGTTCAGCAGTCCCAATATCTCCCTTACAATTAAATATTAATTGGCTTCCAACACTTCTAATTTCCAGATTATCGGCAATGTTATACATGTCCCGACAAAGCTTTTGGAAATCAACAGAAGGCATAGTAATAACTGATTCAAAAGTAGCAGGTGGAACGGAGATAGATTCTTCTGGGAGATCCATTAGATTAAGCTTGTATTTGGTTACTGAATTTTTCTCACCATTTTCAATCTTAATACCTAACTTATTTTGATCGTCATTTTCAATAAAAAGGGTTAATGTATCATTATTTCCTAAGGTTTTAATTAACTTAAAAAAGTTTAACATTCCAATACCCAAAACAATGCGATTAGGACAGTGGTAACTTTCAAAATGTTTGGATTCTAATTTAAGATGGACTAAGACAGTATGACTAGCATCCATAGCAATAATTTTCATTCCAGTTTGATCAAATTCAATATTAGCATCAGTTAAAATTTCCTTGAGAGCCTCAATTAGACATCTAAAGGGTGGTGCTTGAACTGTTCTAACCTCTAACATAAGGTTAGCTTTTTCATCTACATTGTGATCAACATTATTTTCGTCATTATTTTCAACCACCACTTGAGACATTGTTTTAATAAGTTATATGTAAAATCCTTAAATCTTTTCTCAAGAAAATACGCAAAATGGTTATTTTAGATAAGTTTTAACAATTTATAATTAAGAGGTTGACTGATTGTAAATTCCTTTACTTCTGTTAGCTCCTGAGGTGCGTTTAAGTTATCTATTAAACGCTTTATGACCTGCTCCTGATCGGTAGTCAAGTCAATATGTCGCATTTTAATACCCCGGGTATCTAATAGTTTTCTACTGTCAGTTAAGCTAATAGTTGTCTCTATTTCTGGATTAAGATAAACGTGGTTCTTGATTTGGGAGTTACTTGGAAGTGGTGACCCTAATCTAATTTCAGCTGTCTCACCATCAGTCTTTGGCTCTCCCTGAGTTATTTTCGGTTTTTCTAGATAACTTTCAGTTGGATCAGTGGCTAGAAGTGGAGTTTCTGTTTCTTTAATAGTAACATAGCTGAAATATTTATTATTTTTATTACTGGCAAATTGAAAAGCAACGTGACCTGAAAAATAATTTCGTTGGAATTTTTTATTTAAAATTTCGGATATCTTTTTCAAGAAATAATCTGTTTTTTCATCTAGGGCCTTATTTATCAAGATTTCTTCTCCATCTCGGATAATGTTATCCCGATCATCTCCAGTTGTCTTATTTTGTAATATTTCTAAACTTCTAGTTTTAATTTGAACTAATTCTTCGGCTAATTGATCCACGTAATCATCTAGGATATCTATCTTTTCTCCACGAAAGTTGTCGGTCATTTTAAGTTGACAAATCCCGTCTTTTTGTGAATCCATCTCCCGGGGCAAACCAACATTTTTTTCAGTTAATTTTACTAGTGCCCGATTAAAATCACCAGCTCCATCCGCACCTACTTCACTAGACAAGCCATATTGTCTAAGTTTTTCCCTTAAACGGTCAGGATCCGAGAGGAGAGGGAAAATGTCGGTAAGTAAAAATTGGATACGCTTGGTTAAAACTTGATTAGTTACTTGTTTATCCCAATAGCAGTGAGGGGTTTTTTGGCATAAATCCCGGTTCAGATTTACACACTTATTAAGTCCAACACTGTTGACCAAACCTTCATAGACTTTACTATCCCCTCTAAAATTTACAATTAGATCTACCAAAACTTTTAAAATGACCGAGACGACATTTTTCTTAAACCCCACTGGTAAAGCTAAATCATCAGAAACATCTAGCATAAATAGCTGGAGATCTCTATTTAGACTAATATATTTGGCTATTTCTTGTCTAAGGACTTTATATTGGATGCGTTTTAGATTAAAGATTTGTTGTCCAATGACGCGATCATCTGGATACGTGTCTTCATACTTTTCTAAGGCTTTAACATTATGATATTCTGGTAATTGGATCAGGGGTAAATTATTAGGTAGACTTGATAATCCAGTATCTCCCATATTGATCATGGGGGATGGTTTAACAGCTAATTGGACACCTGTTTCGGTTATAATTCCAGTAATTAACCGTTGATGTGCCTGGTAGACTACTCTAAAGATACGATGACTTAGATAACCAGCCGTTCTAGAATAAAGTTCGGTACTCTCAATTTCATATTGACTTAAACTGGGAAATTCTAACAGAGGTTGTCCCTTTTCTTTAAGATATCCATGTTTGGTTAGGGTATAACTAGTTAAACCATCCGAAATTTTTGCGACCTGTTCTGTACTAGATAATCCACTGTAGGGAACAACCAGTCCACTGGCTAATAAGAGATGGGGGGGATCGGTATTGACCAATCCAATAATTTGGTATTTTTCTTGTTTTTCCGCTAATTTTGATAAAATATCACTAGTGTCTTGGATATCTGGAAGGCCTTTATAATCATTAAGATGATAACTTGGGGAAGATTGACTGTCAACTAACTTGGTAATATCTTCTAGACTGTAGGACATAGATTGAAGAGTGGGATGATTAGTTAATCTAGTCCTAAGTTCGCGGTTAATATCATCTAGCTTTTGACTAGTCGGTTTGCATGGAATATAGTAGCCATTATCTGTTAAGATTCCAAGGTATCGTTCCTCATCACCGGGCTCTTGTCCTTGTCCTTGCCCCTGTCCTCTGACAAGCCATTTCGGATGACATTTAAAGTCACCACCTGAATTAAGTGTTTCTAATCCTTTTAACAGGTCAGATATGCTCATAATAATTTCTGGACTTCGGAGATTAACAGTAGGTAAATTAAGAAGTGGCTCCCGAGGAAAAATAGGAACGTATTGTTTATTATCCAGGACTACTCCAATAGTTTGATTTCCCGAAGCGATATATTGACCAGAAATGACTTGATTTTTCAGACTACGACGTAGTGCGTCTAAGCTAGTTTGACGATAGTTAAAATGAAATTCACCCGTTTGCCCTTGTCCTTGGGGATATTCCCGACATTTTTTTAGGACTTTATTAAACGTCATCAGGAGATCTTGCCCTAAATAGACATCCTGATAATTGTCGACAATTAAGGGCTTTCTCTGGCCTAGTTTAAATCGGCATAACATAATATCAGGTCTATTACTGGTTGGTCCAAAGGTATAAACAATTGGCTCATATACTTGTTCTGAGGTAAAATTAGAAAAGTTTCTTTTTAAGACCATAAGGGTTGGAACGTCTGCTTCCAAGACATTTACGCCTGGTCCACATTGGATGGACAGACGTTCAGTAACCGTATTATCTATTAGACTAGTTTCATGGGTTAATGAAATAACCATAATTTGTAGATGTTTTAATTCCCCAATCTTCCCTGGTATAGTAATAGATAAACCAAGTTTGCGAAACAAATCAAGGTATAAATAGTCTATTTTTTCACTAGTAGATAGGGTATATTCCAGGAAATTTTGAAGACTTGATATCCGGTGGTCCCGATCACTAAAGATAACTTCTAAACTACCACCACTAAGAGTTCTAAATATATTTTCATCTAATGTATTTACTAGATTTTCTTTAATAATATCCAACGTTAGCCCAGTTGGTTTTATTAGGGTTAATAGTTCCAAAAAACTATCTGGACCGGGAGTGGTTCCTAATCTAACTAATCCTGGAATATTACTACCAAGTATTTCGGCCAAAATCGGAGGGAGTTGACCCATTCTTTTGGCTGGAAGGGGTTTATTGGCCTTTAAAATGTATTTACTATGGACACTTTGTCGTTTTCCAACCCGACCAAAAAACTCATCATAATTTTTATTGCTACTGGTTACTTGGAAACAACACGGTGATAAGGTGTCCAGAAAAGCGGGGTAGATAAACATCTCGTTTTGGGCGGCCTTTCTAACAATAATAGAACGATTTGGCATTCCACTTGTCACCGGAGGTTGTCGCCAAAACTGTTCATATCCTAATTGGTTATTTTGTTTTTGGATAGTTTCTGGACAGGGTAAAAGTTGGTAAGTTTTTGCCCCAAGTCTATAACTTTTCCATTGGCTGTTATTTTTAGTAACTTCTTCCCAGATCGCCTTTTGCTTTTTCTTCTCCCCCGTCATATTATCTAGTTGAAGTCCACGATGGCAAATAGGACATCCGACATTATGATGAAAAATGTCCATTTGGCAATTTTGACATTTTATCCAATTATCGGTACTCAAAGTAGGATCACTACTAACAAAATGATGGCACGATATCTTAATTTCTAGGGATCCTCCCTTAGTTAATTGCCTTTGGACTTCTTGAACTAGATCCATTTGGTTGCGAATATTTTTGTCTTGAAGCGTTGGATTATGATATATCCAGTTTTTAAGTGACATCCGGCATCCCATTTTATGATCTAATAATCGGTTAACCTGCTTAATGTCCTTTATAACATGGGTAAAAAGTGCCATTTTGTCAATATTGCCCTGATTGGGTAGTAGTTTATCAGGGGGAATGCTTATCCAACAATGAAGACAACTAAGGACTGGACAAATCACCCAGTTTTTATTTTCTAGTTTAATGGCAATACAAGATTTATTATCCGCCACTTCAGTGTCACGGTCGCAATTAATATTTATTTTATTAGAACCAGGTGTTATATCTTGACCTAATTGTCCATAGGAACCTGGTAGATATTGATCAATAAATTGCTTAGTCTGATCAGAAATCATCATAGGTTGTCGGACGTGAGTTTGACATTCTGTGGAATAACTGTGTTTTTTACCCTTCCCATCTATTTCTGTTTCTGACTTATTTTTTTCCATAATATAAGTGTTAATTCTCTCTAGTAAAGAATTTCTATCAGGCCACCATCTTTGTTCCTCACGACTACTATAGGGCACCCCTTTTAATTGTTGACTTGTGTCAGTTTCACTGGTTGGTGTCTCACTTTCTACCAAACTAGATGTCTCCGGTTTATCTAATTCTTCTGAGATCGCTTCATGGCCTAATTGCTCTGTTTCCATTTCTTCATCCCATTCTGAGACATCTTTCTTAGATTTCATATCATCTAGATCACTATCGGTCTCGCTACCACTATCACTCTCACTTTCTTTATCAAAAAGACCTTCAAAATCACTATCACTTTCACTTCCACTTTCTTCCCCACTACCTTCATCATCTGGCTTACCCTCTGTTTCACTTGGTGATTTTAATCCGGGTTCAGACCCCTCTGTTTCGCTTTGTTGCTGTAAATCTTCTAGGTTTTTTAAATGTTGACTAATTAAACTACTGGATTCCGTTTGGCTTTCTGATGCCGGTGTTATATCAAGTTCTAGGGGAAGAGCCTGAAATTCTAATTCAGGTTCAGAAGTTATTCCCTGATTTAAAAAGGTTATCAAGGCACGTTTAGAAGCGTCATCCACGCTATTGAGGTCTAATAATTCTCCAGAAAGACTAGTAATACTTTGATAGACCCCCAAAATATTTCTAAAATAGCTTAGTGATTGTTGGGCTAAATGGTAATCTTGACAGTTAGTGACTAGATAGTTAATCTCGGTGTCACGTTGAATTATGATATTTACCTGACAACTTTGAGATGGAAAGGAGACAGGAAAGGTTTTCACAATCTTTTCGGTATCTTTTTTAGTAAGATATAGTTGTTTGGCTAATAACGTTATCTGTTCGGATTTGGCAACTCCCCAATTTCGTAAATTAGCTAAAAACCCAGAGATATAATTACTAGTTTTAGTAAACCCATTAGTATTAAAAAGGTATTCTAGTGAGTCTGTTTGACGTCCAACTCCAACTCTTCTTAGATTAGAAGCAAGACCTTGAATAGTTAGAGGTGTGGCCTGTTTACTTTTTAATAGGACAGACGCCTGGTCCAGTTCAGGTTCTATTTTAACTAATTTAGCAGAAATCCAAGTATTTTCCTTGTCATTAAGCCTAACTTGGATTGTTTGACCTTCAATATACTGTTCTGTAATACTAGTAAACAAGGGTATATATAAACTCATTATCTTTTCTAGCAGCTGACGAGAAACTGGTTTTTCAAAGTCTAAGCGTTTCACTAAATTGTAATGACAGCTAAAGGGGCAATTATTTAGCCAATCTGGATTTTCTAGAGAATTCGGATTAAGAGCCACTAGTCTGAGTGGGAAATTTTCCAAGGGATTAATCAGATAACTAGTTAAATTAATTATCTGGAAAAACTCAGCTAGACGTTGATACGCAAGAGAGACAGTATGTCTAAAGTGGCTGTTATTTTCTGCCCGACTACTTGAAATTAAATTAATCTCACCATTGGCCTTTAAGACTAATAAACCATAACTAAATTGATAATGGTAAACTTCTATTTGATCACCCCTTTTTAGTTGGTTTAGATCTTGTCTCGTGACCATGATATCATAAAGAGGAACATCGTAATGAAGCGAATTATTACTTAGGTAGCGAAAACTAGCTACTCCATCAAAAATGCTTAATATTTCTACCGTTTCGACCTGTAATGGAACTAGAGCAGAAGCTTGTAGTTTTACCAAAAAAGAAAGACAATTTACAAGCTCTAAATTGACTAGGGTCGTGTCATTATTGACGATAGTTTCAATCTGGTTTTTGGCATAATCCATGATAACTTTTTTCATTTTTTGAAGATTTCCGGCCTTTTCCTGGTAAATGGATGGACTATAAAACTTAATAGTTTTATTTTCAAGGTTAGGATTATGTAATTGGGCTGCCGGGAAACGATCAGATAGCTTAAAGATGTTAAAAATATCAACGATATTAATAATATCGTGAGATATCTGTCCAAAATGACGGTAGGTTAAGTGGAATCCACTATAGTTAAAATAAAAGTCACTAGTCTTTAAATTTCCCATTCCGGAAGCAAGACTAGTTTCTCCATAGAGTTGTTTCGCATAACTATTTTCCCGATACCAATAAGTTTTTTCTGTTTTCTCCGCATTTTCAACGGTAATACTCGGTAAAATAAGGGTTGTTGGTTCTGCCGCCTGGATCGGATAATAAAGGGAGAGATAGCCTTTATCCATATTTGGGCCAAATAACCGACTTATTTCTGGTTTTGCTATCTGATAAACCTGGTTTTTAAGACAAGCCAAATTAGCTAGACTATCCGATGGACCCATTTGGCTTTTTAACTCCGACATGCCAAAGCTATCTTTAGAAATTAACATAGGATTAGCCGGAAACCAACTATCATTGTCTGCTTGGCAACTTATTGGGAGATCAGCATAATATTGATAAACTATTTTTTTTAACTCGTCACTGTTAATAAATTCTTCAGATGATAATTCCCTAGTTAAAACATTGTCTAAGAGTTCCCGACTAAGTCCCCAGTTTTCTAAATTTCGCCTCACCGTAATTCTAGTTTTTTTGTCCATTAAACGTTGATACGTTTCTCGGATGAGGCAGAAAAACCGACTAGTTGGATTAGTGTTAGCCCAAAAATAATGACTAGATCTTTTCTCCGGTTGACTTACTGAACGATCACTGACAGTTTGTGATACAAATTCATCTAACATTACCGGGGTCGGTAAGTTATTTGGCATGGATAGTTGGTGAAAAATAACGCGTTTGAGAATAATCGGGGTGTTAGATGAAATCTTGGAACGTCTCGGTAAATTCCAAAAATATAGAAATTTTTCGCCATACTTTTCCTTAAATTCTGGGTTATCTAAGATGTTATCTACCTGTTGTGACCAATCACCCGAAAAAGTGCTTGGATCCACTTGGAATGTTTGGTAGGAGGGGATAAAGATATGCTTTTCTAATTGAAAACCTTGTCCCTGTTGCTGTGTTAGTAGTGTATTTTCAAAATTGACTAGCTGAGTAAAAACCTCTTCCGCCAAATTAGTTAGCTGCTCAGATTTCTTATCGGTTTCCCGTAATTGTTGAAATGTTTCTTTAATATCAAGTTGATTTAATATTTTATCTGATCTAGTAGGGTCAAGAAGATCTATTAGGATAGGAATATTGGTTAATTCCACAGTTTGCAGTTGAAATATTTTTTGGAAAAATGCGACGGTTTCCTTTTGTTCTCTAGTACCAAAACTAGCGGATTGGTTGGAAAAAAAAAGTAAACTAAGGTATAGAAGTCGTTTGACCTCCGCGACATCTTGAAAGTAGTTATGCCGTGTAGATTGACTAATCTGAGTATCTACCTGTTTTATAACATCAACTACCCAGGTATCCCATAATAAATGATTATCTAATTTCATAACTATTTATTATGATAGTTATATAATTTTTATACTTAAATAGACTGTTATTTTAATAAGAGCCTTTTAATTATCTAACTAGTAACACTCATCATCATTTTCATCTATATGTCTATCTCCGTGCTCATCTGAATAATCACTAAAATCTTGTTCACTAAAAGCGTCCTGTTCCTGAGATCGCTTTATCTTCCAGGGATCATCTATATTTTCTAGACCTAGAAGTTGGTAAGTAGGAAGTCTTATTAAATTTCTAGATTTTAGGTAGTTTTCATCTTGTTGGTGACATTCATTTTGCCAGGTATCACTGTCCATTTCAAACTGAGACCTCAAGGTGTCTTGTTCTCTCAAGGCTTGCCGGTGGTGGAGGTCAGTCCAGCTTAGTCCTGAGATAAAATCGGAATAGTCTTCAGTGGTATAGTAGCGATTAGGATCATGATGTTCCCTAAATTCACTTATTTTTTGAGATCGGATACGATCTTTTTCCTCTCGGTACTTTACTGGATCCATCATAGCGTTATGTTTCCAATGGCTATAGGAGTAGCCATTTGAGTAATTATTTGAGTATCCATATGAGGGACCAAAGTAGATGTTATTTTTGCTTTCTGACTGGTTAGAAGTCATTCTATTTTAGCTAATAATTTTTTAAAAGTATAAAGTATATTTTTAACTAATCCTTAGGTAGAAAATAGATTCAAAAATTTTTATATGAAAAAAGAGTTAATCTTTAGGTGGATTAGGTGGATTAGGTGGATTAGGTGGATTAGGTGGATTAGGTAGATAAGATATTTCCCTAAAGTTAGAGCCCACTATTAAATTGGAAACCAATAAACCCAGTGCTTTCTTCCCCTACTAATTTACCATAATAGTATATTTTCTTAGGAAAAACCGGGTGGTCAACTGGATGGGTAAAATAACAAAAAGCTTGATTATTGTCTTGAACCGTGGTTTTTTCGGGGGTTTCTAATAAGGTGAAGGTCCCTGTATCTGGCTTAAAGTTATTTCCTACACGATAAACAAGACCTTCTCCAACTACTTGATTGACATTACCATAGACATCTAAGTTAAATTGCCGACATGTATCTAACTTTCTAATGGAAATATAATGGGCCGCTTTTCCCTGAATTGGAAGCCAGGCGATTTTAATCTCTCCTTGGAAACTATCTTGATGATAAGTCTGTCCATTGGGAAATTTCCTAGCCGCTTCTTGGTAGGTATAAAGTGTTCCCTCCGTATTTACTAGACTTCCATTACTATTTAAGATAAAAACGCGAATATCAATGTGATAAAGTGCCGCGGCTGCCCAAATCTCTAAATCACTTCCCCAGATACCGGTTTTATCTCCACTACTAATAAGATCATTACTAGCGGAAGTGGATAACATTTCAAGATAATTATGAAACGTGACATTAGGATTATTTTCACCCTTTTCTTTTGGGGTCTCTGGCTTATCCACACCTTCCTCTCCGGATTGGCTAGTTTTAGAGCCAAACGTTAAGGTTTCCGCTTCTAAGTTGACAGCAGTTTCAACCGTCACGTTACCGGATGGATCTGTCACGTAGAGTGAATCTTTGTTATCTCTAATTTTCTGACTAATATCCTGTCTTGCTTGTAAGACCGCCTGTCTGTAAACTGTGATTTTAATAGGTGATCCTCCCAAAGTTAGTGAGATGTCCCGAGAGGATTCGGTTAAGTCATATTTGACCGCTTGGTCTTTATGGAGAGGAACAAAACCATAATAATGTAAACTATCTACTAGAGAATGGAATAGACAGTCTCCATCCCCAGGTACATCATAACAAATTAACCCCTGTGTTTTTAGATAACTATTCAAGGTGTTAATCCTAATTTCTGTAATATTCTGATAATGACCTGGGTGACTAAAAACCTGTTCCCAGTTAATATCATCCCAATCTGATTCTATCGGTATCTCCATCTCTTTTTCCGGTGGATCATCCTTTAGAGAAACCATAATGTCCTGTATCTGGAGTTGATATTGATCCCTTACTAAAGTATTATACGCACGATTGACAACCGACGTTTTCTTTGTTTTGGTTTGGGTTAATATTTCTTGGAAATATAGATTATTTCTGGCCAAAACTTCTGATAAAATTAATTTAAACCTCTTAATCTCACCTGGAGTATAGTCTTTTAAAATAACTTCAGCCTGAGACCGGAAATCCGTTTCACTTGGATAAGTTCTAGTTTTTCTAATGAATTGTTTAATATCGGTGACAACCCGCTCCTGAAATTCTGTTTCTTCTAGTAAAACTTGATTTTGGTTGGGATTAAAGATAGGTGATTTTTGACTGTTCTCCAAATAATATCTAGTTTCCATTAGGGAGTTGTTAGGTTGGTAGATCAGTTGTTCCGTCAGTTTATTAACTAGACGAGCCTGATTAGTCGAGACTAATAACTGTCCCAATTGGGAATTTTGGGTAAATTTGGCATGATAGGCCCGTTTTAACATGATATTTTGTAAGGTTAAATGACCATAATTAGGTAATATATCAGAAATAACGAGACCTAAAATTTCCCCAACATTTAAGATCCAATCACGGTGTGTTTCTACTAAAGTCTGTAGTGTCTGATTCCAGTAGCTAGGAATCCGAAAACTATGCTTAATTCTTAGATAACTAAGTGATAATTCCCCCTTGGTTTTTAAACCCTGGTAAAAGTTACTTTGATAATCCGCAAAATTAGGAAGGCTTATTTCTGGATACCCCTCAGTTAAAATAGGTGAAATAGCCATATAATATAGATAACTAGTAATAGAGGACCACTGGTGGCCATCTAAACTAAAACCATACGCATTACTATTATCTGAAAAAAAGGATCTCCAGTTTGATGTCTTGGTTAAATAATTATATAGGTTTAAATTCCCAATCGCTTCATTTTTGACAAAACCTAACTCAGTTGTCCCTGGACAGATAATAATAATATCATCGTCATATCTAATCAGATTTGGCTGAACAGGTTTATCATAGTTATTATCCAAAACGGTAAATCCACTTGTTAACGGAGAAGCAATACTTTTATAATTGCTAAAATCTAAGAAAACTAGACCGTCGTCCTTAGTAGCAGCCTTAGCTGCTTGTTTTTCTTTGACATTTTCTTTATCTTTATCTTTATCCTTGCTAAATCCCATACCGTGACGTTTAGGTCTTGATGACTTTGGTAAATTAACGGGTTTGATATTTTTTGACTGCCGACATCCCATTAGTTGACTATTTAAGTTATGATAATCACTAATATAATATTCTAGCAGATATGGTCTTTTCGCTAAATCTATATTAGTAATAGGACCTTTAATAAGAGAAATCCCTTCTTGATTGGTTGCCAGAACCTCGGTTCCACTGGTCCAGTGCTTTTCTGTCTCTGCTGTTGGAGAATCTTGTGATTTGGGAGAAATGGGTTCCGGACTTGGTTGGGAACTTAGTTGTGGATTTGGAGGGGGACTTGGTATGGGGCTGGGTAGTCGTATTGTCTCACTTTTTTCCTCAGATAGACCAGACGTTTTACTTGTGGTAGAGGCTGTGTCAGTTTCTTGCCCACTTACTACTTGACTTTTAGGTTGTAATCCAATAAAGCTATCTACCATGTCAAAACGAGTTCCTAAATCTAAAAGATATTGATGGGTCATGACATCTCCCGTAATTAGACGTACTTGTAATTGCCCCTGAACATTTTTAAAGATTTCCCATTGGTTGTCATATCTAGTTTTAGTTTCTGGACTAAATAAATAATTGTCTTGGATGTCTAATCCTTGTTGTTTTAGTGTTTTGGCCAAAGTAGATTTTTTTCCAGCCAACTTGAGACGGAAAATAGCTTGTTTACCTTGTTGTTCTGCTAAATCAACTTGTTCCGTAACCATTTTTTTATTAAGACCACCATATTGTTGTCGCTTAGCAACATCCTGTCTATCTGATAAATAAAATCCAGATGATAAGTTAAGTGAAAAGGTCCTTTCTACCTCGTCAGGATTAACCCTTATCTTTAAAAGTGATAAGGATGTTGTTATATCGTCTACCAAACTATCAAATCCAATATCTGGATATTTTTGTAACAACCTAGAAACATCTAGGTAGTTGTCTCTATTCTGAGAGAGATCATGATTATGTGACAGTTGTTGTTGGATGCTAGGGATAACCTCTACTTCAGTGGAAGCGACTTTTACTACCTTTCCCTCAATTTCAACTTGATAATGACCAGGACTTTCACTAACTATTTTTCCCGTTTGTCCTTTAACCTTGGCCTGACTTCCAACCACCCCTTGGCCCTGGTTAAAAGTTAACTGTTGTCCTAAGGCACCAAAATAATCTAGGAGATGTTGTTTATTAGTCGGTTCATTTTGGAGGTTTTGGAAATAGCTATTAACACGTAGATTAGCCAAATCATTTTGATACTCCAAATCAAATAATTGCTGTTGATCCTTTCTTTGGTCTAGTTCCTGGTGTATGACAGAGATTAAACGGTATATTTTATCTTGGATGCCATGAAGTAGTCGGAAAGACTCGCTAGATTTAGTCGGAATTTGACCTGGAGGTAAATGACTAGTTTCCCGTTTCAAGGTTACTCTGACAATGTCACTTGATCCATACACCTCATCTATGAGACTTTTAACATCCGCCTCCTGAATTGCTGGAGCAGATGGACTAGTAATACTTATGAGTAACTCCAACATCCTAGCCTCAGAATTCCAAGAGTGGATATCTATGACAATTTGCTGGTTATCTAAATGATATCTATTAGCTACCAGTGCGACTAAATCACTAAGTTTGGCCCTAATTATTTCCGGATTTGTCTTGGCAATAACAGTGAGACCACTTAAAATGGTCTGATTTTCCATAGGGTGGCTTGTTAGTAGATGATTATTAACTCTATTAAATCGTTGGTTAAGTTTTAAGCGATTGGCAAATCCTTCTAGTCTTCTTAGCCACGCTAAACCATTAATTAAGACAGGTGCTCTTATTTCCGTCACTTTAATATCTCCATCTTTAACAGTGTAAAATCGTTGTAGTCCGTTTTCATGACTAATGCTGTAACAATACTGGTCATTACTTACTTTACCTTTCCCTTTTGATTTTCCCTTAGATGTCCCCTTGGTGGGTTTTTTTTTGGCACTACTGACATAATAGTCATTAATCGCATCGTAATACTGGATTAAGTCTTGTTGATAAGCGTTTTCATCCAAAACGGCTAATTTAATATTTCTCATCCAGTAATAATAAATTAACGGGCGAAAAAAATCACGTTAAAACATCTTTAAATCTTTCCTAAAAACAAAATAATAAGATAATCTCAGCCAAGGATTAATCCCATATTTTTCCATAAGTTCCATATTAGTTGGATTTATTGGATTAGTTGGATTAGTTGGATTTCGCTGTTTTGTGGATGAAACAGCTGGATTATAACTTATTCCCCCTTCCAATTGGGTATCCAAATTAAAGTATTTTTTGGGCATTTAAATAAAAATAGTTATGTTTACCTTAGATAGTTATTTTCAGTAAATATGGCTTAAACTACTTAATTAATTATTCCCTACTAAATTCAGGATCCAAACCATTTAGTGATGTTTTGATCTCCATTTTTTTGGGACTCACAGTAAATTAAGATATCCGCAAATAAGTGATCGGCGACATCTCTCTGTTTTTGAAGCAAAATCCTTTTTTCCGTCATTTCTTCACAAAGTCCAGAACCGAGACACTTTTTCCTTAGATTCTCGTAAACATCCAAATTTTTCCTAATGGTTGGTATTTCATCTACTGCTAGTGCGAAAATCTGACTAATAGGTTTCATAATCTGGTTAGTGATATAGAATTCATAGTCGGGTTTAAGATTATGTTCTCTAATAAAGTCCGGATGTTCAATGCGATCTCCTTGGAGAGGATGTTTCTCCTTAGTTTGAATATAGGCAAAGGGAATTCTGTCAAATAATTGTGGTTTGTTACCAGGTTCCCTTTCACCTATTCTTTTCGCTAAGACATTATGAGCAATGGCCTCCGGATTTTTATAGCCATCATTTAGGGTCTTGGTAATAATTAATTTATCCAAACCAAATTTTCCTTTAATTAAATTTCTTAAGGCGATTTGTAAAAAGTCTATGGCGGGTCCCACTTTCATCTGTTTCATAATAATATCAATAACCCCTCCATAGATAACTTTTAGAAGCATGGCATTATCTCGCCTTTTTAAGACAATACCCATACTTGTCTGTTTATAATTTTCAGTATCTTCTTCGTATTTGTTGCCGACATACCTTTTTTTAGATAACAAGATAAAGGGCATAAATGTTTTTTCATATTCCAAATCCTGTGGATGTTTTAATATCTTACTAATTCTTTTACCTGCCTCTATACCTAAATCAATAGACCTTTGAAGGGCAGCTTTACCCCTAAGTTTTTGACCCTCTTCGTCTAACATGGAAAACTTAACAAAGACGGAATCCGTATCTCCATAGACAATTTTGGAACCAGGATAATTTTCTTCAATGAAATCCTTGGCAATATAGAGCTGTTCACGCCCTGTGGCGGTGGTTGCGGCGGCAATATCTTTCCAATATACCGCACTAGTAGGAGCACCTATCTGTCCATAAAGGGAATTAGCCGTTACCTTATAAGCCAATTGGAGACCATCATAGACTGACTTTTCAAAAGCAGTAAACCGGTCATTTTTTTCTACTATCTCGCTATTAGTCACGGTAATTTCCAGTCCCTCATCGTTTTTAATAATAGTGAACTGGTCATCCGATTTAACCTCTAATCCTTCCACTACTTCCCCATCTTGCTTTTTAAGACTAACGTGAATAATCTTTTTCCGAGTGGATTTTCTGGCGTTTAAGAGATCCGTTAAGATATTAGGAATGATCCCTACTTTTCCATTTTTAGGTTGAACAAAGCGAACATGACAAATCCCCGTTTTTACTTTTTTATCTTTGGACCCCTTATAGTTATCATATTCAATATCAACCCAGTTATATCCCAATGTCTTTAATAGCCCTTCCCCCTCTGGACCCAGCCATTTTTGATCCGTACACAGGGTTTCATGGGATAAATTATTAGATCTCATAGAATTCGGGTATAAACTAGCATAATCCAGTACCGAAACCGGTTCATCATCTAGATAAATACCAGGATAAGGTTTTAAAACAATAGCACCTTCATAACTATCATCTCCATAAGTATCAGGATACAGGGTTGGAATTAGGTATTTTTTATCACGACACTCTTTAGATACTAAACTTAAAATTTTAATACCCTGTCCCCTCTTGAAAATCCAAGATAAAGGCGTACTACAAACATTAGCCATACCCACATTATTGTTAATAATTTGTAGTTTATTCATTAACTCAAGACAAAGAACAACGTCCATCACACAATATTTCCCAATAATAGCCCGGTCTTGACTAGTTCCAGTCTGACTCTTAAAAATATCTTGTGGGGAGATATCATCTTTTCCTAGACACCAGAGACATTTCCCCTCTTTTGGTAACTTAATGACTCCATCAATGATTATTTCACGTGAGGTGACTTCTAAAATTTCATGCTTTTTCCCATTATTCAGAAATTCAATATCATAACCTTTTTCTACAATAAACTGAATAAAGTTACCCGGTTTTAATCCAATAGTATTGTCAGTCGTAACTACTGCGTTATATTCACTTAACTTGGTTATTTTACTGACTTTACCCCTAATAAACTCGGCACTAACGCTATCTAATTTATAACTTGGTAGGTTAAAATCCCTTTGAATCACCTTAAATAGGTCAAGATTAACCCTTCCCGGTATTTCCACAAATTTTCCCATCGCACCCTTACTATTGGTTTCCTGAACTTGACATTTCCGATCCTTTAATCTACTTATCTTGGAGAAATTGTTAAGAATACCTAATTCCTTGGCCCGATCAAACAAATACGGCCAATCAAAGGAAAAGGTATTATATCCAGTGATAATATCTGGATTTTCTTGAATGATAAGTTCACTAAACTTATTAAGTAGATCCGCCTCACCCTTTTGGTTATTAGGAAACGTAATAACCTCTACTTCTTCAGAAAAGGTCTCACACGTCCCAAAATTTAAAAGAACTTGGCGATAACTTTCTGGTTCACCCTGTCTCATAAAACAGGCACCAATTTGAATACACCTATCTCCCTCTAATGGAGGTAATTTACTATCCAGAAGAGCCGTCAAACTTATTTCAGTATAACAAGTAGGATCTCTGTCTTCCAAATAACTCATGACGTATTTTTCATCTTGATCAGATTTCCAACCACAAAAATTAGTTTTGGGCCTGATACTTAATGTTGGAATAATATCACACATTTGTCTTAGCTCTTTCACTAGGGCATCTCCTGATAAACCAGGCAAATATAAAACTTCATTAATGATAATCTCAGTTAATTCAGGTTGGAGACCACTTAGGCGATATTTATTACTAGTTATATTTAACCAGAGATAACGACAAATCTCACGAGCTAGACTTTTTATCGTATCTGGCTTAGGTGGTTTATTTTTACATTTAAGATAGATACGGCTAATATCTTTATAGTCCTCTTTGAATATAGTTTGGAGTATCTTAGTAATTTCTTCCGGATTAACTTGACTTTCCTGAAGTTCTAGTAATTGTTTAGAAAGCTTAGTATATCCCTTAATAGCTTGTGGAAAGTCACCATGACTTGACCCACATTCTATATCAAAAGCTAAGGTCTTAATTTTATTATTAGCCGGAGGAGTTATAGACTTAATCTCCATCCAATCAACAACATATTCCCTTTCACTTTCAGTCAGGATGGGCTCCCTTTCAGATTCTAGAGGAACTTTAATCCAACCACAAGGACTAATATTTCTAATATGTAGAAATCTAAGCATAGGATCAATATTTGATTCATATAGTTCAACCCTTTCAGATGGATTAGTCATTAGTCCAGGGATAAAGTTGATTGGTTTTCTCATGGTAGTATTTCCATCTTTTCTAGTCATAGTCCAATTAATCTTGAGTCCACTTGGGATCTCATATTCGCCTTTGATGGTAATTTCAGTTAGTTTTCCATCCTCTTCTTCACCACCATCCATCTCGCTAATTTGAACTATTTCAAGAGGGTTCCTTGGTATTGGTGGCATTTCACTGGTATCTAACTCATTCTGGTGGCCCCTGGTAGAAAGAACTAACAGGTCACCAATTGAAAGCTGCTTGGGTCTAATTTTGGGTGTATATAACCTAGTTAAACCATTTTTGTAATTACTTGAAAGTAATTGACCGGAAATCGTATTTTTTTTAATAAATAATTCAGTACAATTCCGCATCGACCGACTATTGTTAAAACTCATCCGTAAAAAGGGAAATTTTTTGTTATTAGTAAAACCCCTGAATTTTTTCCGATAACAAATGTCATAATCTATAAAGGAGTTTTTATCTGCCCGTCTAAGTCTAGATAAAAGTCCAAGGACAAAAACCTTGACACGACCGGTGTCTAGACTTCCACCACGAGACCATTGATGAGGTAACAAGATGTAGAAAAAGCAGGGAAATCCATTAACAATAACAGAGACATTTTCTCCATTCCTGTTTTTCCCAAAAATGTAAATTTTTAGTTGTTTATCTTCTATTTCCATTTCTCCATCACTGTCAACATCACTATCGGATGCCTTTTCAGTACAATTTTCATTTTGGGAATGCCATTCGGTGATTTGGATTTCCATTTAGTCTTATGTCACTACTATTTTTATATCAAAACTTAGGTTGTCAAATTTTTTTATCTATCCAGATTAAATATGGCGGACAATAAACAACTACTTTACTTTATTATTATTGCCGTTATTTCGGTTTCTTTTATGTTAAAATTTGAAAGTTTTAGTAATGAAATAGTCTATACTAAATCTAAGGTTGATGGAAAATCATATCTAGTTAGAAACCTACCTGATAAAGACAAGGCCGCTAACTTATTAGCAGACTTAAAAGAAAAATGTATTAGCCTTGTTAGATTTTTATCCCTAAAATATCCTAAAAATCCGGCCGTCAAAAGATTATTAGTAAAGTATAATCCTGATAATATCACTGAAAGTAGTAAAAACAGTAAATATACTAGTTATTCTGTCAATAAAGGGGAAAAAATTGTTTTTTGTATCAGATCTAGAGATGACAAAGAAAAGTTAGTAGAGCCCAATGTCATAATGTTTGTCGCCCTCCACGAATTGGCCCATGTTATGACTAAATCTATTGGCCATACTGAGGAGTTTTGGGATAATTTTAGATTTCTACTAAAAGAAGCAATTATTGCCAAAGTATATCGGTATCAAGATTTTAGAAAAAAACCAGTGAAATATTGTGGCACTGAAATTACCGATACGCCATTAAATGATTAATATAAGGCTTATTGCCGATGGTTTCCCTGAACCTAACATATTCATAATTAATTTTTATTTAAGGGAAAATGCTCGTCTTTTTTTGTATATATTAATAAATGTCTAAAGCAATATTTGGACCCCAAGTATTAGGTCATGCTAACCAGTCAGATAAAACAGTCATTTTAGA
>WLWF01001078.1_pt1 | contig 24047 bp, 23 predicted proteins | sample 6718331 | NCBI WGS metagenome assembly WLWF01 (sample SAMN12718692, study PRJNA515312) | sponge metagenome | isolation source: marine sponge | host: Mycale hentscheli | place: New Zealand: South Island, Marlborough, Capsize Point | collected 2003-05-01
CTCTATCTGCATATGCATCTGGTGGGCGGTTTACTCGACCCTCAGATAGCGAAATGTGGGACAGTATGTCTGTTGCCTACGAATACCCGAATGGCAGGACAGTCTCCTTTATGTGTCGCCAGATCCCTGGTTCACAAGGCCTTAATGATAATGTCATTTATGGCACACGGGGCAGCTGTCAAATTGGTGCGGCGAACTCAGGCTCTCGTATTTTTGATAGCAAGGGCACGAAAATATGGGAGAAGGATGGGAAAATAAAAGACGCCTACCGCGAAGAACATCGGGCTCTTATTGAGTCGATACGAAATGAAACACCTATCATCGAACTTATGCAGACGGCTGATAGCTCAATGGTTGGTGTCCTCGGACGAGTTGCTGCGTATACCGGTAAAAAAGTCACGTGGGACTTCATGACAACAAAAAGCACACTCGACCTGTTTCCCAAGGCACTGACCTGGAGTGGCGATATGCCGTCGAAAGGCTATGCCGTTCCTGGAAAAACAAAACTTGTCTAGGGCGTTAGAGTGGCGGCGTTATTGTGGCGGAACTCTTTTCGATTGCGGTATTCACGAACATCGGCGCAGCAACCTGAGCCTCAGAGAGCAAAATATAGTCGCTTGAAATCTGATGAATTCTGCTTGCTAGGTCATAATCAAAACATCGCATCACAAGCCGCAAACGCCTTGCTCTTTTTCCTTCAACGGTTGACTGAGCGGTTAGACCAATCTCGAGATTTAGCGCGTCACTCGAAGTGCATGCAATGATCGCACGAGCTTTTCCAATGCCGGCTCGCCTCAGAATGGTTGATTGCGTGGCATTTCCAACGATGAGTGGGCACTGAATATTGAGTTCGCGGTGATCGTCGTCGGTCGCCGCTGGGTCCACTGCCACCACCGGCACACCTTGCTCGACAAGGTCGCGCGTAATCGCTACGCCTATCTGCCCGAGCCCGCACACGACGACATGGTTCTTTTTTTGTGATGCTAGAAATTCACTCCGCAATTCCATAGCTCTGCCAGAAACTATGAAGAGCGTTAGCAAAGAGGCGATGATGCCAATGAGCATGATGCCAGCAAACATGAGACCAATGCCAAACAGCTTGAGCCACGCTGGCGCGTGTTCGAGATTAAAGTCACCAAATCCAACTGTCGTTACCACCGAGGTAGTGAAGTAGGCAGAGTCAATCCACGAAAGGTTGAGCGTGGAATGGAAAATGATAACTGCGGAAGTATAAATTAACAAAAGAATACATGGTATTGCCAGGACCTCATATCGTATGCGAGATCGCGGTAACCGAGTGGGCTGACTGGCTACTGTAACTTCCGCAATCGTCGGCTTCATTGCAGCATAAACAAATTCGCCTGCAGCAAGCACAGCTGGTGACAAAACTGCCGTAATGCCAAAATCTTTTTCCAAGCGTTGTGCCAGTTTTTGTTCAGAGTGACGCATCACCACAATAAGTTTTGGTTGCCCGCCTCGCACCTCAAGTGCGACCTCAAGATTGGTGACATCTTGACTTGTTGTCAGAATTATCGCCGCCGCTGAGGAAATTTCTGTCTTTGCCCGCACTGATGCAATACGAAAATCCCCTAGAACAACACGAGCACCAGAGGCTTTAGCTCGATCAAGCCGGTCCTGGGGACATGTGTCTGAAGTAATAACAACAACAGACTTTCCTGCTTCTGTAAGCAGTTGCGTAATACAAAGACCAAATCGGCCAAGTCCACATACAATGAAATGATTCTGTTGCATCGTTACCAGTACAGAGTATGTCTTGAACGCGTGTCTTGAGCAGCCAAATAGAAATTTACGATACCTGCTTATATCAGCTTTGGTACAGCAAAGCCTGTTCGGTACGACCGTCTATAAAACTGATTGGCCTGTTCAGCATCAACACCGACAAACTGCCCGGTTTCTGAGTCTACCTCAAGCACTGCACTTGCTTGTATTTCTTTCGATTGCAGACCGATACCATATGGGGAGAGAATCTCGCCCAAGCGATCGGCCTGTTTCTTCATCGATGGTAGACCTTTTTTCACACGATCTACGTCATATTCTTTACTTGCACGAAATGCGCTGTTCGCAAGGTTGCACCAGGCCGTTGAATCGTTTCCTACTACGATATCCGCATTCAGGATATTTTGGTCACGCTTTCTTACTGCATCGATAAAGTTTTGTTGATGCGACCCATTGCCGCTATCTCCCTTGAATGAACGAAGCTCTTTGCCGTCCTGGTCAAACGCAACACCACTACCTCGCCGACCCTCGTAGTGTCCTCCGGAACACTGAACGATGTATCCACTCCCGGGGCCTAAGTGCTTGGGGCTTTTCTTGCCACCCGGCTCCGCAGCTATATTGGCAAGCTGTATTTGAACTGGCACAGAACCTGTATCCATAGAAACCATTTGCACATTTGGAGTGGCACCAGCATCCTCCCAAACCACACGCCCACCTATACTTTGGATTCGTTTGGGAACTTTCACAGTGTCACGAAACACAACATTTCGAACATCATCAAGGATGTGTATTCCCCAATTTCCCATCTCACCGGACCCTGTATTCCAGTCCCAATGCCAATCGTACTGAAGCTTATCCCGAAAGATTGGTACATCGGCCGCCGGACCAAGCCAAAGATCGTAGTCCATATCGTGGGGAATCGGCAGCGGTGTTGAACGCTTCCCAATTGGTGATCGAACTCCAACGCGATTTACCTGCACCGAAAGGATATCACCGAGACCTTTCTCCTTATGGAGAAATTCCTTGATTTCAGCTTGCATTGGATCAGAACGCTGTTGCGTTCCAAGCTGACAAATTTTCTTGTATTTTGCTGCGGCTGCAACGGTCTGTTCACCCTCCCATTGACTGTGTGACAAAGGCTTCTCGACATAGACGTCCTTGCCCGCTTCCATGGCCCAAATAGCTGCAAGACAGTGCCAGTGATTGCAGGTTGCAATCACAACCGCGTCTATCGATTTATCTTCGATCAAATCACGCAGATCGGTCCACGCGTGCGCCTTTGGAAACCGCTCTTTCGCTTGTTCGAGTCGGTCTGTATCCGGATCACAGACGCCACCAATGGTCACTCCAGAAACTTTTGAGAACGCGGACATCAGAATATTTCCGCGACCGCCACATCCAATAAAACCAAGGTTGACCTCATTGTTGGCGTTCGCCGACCACACGGGTTGAGCTGCTGTGGCAAGAGTGACTCCGCCAGCCATACCGGTCTGAATGAATTGACGTCGTGTTTGATTGACCATGAATGGACCCTTTATCATGTGATTATGAAGTGTTCCCAGTGTGGTGCAGTCTACTTATAAGAAGGTTTTGTTTCCCACGCAGATTTGCCTATTTACTTTAATTTATGACAAAAAGGTTGAAAACCATCATCTTTTCTAAAAGCTTGTGTAGCAACCGTGTGGCAGTAAGACTGCTGGCACTACCTGTCCCAACTAGACATAAAAGGGACATCTACTGTGTCATCAACGCACAAGAAATTTGCAGTGAAACAGGTTGAAAAGCAAATAGAGTCGAAGGATGTTCAGATAAACCATACGAGCCAATTATTAAGTCCAATATATCTGCTTGCGCCTACTGGACTTTCAGGGATATGTCCACGCCGCCAGCACCTCGGCCACTTCATCGACCCATTGTGTCACAGGTTCATAGCCGGGCGATTCTCCCATCGTCGGGCAAATGCCTCCTCCTCCAGAGTGTTCATTCCAGGAATACATGATGACTGTCTGCGCGTCGCAGTCTTCGGGATGCCTTGCCACTAAATCTAAAACGGCTTTGAGTCGGACCGCAAGATCGCCATCCTTGGGCCATTGGCTGTGATAGATTTCATAAATGGGTTGCCCCTTCCGATTGAAGGCGTGGGGCCACCGATAATGCATGCTGGGGCAGGGGGGAATGAACGGGAGACCACGGTTCAGGTACTCTTGCTCGCAGGTCTGAAGCATCTCCTTCGTGGCCGCCGCATAGGTTGGAGCTTCGTCCCTTTTGGCTACCGCTCCCCCATAAGCTCCCTCATAGTCCATAAACGCATCGTAGCCTTCTTCCTTCAGTACCTTGGCATGCATGAAACTATCTCTTGGTTCCATGCAACCAACGATGTAAGGATTCTTCAGCCCTATGGCTTCGACTCGCATCCTCACGTAAGCAATAAATCCGGCTCCTGTCATACGCTCATTTCCCTTTGCGATTTGAAGAGCTGCTCGGAATCTTTCTGGATGGTAGACGATGATCAAAGGTCGCCCGTCTTTCACCGTCTGCCAACTTGGTGATTTGATGTAATCAATGGTCTCGTCCATCATTGCGGCCACTTTACTTTTGGTATAGCGAATTGCTCTATGACCATACAAAGCCCAGGTAAGCTTTACCTTCTTGGCCTCTGGTATCGTGCTGGATAGGTGGCAGTCAAAATTGTTCCTGAGTTCCCAGCCATTGGAGAAAAGCTTCCGTGCAGGTCCGTGATAGACAAAAAAATCAATGCCCGCATCGCTGGCATAGCGAAGTTCCTGATCCATACTTTCCTGAAGGAGTTGCTGGCTAAAGGGGTAGTTGAACCACACAGGCCCAGCATCAGTAGGATGCTGTACCCAGGCTACATCCTTAGTCCGCCGACAGAAGAAAGGCACCCGGTTATGCCATTGGGAGTCTCGCAGAAAGCCCGGTCCTCCGGGCAGATACCCGAGTTCCTTCTGTTGCGTGGCCCCCTTGCCAGAGAACATGTCCCATCGCTGTACGCCTAGGAGTGGCCTCCGCCGCAATTTATTGATGGCGACAGCCTCATCAGCCGTCGTCTTTTGAATGCCTCCGAAAAAAACACCAGCGGTGAATAACCCTAGTAGCAACGTCAATGTTTTACGCATTGGCCTCTGTCCTGTCTTTGTAACTCTGGTCCTTTTGGACGCTTCATCTTTTGCTGGTCCATACACCAGGTAAAGAAGTCGAATATTAGGACCCTATGGGTGATAGCTGGATCAATATAGATGCCACTTGTGAAAAAAGTGGCCGAGCACGGTTTATTTAGCAGGCTTGGGTGTAGGTAACAACTCGATTGGTTCATGCGTAACTACCGGTGTGTCACGTGTCTTTGGTTGTTTGCCTTCCATGCCTGGAAACCGTGGTCCTTCATCAAGGCTCGAGGAAATGGGTTCTTCAGCACCAACGAGAACACTTCTAGATTCTGTTGGAACACCGCCAACAGCGTGCTGTGGTCGCCCGGAGTCGGAAGGCATTACTCCGGCACGAAGCTCGAGAGGTAGTTCCGTTTTTTCAGAATCAAGAACAGACTGAGAACCGGCATCTGAACGTTGTTTAGCTTGGTAGCCATATTGTTGAATCGGGCGAGCAGCCCTTTGACCATTTGTAAACTGCTGTGGCTGACCACCACGGGTGAGAGACTCCAGTTCTTCAACCGATACCCCACGGCGCGCGAGCCGGCGAATGACCCCGGGTCGCAATACGTTCTCTGGGGTGATCACGGGTATTGCCCCGGAAGTTCTCACATCAAAAGTCGATTCTGCTTGCCTTTGACGATCACGCAGGTCTGTTTGTTCCGCACGGGCCGTGCGTCTCGCAATAGCTCGATCAGCCCACGGTCCTGCCATACTTGATGCAGTTCCAGCAAACGTAAGAACTATCAAAAAAAAACTGATAACAAGCCAGTTGGACATATCCATTTGGATACTTTTATTTGTAAATTTGACCATTCCGAAATCTCCACATGTGATCTCTATCATGGGCTCCTAACAATCTATGATACTGCAGAGAACCTTTACTCGAAAAGCGAAACCATTTGAGGCAGGGAATTTCAGGTTTGTAATCGTAAAAATGGCGATGTGAGCCACAGGAGCGGTTCTGTCCGTGGATCGCTGACGGCATTCGCGTATTCTCCGACTGCTCTGTATGCTTTCCACAGAAGCCGTTACTCACAAAAGGTTTTGTGACTCGTCGGCTCGCTATTCCATTTTTCAAAGGTTTTCTGATGAGCGAAACACTCAGTGAATTCGAAGGGTGTACCCACCTAACACGTCTTTTCCGTCGCCGTGGTTATGTCATCGAACGAAACGTCATGTTTCGAGAATATGGTGTGGAATTTCACATTGATGGATGGGACAAAAAGGCACGTGTTGGCTTTGAATTTTTAACAAGTGAAGATGATGACCACGATGATCTCGACCTCGAAGAGTACAAAGCACTGAGTGATGCGCAACAGCGTGGCGAACTTGCTGTTTTCATCATCGATGAAGTGGAACCAGTTTCCACGGAAGCGCTCATTGAAGAGGCCAATGAATTCCTTGATGAAGTTGAGTTGAACCGCCCACTTCGAAAAGCTCCTACAACTTCAAAAAAGAAGAAAGCGAAGAAGAAGAAAAAGGCTGCTAAAAAAACTGTCAAGAAGAAGGCTAAGAAAAAGGCCCAGAAGGCTGCGGTAAAGAAAAAAAGTGGCAAGAAGAAAACTGTAAAAAAGAAGGCCGCTAAGAAGAAAACCAAAGCTTCAAAGAAAGTCAAGAAATCAACAGCCAGCAATAGGAAGAAGAAATCAAAGAAGAAGGTGTCTAAGAAGAAACGCTAAGGCTCCTTAAACAGACACGTGCCTTTTATTTGTCAGGTCATGTAATTCCTGTGAACTAACGTACGCCGCCGAGACAGATGTATTTGAGCTCCTGATACTCATCGAGTCCGTACCTGCCACCTTCGCGGCCGATTCCTGAACTCTTCACACCGCCAAATGGCGCAACGACGGTTGAAAGCATGCCGGTGTTAATCCCTACCATGCCACATTCAATAGCTTCAGCCACACGAAAACATCTGTTGATATCTTGGCTGTAGAAATAAGACGCCAGCCCAAATTCTGTGCGATTGGCAAGTTTCAGCACTTCTTCTTCGCTTTCAAATCTGAAAATTGGCGCCACTGGGCCAAATATTTCCTCTTTTGCCAGTCGCATCTCTGGAGTTGCTGATGTGAGCACTGTGGGAGGGTAGAATCGTTCGTTCGTGGAGTTAGAACTCCCACCCACGGCGACCTTGGCACCACAGGCAACGGCATCGGCAACAAGGGCCTTCACTTTTTCATGTGCGCGGTCATCGATGAGCGGGCCAACCGAGACGTCTGGTTCCGACCCAGGCCCTACCCGTAATTGAGCTACGGCGGCTGCAAATGCTTCCACAAATGCATCGTGAACCCCACTCTGTACGAAAAACCGGTTCGCACACACGCAGGTCTGTCCGCTGTTGCGGAATTTTGCCGCGAGTGCTCCCTGCACTGCATTTTCAATATCCGCATCATCAAACACAATAAACGAAGCATTCCCACCGAGTTCAAGAGAGACTTTTTTAACAGTCGTCGCTGCTTGTTGCGCAAGACTGACTCCAGCAGGCGTCGAGCCTGTGAATGAGAGCGCTCGAACAGTTGGGCTTGCGCAAATTGCGGATCCAATCTGCAAACTCGACTCGATGCTTCCGGTAATGGTGTTGAGCACACCAGGTGGAAGTCCCGAGCGATCTGCAAGCACGTGAAGGGCTAAAGCAGTAAGTGGAGTTTGCGGTGCTGGCTTGACAACCATCGTGCACCCGGCGGCGAGAGCTGCTGCCACTTTTCGAAGAATCATTGCCGCTGGGAAATTCCAAGGCGTAATCGCTGCAGCGACACCAATGGGCTGTCTCATCACAAGCAGACGCTTATCTTCCTGATGAGGCGGAATGACATCACCATACGCCCTTTTGGCCTCCTCGGCATACCACTCCAGAAAAGATGCTGCATACGCCACCTCTCCCCGGCTCTCACCAATTGGTTTACCACATTCGGCTGTAATGAGTTTTGCCAGATCTTCTTTTGCTTCCAAAACATGTTTGTGCCATGTCTGCAGGCGTTCACTCCGGGCCGAGGCAGTCGTTGCTCGCCATGGAATCAATGCGTCTTCGGCCGCAGCAATTGCCTTCTGCGCATCCTCGCCATTCATCGCGGGAACAGAACCGATTATTTCCGAAGTGGCTGGGTCAATTACGTCGACACGACATCCCGTGACACTTTCGCACACTCTTCCACCAATAATCGCTTCAGATTGAACCAATGACATATCAGTAAGCTCAAAAACCATAAGAGAAAACTCTTCTTGGTAAGAAGGAAAAACGAAATTAGAAGATCAGAAAAAACATACGTTACGTGACGCATACGTTGCCGGAGTATACTAGAAACCAACGAAGCACGAGGACGACAAGAATCGATGGCAGAACTATTTGATTCGGCATGGCGATTATGGATTGAACTGTGGCCACACATAGTTGCCGCAACACTTCTTGCTGTGAATATTGGAACATCACTTCACGCACTTCTAACAAAACGTGATACTCGAAGTACAATGGCGTGGGTTGGACTGGTCTGGCTTTCCCCAGGTTTTGGAGCCGCTGCCTATGCCTTGTTTGGTGTGAACCGGATTCGAAGAAAGGCTACACGACTACGAGCAGGCCTTCGAGAAGTTATCCATAGGGTGGAGGCTGCAATGCCGTCAACAGAGCGGCTCACAGACGCTATCGGACCAGCGAATGTACCACTGCGATCACTCGCAACACTCGTTGGCGAAGTCACCAAACGCCCGCTGCTTGACGGGAATACCATCGAACCCTTGCATGGGGGCGATGAAGCGTACCCACAAATGCTTCAAGCGATTGACTCAGCCACTCGAAGTATTGGCATGGCTTCCTATATATTCGACAACGATCCCACCGGGAAACTCTTTATTGATGCTCTTTGTCGGGCAGTGGATAGGGGCGTTTCAGTGCGGGTACTCATTGATGGTATTGGTTCGCGATACAGTTTCCCAACGAGTGTCGGTCTCTTGCGTCAAAGAGGTGTGCCCGTATCACGATTCATGCCGACAACAGTACCCCTGTATCTGCCTTACGCAAATTTGCGTAACCACCGAAAAATTCTTGTAGTTGATGGAGAGAAGGGATTCACCGGAGGACTCAACATCCGCAATGGATGCTGGCTCTCGAAGCATCCCGAGCATGCCGTGCAGGATATGCACTTTGCGCTAACAGGGCCTGTGGTCACTCAGTTGCTTGAGGTTTTTATTGAAGATTGGGCGTTTGCCTCTGGTGAGGCATTAGGTAATCTTCGCGACGGCGAACCTGATCCTACTTGGCAGCCAAGCCTGGATTTTTCGGGCACAAGCCTCGCACGAGGCGTTCGCTATGGGCCAGATGACCATGAAATTGGTCGCATCAAACTGATTCTGATTGCAGCCCTGAGTTCCGCTCGACGTTCAGTCAAAATTATGACACCGTATTTTTTGCCTGATGATGCTATCTGCCAGGCCCTTGGTGTTGCCGCTCTGCGGGGCGTGGAGGTCGACATTGTTCTCCCTCAGCAGAACAATCTTGCTTTGGTTGGCTGGGCATCAGACGCACTCCTTTGGCAGGTGTTAAGTCGAGGCTGCACCATCTGGATGTCACCACCGCCGTTTGATCATACAAAACTCATGGTCGTTGATTCCTCATGGAGTCTTTTTGGGAGTGGAAACTGGGATGAGCGAAGCATGCGACTGAATTTTGAATTTAACGTCGAAAGCTACGACGAGTCGTTGGCACAGCAAATGGATGCCCATATCACTAAGATCATCAGTAAATCCACAAAGCGGACATTGGCAGACGTTGACAAAAGATCCCTACCCATACGTATTCGCGACGGCATTGCACGACTATTCGCGCCCTATCTCTAACACCGTATTTTGACCATACAGTTAGCATGAATGCTTGTTGGTTTCTTTCCTGTGAGACATCTTCCAATTAGCCAAACACTTGGAGGCCGAGCTGCTTGTCGTTCCCAAGATGTGCTCTCCGGGAAAGTTCATCTAAGGCTTTTCGCCCAACCGATCCGAGATCGACAGTCCATTCATTCACATATAGCGATACGTGTTTCATGAGCACCGTGTCATCAAACTCCTGTGCATGGGCCCGCATTGTCGCCAGCGGTTCCTCTGGATTCGCGATCCCATAGTGGAGTGAGTCACGAATAACGTTTTGGACCTGACTGAGGACGTCATCTCCCAATGAACGTTTGCCAATAATGCCACCCAGCGGAAGTGGACACTGCGTCTCAGTTTCCCAACGAGCACCTAAATCTTCAACCAGAAACAGACCTGAAGCCTCCCAGGTGAAACGACCCTCGTGTATGCACACGCCAAAGTCAGCCTGACTCTGTTCCAGTCGCGGCATAATCTCAGAAAACACCACGTGCTCCACCCGTGTGACGTCTGGATAGAACATGTCATAGAGAAGTGTGGCGGTTGTCTGTGCCCCGGGGCACAATGTGAGTTGATCGTGTTTAGAAGGAAAGGCGTTGCGGGTACTCGAAAGCAGAAGTGGACCGACACCGAAACCCAAGGCAGAGCCACTCGGGAGCACGATGTACTGGTTAGCCAACAAGATCGCGGCATGAAAGCTTGCCTTGGCAACGTCAAAATGCTCGTTGAACAGGTGATTGTTCAACTCTTGGATATCAAGTAATTCGATTTCAAAATTGAGACCTCGCCAATCAACACGTTGTTCCATGAGTCCATGAAAAGCAAATGTATCGTTTGGGCAGGTAGAAATACCAAGACGTATTGTTTGCATCATCGTTACTTCGCCAAGATTCGGCTTACATGCTCCGCAGCCTTTTGAAGAGCGTCATCTGTCTGCCAATTGCTTTTCACCCGATCCCCGGCGAGATTTGAGATTCCACGAACAATGACCCAGGGAACATTGTTCATGATACATGCAGCAGCAACAGCAAACCCTTCCATGTCTTCCACAATGGCATCCGGGAACAGTCTCTTTTTCACCTTCGCCTCGGCCGGTGATGCTGAGGCTGCACAAACCGAGAGTAATTCTCCACTCGTTTTAAACTGGCAATCATTGTTCGGGCTCTCGTTCGATCTGCTGATAACATCTCCAACAACATTAGAGTTAGAGTCGCTTTCTCCCTCCAGTTGATTCCATCCAATTTGGTCTGCCGACTGGAACTGCGCACCATCACCGACCCCAATTCCATAGCTTCGTACCCGATAAAATTCATAGGCGTTGCCAACTACACAGCTTGGGCCCAGACTTCCGGCTATGCCAGCAAGCAATACCATTTCGGGCTGATGTCTGGCAATCAATAACGATGTTCGTGCTGCCGCGGCCACTGGTCCGAAACCACACTTCTCGAAGACAACCCTTTCGAGTCCCTGTTCACTAAGGCCTGAAACGAGTGCTTTCAGCTCAAACTGCGTGGGCGACAACAGAAGACAACGCGTATGAGACATAATTTTTGTATGAATGTTCCAAGAAGGAAGCGAAAAACTAAGACACAAGCTTCTTAGGAAACTGTACACAAACGCAATCACTAACAGAAATAGACCACTACTCGCTCCCTATAAGGGGTCGTCCGTTCCCATCCGCTGACTGAGGAACTCGTCGACAAGGCGTCGGAAGGCTGTTTGCGTTGGAATCCGGGTGAGCACCGCGACAAGGAGTAAGCCAACTACAACGAGATTTACAGCGTCTTTCGTGGTGCGAAAAGCCGCGATGTTAATACACGCGGCAGCCACTAAAACAATGCTGGCAGCGGTCACGGAATATTGAATATTTTTAGCTCCACTCACGGCATATTGGTCAGCTGTTTTGTTTTCTTCACCACCCGCAAGCATACTTCGTTGAAAATATGGCGCGAGAACTGTTGCGGTGAAGAAAGCTAATCCCGCAAAGAACAGACTCTCTCGATGTGGCTGTTTGTTTAGGAGGATCGGCCCATCGAACTCTGAGAAGACAACTCCGAGATAGATGACCGATGATATCGCAAGAAAGGGCAGAATGATCTGGATGGCTCTGCATGACTCACTTATTTTCTGACCTGCTTCATCAGACAGTTGCATGCCTGTAGAACTCCCTTGATTAATAGATTGTCCAAAACACATTGAACTGTTGCACGCTCGTACACCCGTGGCCTCGACACTCGGTACGAACGAGGAACTTCATCAACAGATTACATTCCATCGAGGTCGGGCATGTCAACCGAGTCTTCGTATGACTCTCTATCGCGATAGTGCACATTCGTATTTTCGTGAAGCACTTTTCTGGCTTCTTCGGTAATATCCTCGACGCCTCCTAGATACAGAGGACCCCTATGCTTTGCCAGTCGAGTGGCGACCTGTACAGGCACCGATAGCAGACCATTCAAGAAGATCACTCCCCTATATCGAGCAAGGATACCAGCTACGGTCGGAGTAATAGTCGTGAGCCCGTCGAGTTGGAGAACCCCATGATGATTTTTGACGAGATTCGTCGCTTGCTCAACTCGCAAGACCGTCATGGTATTCGTGTCTCGTGGTAGCCCAGTTTTCGAGGCACCACGCCCAAATAGTGACTGCCAAAGACCCATGCCATCAGTTGCCATAGTCATACCTCCGTTAGGAGTCGCACAGAAGATCATGTGCGCAGAACGCCAACGTGTACACAAATCGCTGGAGAATCCCTCCTCCCAGAAAATATTCCACCCAATCCCTAACAAAATCCTAACAAAACAACACCGCGTCAGAAAGGCAGGTCTCCCCGATTTCTCGGTACAAATGAACTTCCAGTGTCTGCTCTGACGACGTTCCTGTTCAAACTGACAGACATTTAGGCCCAAATTAGGCAATGACCGGCTTAGACACAGCGGTTACAGACAGCGGTTCAAGTCTGCGTTTCGAACACGGAGGGGAGAGCCGTGGCCAGTTTCATAGGGCATCGGTGCACGCTGCTTGCGATCCAACCTTTCAATCCCATAAGGTTTCAGAATGAACGAATTGACGTCGGTTCAGAATTTCAGCGAGTCTTTTGCGTCGGGGGATTTACGGGCTGCATTATGTGCCGTTGGACGCGAGTTTCATTCTCGTGGATGGTCGTTAGGCACCAGTAGCAACTACTCTGTAGTCACCGGTCGCAATCCTCTTGAATTACTTATTACAGCAAGTGGAAAGGACAAGTCGGCGCTCACGAGAGATGACTTTGTAGCAGTCGACTCGGCTGGGCACTTACTTCAAGATCATGGAGCGAACGGAAGAAAATCTTCGGCTGAAACACTACTGCACTGTCTCATAGCAAAATCACTTCCAGATGTCGGAGCAATACTACATACGCACTCTATTTGGGGCACAATATTATCTCGTCAGGCACTGAATGCTCACCAAACGACAGGTGCAATTCGAATCGAGGGATACGAAATGCTAAAAGGCCTCGAAGGAATCACAACTCACGACACAACGATTGACGTGCCCGTGTTCCAGAACAGCCAGGACATGGTTGAACTATCAGACAGTATTCGAGAAGTTCTAATCTCCGCAGATGGAAGCCAGTCAGAAGACTCACCACACCATGGATTCCTCCTGTCAGGGCACGGCCTCTACACCTGGGGTCGAACCTTGGCTGAGGCTCGACGGCACATTGAGATTTTCGAGTTTCTGTTTGAGGTAACAGCCCAACAGAAACTGCTCGCACGGTGCACTTAACCACACTATTTTCACACACAAGTCCAAAGAAACGCAGGAGAACATCAGATGGCCATAGTCACGATTCCCGCTGAGGCGCGGCAAATTAAAGAAACAGCTGACATCAAACACTTCCTCGCTGATTACGGTATTGAATACGACATCTGGCCGCTGGAAGACCGCGTGAATCCAGCCGCTCCCGCTGAAGACGTTCTTGCTGCCTACAAACCGGAAATCGATGTTCTCAAGAAGCAAGGAGGATTTGTTACAGCAGACGTTATAGATGTTTACCCTGACACACCAAATCTTGACGCCATGCTCGATAAGTTCAACAAGGAACACACACATACGGAAGACGAGGTGCGCTTCATCCTTCAGGGGAGTGGCGTGTTTCACATTAACCCAGGTGATCAGCCCGTTTTTGGCATCGAGGTATGGAGTGGTGACATGATTAGCGTGCCCCTTGGCACCCGACATTGGTTTGACCTCTGCACAGAACGCCGGATTCGGGCGATACGCTTGTTTCAAGATCAAACTGGATGGACGCCTCATTACTTAAGCGACGCCGTACATGATGGGTATAAGCCCCTCTGTCTTGGGCCTGCATACCTCGATAGTACACACGGAGCTTCATCGTGATTGTCTTTTCAGGTCAGGTCATTCTCCTCGATGTAGAAGGCACGACCTCGTCTATTGACTTTGTCTATGATGTGCTTTTTGGCTATGCAAAGGAGCATGTGGCAGCATTCCTACAAAGCCACTCAGCAGACGACGAAATCTATGAGATTGCTCAGACTCTTGCTCAGGAAACAGGTATTGAGGCTGATGTCCGGGACAGCGACGGATGTACCCAGTTAGTCCTTGCGGCGATTGATCTCATGAACAAAGATGTCAAGTCAACATCGCTGAAAGCGCTTCAAGGTCGAATCTGGAAAACAGGTTTCCAGTCCGGCCAATTAGTCGCTCATGTTTTTGACGATGTTCCTCCCTCCTTGACGAACTGGTCCAGCTCAGGGATCGATATTCGTATCTATTCGTCTGGATCAATTGACGCCCAGAAGCTCTTTTTTCGCCACACTGCAGCAGGCGACCTGACACCGCATCTTCGTGGGCATTATGACACAACAACGGGTCATAAAAGAGAACAAGAGAGTTATCAGAAAATCTCAAACGATATTGGCGTCAAACCCGAGCATATTCTTTTTTTAAGCGACATCGGAGCTGAGCTCGATGCTGCACGCGCCGTCGGGATGGCAACAGGTGCAACGATGCGACCTGGAAACCGACCGTTTGAAAGTCTCTACGACCATGAACACATACACAGCTTTGCAGACGTTACCTTTTGAAGGAACACACCCTGAACCATGACAACCACTTCTTCTGCCACAAGTACCCATACCCATCAGTCGATACGCTGCTCCGCCGCTGCCTCAACTGCTTCGAGCCTGCACGAAGCAATCTCGACTGCGTATCAGGAAGCCCTTGTAGAACTTGGCGGCTCTTCGCCTGACCTTGTTGTGGTCTTTATTTCGGCGGCATATGGCGAAGATATTCGCCCCGCAATGGAGTCACTCAATGAACTTGCGCCGTCACGCTATTTGCTAGGTACCACTGCTGAAGCTGTGCTGGCGAATAACGACGAGTACGAATCAGAACCTGCCATTGCAATCTGGATGGCGAAATTACCGAATGCCGAAATTACACCATTCACACTTGAGTATTCGCAGACCGCAGACGGGGGTACGTTTCTTGGATGGCCGGATGACCTCGTGTGGCCAAAAGATGCCACCATGTTGTTGCTTGCCGACCCCTTCTCATTTCCTGTTGATAGGCTCATTGCTCGTCTGGAGGAAGACCAGCCCGGTCTGCCAATCATCGGTGGCATGGCGAGTGGGGGGAATCAACCGGGTGCAAACACGCTCGTTATCAACGGGGAAACATATGAGAGTGGTGCCGTTGGTATTATTCTTGGAGGTGGTGTTCGAGTACGGCCGGTCGTTTCTCAAGGATGTCGCCCCATTGGCACACCGCTTGTCGTGACCAAGGCGGAAGACAACATGCTTGTCGAATTGGGTGGCCGGCCTGCATTCGTCCAGCTACGGGCCGTCTATGAAACACTCGATGACCACGACAAGCAACTTGTCAAAAACTCGCTCCACGTTGGTCGAGTGGCAAGCGAGTATCAGGATCACTTTGAGCCAGGTGATTTTCTCGTTCGCAATGTCGTTGGCGCAGACCCAGAATCTGGTGTGGTCGCTGTTGGAGACCTGATACGCACCGGTCAGACCGTCCAGTTTCATGTTCGCGACGCCCATACGGCCCATGAAGACCTTCAGACCCTGCTTACGAGACAGACGCAAAAGCGACCTGCGGGGGCATTGATCTTCACCTGCAACGGTCGTGGACGTCGACTCTTTGCTACACCCAGCCACGATGCGTCCTGCCTCCAACAACTGCTTGGACCACTTCCAGTCGCTGGCTTTTTCGCACAGGGTGAGATTGGACCAATTGGCAGTACAAATTGCCTGCATGGGTTTACGGCTAGTATTGCCTTGTTTGAAGCCGCCGAATAATTCATTAGACGCATGGAAAAGCGGCCTTGATCTTGAGCAGGCTCGGGCCTATTGTCCGAAAAAGGGTGGGCGACCCGAGGATGCTATCATGCTATTGAGCCGCTATCGAACCTGTTGTCTCGCTCTGCTATTTGGTGTCCTCGGCTTTTCAGCCGGGTGCGGATGGCATCGCAGCAATGCGTATGCCTACGCCCCTCCGTACGCCCCTCCGGTGTACCCCCAACCCGGTCTTCCTAGTCAACCTGTTCCGGCACAGCCGGTTTCGTACCCTACTGCACCAGTTCAGGCACCTGTTGCACCTGGAACGGTTCTTCCTGCACAACCCGCTGGGGTACCAGTGACCGGACCTCAAACAATCATTCCTACCGCAGCGACAACCCCATGTCCACCGACCTGTGACCCCTGCATGGCAACTAACGGCGTCACTCCAGTAGTCTACGAAGGTGCCGTTCAAACCGCACCGTGTGTACCCGTACAATAAAATTGACCTGAGCCTGCTACAGTTGGAATCACGTCGTTCCTTATCCGATGGAAACAACTGTATGTCTGCATTGCCACCATTGGTTCAAAGGCCACCCGAGTTGATGGATGATCCATCACTTGATGCCAGCCAGCACGAGGAGGCTCTGCGGGCACTTGCCCGGATTCATGTGGTCTCACGAACTGCATCACAGCTCGCCGCGTGCCTTGTTGCACTGGCCCAGGATGTGCCCTCTACAGGAGGACAACCCCTTCGCATACTGGACATTGCCTGTGGAGGAGGCGAGTTGACAACGGCAGTTGCAGCACGGATTGCCAGTAAACTACCCCATCGAGTTGAGGTTATCGGATTGGATATTAGCGAGCGGGCGATCGGATGGGCAACGCGGAACAATGCTCGAGCGACGGAAAATCTTGAAGTAACATTTTGCACCTGTGACGTACTCAACGATGCTCTCCCATCATGCACACTTGCATTTCATTCTTTATTCCTTCACCACCTCGACGATGTACAAGCGGTGGCACAACTCCAAGCCATGGCAGCAGCATCTCAGGTTGGATTTGTGTTCTCCGATCTCCTGCGGACACGCCTGGGACTGTTTCTCGCGAAACTAGGCACATGTGTTCTAAGCCGGTCATCCGTCGCGCAGATTGATGGCCCACTCTCAGTGAGGGCGGCTCGCACTATTGAAGAATACCATCGGCTTTTCAGAGAAGCGCAGCTTCCTGACCCAACGCTGCGACGGGCATGGCCAGAGCGGGTCTGTGTCACATGGAGCCATTCATGATGGTTCCATGGTCTGACCCTGATCTTTGTGCATCGGTCGATTCACAAGCCGCAGCAGCGGACCCATGGGATGTCGTCATTGTAGGGGCAGGGCCCGCTGGCTCAGCGGCAGCTACTCAGGTTACAAAGGGTGGGCTACGAGTGCTTTTGCTTGATCGAGAAAGCCTTCCTCGGCCAAAGGTCTGTGGATGCTGTTTGTCCCCGCTGGCACTTGCTGAACTAGACATGCTTTCTCGTCAAGGCACCTCACCGCTGAACCTGCAGATTCAGCCTCTCAGAAAGTTGACAATTGCATCCCAAGGCCATGCCACCTCTGTGCCATACGCCAGCGGCGGCGTTCTATCCCGGCTCGAACTGGACACCCAACTCGCTACGCACGCAGTGGCAACGGGTACAGCCTGGCTCCCAAACACACGAGCACTTCACTGGCAGACGCATGGCGACTTTGTTCTTCTTTCAGTGCAATCGAAGAACAAGGACCTGTACCAAATTCGGACGCGGCGACTGCTCCTCGCAGCCGGTCTTCATAATGCCGTCCGCTGCGACAACAATCAATTCAGCCAAGCACAGAGACGCCAGCGACCACCACACAATCGAATTGGGCTCGGTGCCACGCTGCCGTCTACCGGAGGCCCGCTTGACCCCCAGCACCTCATTATGGCGATTGGTGACGGCGGTTACTGCGGACTCATCCGATTAGAAGACAACACCATCGATGTTGCCGCCGCGATCCACCCCTCGAACCTGCAAAAGAACGAATCGCCCGCAGAGGCACTCTCTCACATTCTTTCTCAGGCATTCGATAACACGACATGCCCTATCAACATCACAACCCTAGAAGAGATGACCATTCGTGCCACTCCACAACTCACACATAAAACCGGTCCCATCGACCCGGACTCCACGAAAATTTTCCGGATTGGAGACGCCGTTGGCTACATCGAACCCTTTACAGGTGAAGGAATCGGCTGGGCACTCTGCTCGGCGCGACTCGCGAGTGCGGCACTCGTTACCGAGGCTGGCCAGCTCAGACCGGTCGATCAGGCGGCTCCGCGATACCACCGCGGATATCACCGCGCTCTTGCATGGCACCATCGCCGGTGCCGCCTTGTCTCCTTAGCCCTGCGAAGTCCACGCTTTGTTTCCACATCAGTACAGCTCGCCGGTTATTTCCCGCACCTCACTGGAATTGTCGCACGGCTTATTACTGGCAATTCCCCTCTTGGATAACCTCTACCCTAGAACAGAAGCGATGTGATCCAGACATATCCAATTGCCAGAATAATCTGAACCACAGCAAAGGCTGAAGCGACTTTTACAAAACCAAGAAACGTAAGCGGGAGTCTGTTTTTATGGATGATCGTCATGGCAACAACCGTCGAGGCTGACCCGATGGGCGTGATATTACCGCCGAGGTTGGCCCCGTAGATTACACACCACCAGAACGGTGATCCCGGGTTGCTTCCTTCCGAGCCAACTACAAGAGGATTCACCGCAAGAATCTTTGCCAACACTGCAGCAAGAGGAATATTATCGGTAACGGAACTCGCAGCAGCCGCACTCACGAGAAGTGAGGCCTGAGCGGCTGGGCCCGGCAGGCTCAGCATTGCCCCAATACCCTCCCCAATAATTGCGAGCACCTCCGCCTGCTCCATGACATAGATGACAACAAAGAGTGACGCAAAAAAACCAAGTAGATCCCAATCGACTGCCTTGTAGAACGTGTCAACCTCGTGCTTATAAAACCACAATGCAAGTCCGGCAAAGAAAAGAGCCACAAACCCCATACCAAGTTCATCTAAGTCCCATGGCAATGCTGATTGACCTGCTAGACACACAATGAACCCCAAGAGTAGCAGTACCGAACACCAGAAGAACCGAACGGATGGAACACTCTCCTTCTCATCAAACCCGGCGACCAACTCGGCTGCGACTTTTTTTTCCTCGTCAGTAACAAGACCTTTTACACCGAAAGTCAGACGAGCTTGAAAAAGCGTAACGAGTGTTGCAACTCCAACAAAAGGTGCAGCGGTCAGGAAAAATGGAACAAACCCGATCCCTGCAGCCTGCCCGACAATGATATTGGGGACGCTACTTATAAGGGTGAGGAGCCCACCTACATTGGTAAGAAGGCCTTCGGTGATGAGAAATCCTAGCAGCAAATCGCGTCGTTCCAGTTTGCCCAAAGAGACTGTTGTTAACGAGCCAACAATAATCATTGCCGTCACGTTGTTAAGTACCGCAGAGAAAATGACTGTGAGAGCACCGTAGAAAACCAACAGGCGCCAAGGGTCACCCTTTGATTGTTTTGTGAGTTTGATTGCGAGCCAGGTGAAAATTCCTGATCGACTCGTCACTTCTACAAACAGGCTTGCGCCGAGGATGATGGTAATAACAGACCAGTCGATTGCCGGGACATAGATAGGAAGTGCAATCTCATGTCCATTGGGCAGCGTAATACTGCCAAATGGCAGCATGGGGTGCGCACGATCCGTAAAATATCCAATGACCGTCTCTGTTACGAGGCAGAAACCTGCAAACGTCCCTACAATCAGTGATTTTTTTGCATGAATCTTCTCTTCAAAAGCAAGGCACACGACCATTCCAATAAGGACAAGCAGATAGAAGCCGGTGACCCATCCAGGGACTTCATGTTCAACGACGTCACTCAGTGCGAAAAATATACTCACAGTCAGAGCATCCCTGCCTTGATTCAAAAGGGTAATCGAAAACTAGAGTAAGAGCTGAGCAACTTCTGTTAATTCCACACTAAGTGCATAGGCCATTCCATGCATGGCAAGCTGATCGTTATCTTTTGTATTTGTGATGAGGAGATCAACGGCGTATCGAGACACAAGGTTTTTGTACCGTGCTACCCGGTGCCCAAATTCAACAATCTGCTCAACGGTGAGATTCACACCTGCGTCCTTTAATCCTTGAATACACGATTCTGCATAGTGCGTTGGTATTGCTACTAACTGTTCCGCAATGAGTTCCTGCGCCTGCTCGGTATTAATTTGAGGTATGCGGCGTATTGCATCGAGGTATCGACGGAAAAGGAGATCATCCTCAACATGACAGAGCCAGACCGTTCCGTTTGGATCACAGCAGGACACTGCATGGTTTACGAGCCGGTCGTCCCCAGCCAGATTGTCTGTTACGACCATAACTCCTCGACATGCCGTTTCAGCCAGAGGATGTGGCTGTGGGGCTGTTCCGGGAAGAAGTAGCAGGGGTGTAGATAGTGTTTGAGTCATGACGTCTACATAAACGCCAAGGGTGTGCTGAGGAACGAGACTCGCCTCAGAAAGACACCGCGAGGTGACGATCAGGTCCGGCTTCCGGTCATGCATGAGTTGAAGTAGTTCATTGACATTATGAAACTGTTCACCCGTGACCGACACCCATTCTGCAGCATCGGCAACCTGCGGCAAGAAGCGTTTGAGATCGACCATCAGCGCGTCTGCAGCCTGCTGATCTCCGTCCGTAACAAGAGCGACTGACTTGATCGAAATATCGGCAAAACGATACGGTGTTCGTTCTGCACGTTTGAAAATTGATTCGAATTCGTCAATTGCCTCGTCACTACGACTTGGCGACGGATGATGCTGTGGTTCGTTCATGGACTGGAATATAGGGCAGAAGGGATCGCACCGTCACGCTGGGTTTTTTCAACTTGCAAACAAACTGAGAATTTTTGTCATGTCCAGTCGTCCAAACGCCCTAAATCTGCGAGACTATAAGGATGACCCTTGTGATTCTCGGTATTGGCACCGCTACACCACGCCAAAAAATCCAGCAGCAACACGCCGCCCTCCTCGCCACCAATCTGATTGGCGACAAAGCCCCTGCAGACCGAACGATGCAGGCAATCTATCGGCAAACGAGGATTGCACAACGGAGCTCAGTTCTACTTGAGGAACCACATGAAGGAGTGTTCAATCAAGAGTTTTTTCAGCCCGCCACATCTGCAGACGACCATGGGCCGACAACGCAAGATCGCATGGCCCGGTACGCAACTGAGGCGTTTCCCCTTGCTATTGCGGCTGTAGAAAAGGCTCTCGCAAAGGCAGATGTTACCGCAGATGATGTTACGCATCTGGTCACCTGTTCCTGCACTGGTTTCCAAGCACCTGGTGTTGATATCGCCCTTATGAAGGAACTTGGTTTTTCGAGCACGACAAGCCGAACACACATTGGGTTCATGGGTTGCCATGGAGGGTTCAACGCGCTGCGCGTAGCAAAAGCATATGCTGAAGCTGACCGAGAGGCGACTGTTCTTATTGTCTGCATTGAGTTGTGCAGTCTGCACTTTCAGTATTCGGACAATCCGGAACAAATAGTTGCCAACAGCATTTTCGCAGACGGTGCTGCAGCGATCATTGGTCGATCACCAGACCATCCAACGGCCTTCAGTCAATTTGGCTGGCAACTTCTTGACCAGACAAGTGCAATTATCCCAGAAACAGCAGACCAGATGGGATGGATTATTGGGGACACTGGTTTTGAAATGTCTCTTTCGCCGGAGGTGCCTTCGCTTATCGGTAATGCCCTGCCAAAACTAACAGCGACGTTTCTAGAAGAGCATGGTCTTCCACAAAACCAGATCACTGATTGGGCCGTTCACCCTGGAGGCCCACGAATACTTTCAATGGTTGAACAATCGCTTCAACTGAACACTGACGCCCTGGTTTTTTCTCGGGATGTTCTGTCACAGTACGGAAATATGTCGAGTGCGACTATCTTCTTTATTCTCGAGACCGTTTTCGTGCAGGCACACCAGAGTCATTCGCATGGCCTACCAGACACATGCATTGCAATGGCATTTGGTCCCGGGCTTACCACTGAAATCGCACTCTTTCAGCAGATGCCTTGATAACCTGAATCCCTGGCAAACAGGACTGGGTTCAACGGGTCGTTCATCACCTCTCCAACCGCAGTGGAGGGTGTCCACTTTTCATGATCAATCGCCTGGTTCGGATTCGACGGTTCTGAGAGCCGCATATTGCAGTCCATATAAATCACAGTATGAACCTTTCGTGGGAGAACTGTAGTATTTGGTCCTGCTCGATGTAACGTCCACCCAAGATGGAACGACACATCACCCAATTCGTATGGCTCTATCACTTCAACAACTCCCTGGTCTTGTATCTCTTTTTGAATCAGGGCTTCAGAACTATCGGAAATAGGAAGATCTCTTCCTATTCGCTTGCGATGACTACCCCGTCCAAAACAAAGGGGCCCCTGTTCCAGGGGTACAGCGTGCAGTGGGATCCACGCTGTTACAGATAGACTACTGTTCATTGGCCAATATTGTTGGTCGGCATGCCATGGTGTAAAGCCACCAGACGGCTCTTTATAGAGTGCCTGGTCGTGCCACAGCCGGACGCCGCTTGAACCGAGTAATTCTGTTGCCATCCCAGCAAGGCGTTGTGAAAACGTGAGCCGTCGGGCGGCCTCACTTTTTTCCCAAAGGTTTCCCACCTGAATAAAAGCCCTCGAATAGGTATCTCGTTTCTCCATCGGGACGCCGTCAAGATCGTTATGAGCGAAGGTGAGTCGGGTAATTTCTGGTTCAAAGTACTGTAGCGTTGCCGCATCAAACACATTTGATACTTTCAAAAAACCCTGTTCTCGAAACTGAACGACCATATCCGCCGTCAGCGGATACGGTTTTTGCAGGAGTGGTAGATCAATCATGTCTCTGTTCCATTCTTCACCAGAGGAGTGAACGTACAGTTTTAGTGGCCTGAATCTTACGAGAGAAGGTGTTTGCATGAAGGAGAGCAACGTTAGGTAGTATAACTTGTCTAGCAGCCACCTCACGGACATTCGTACCAGCCACTGAGCCAACAGAAAAAATCACAACAGACGTTGGCATGATTATGAAACCAGCCCAGCGCATCGCAATCGATCGAGTATACCCGGATGTTGACGGTGGACGATTTGATGCAAAATGCATTGTGAATCGAGCAACCGTAATCGCTGCAGATATTGTCTGTGATGGACATGACGTACTAGCGTGCTCTCTTCATATCCGGCGGCTCCATGAAACCTCATGGATGACTATGCCTTTAACCCACGTAGGAAATGATCGGTGGGAGGCCGAGTTTACTCCTGACCAGCTTGGAGTCTGGGAGTACACCGTAAGTAGTGGCGTAGATCGTTTCCAGACTTGGCTGCGAGATCTGAAGCGATACTCCCATGCCGGAGATCAGCTTTGTGATGAGTTGGCTGAGGGGGCACAGTTGATTGACACCGTTCTTGAAACTGCACCCAGGGAGCCTGCAGAACAACTCCGGCAAATAAAATCTTCTATTCAGCGAGCAACTGACGGATACGCAACAGCCTGCAGTCACCAACTCAGTCTATTGATGGCAGCACACGCAGACCGCTCGGAAGACACCTGGCTCGAATTTCCACGACGCATTCGCGTTGAACGCAAACGCGCTGCTTTCGGAGCCTGGTACGAGGCATTCCCGCGTTCGTGGGGTTCACCCGGCGTGCATGGTACGCTGCGTGATCTCGCCCAATCCATCGACTACATCGCTTCTATGGGTTTTGATGTTCTCTACCTGCCACCAATTCATCCCATTGGGCACTCATTTCGAAAAGGCAGAAATAATACTGCGAACGCGCATCCTGAAGATGTTGGAAGCCCTTGGGGAATTGGATCCTCTTCAGGCGGCCACATGCAGATCCATC
>WLWF01001079.1_pt1 | contig 24038 bp, 23 predicted proteins | sample 6718331 | NCBI WGS metagenome assembly WLWF01 (sample SAMN12718692, study PRJNA515312) | sponge metagenome | isolation source: marine sponge | host: Mycale hentscheli | place: New Zealand: South Island, Marlborough, Capsize Point | collected 2003-05-01
CATGCAGTGGAGGTGACATCATGAATAAGTTTGAACAACTTCGTGAGATGATCGAGGAGCTAGACGAAAGCCTCGGTATATGGGGTGACATCATCGGTGGCCTTTGCTTGCTGCTACTGTGCTACGCGATATTGATGTTTGCTTTGGTGTTGTGATGGGTAGGATGCGAGATGAATTTATTCGGTTGCAAGAGACACCCATCCAGGATGAATGCCCTGACTGCTTTGGCGATATGATTGTTGAAACAATTGTGCCAATTGTAAGGGGCGTGAACGTTGATGTGGGGTTCCACGATTACGTGACGGAGAACTGCTATGAGTGCGAGGACGGGAAGATTGATCGTCTCTGCACCGAGTGCGGTGAACCAGTGACCATGATCATGGGACCAGACGCAACCATTTGTGAAATGTGTAAACAATAAGGAGGAGTAAATGAAAACAAAAAACAATCTATCCCCTGCCGATCAAGCGATACTGAGATATCTGCGCAGTCAGGTTGATAGACTACAGGACGAGCGGTACAGGCAACAGGCTCGTCCATCGATAAAAAATGAACTGCACATTGCAGTAAGAGATCTGCGAGAATTTACCGCGGAAAAACGAAAAGAAGGAAAACGAATATGACTACAAGTGAATATGAAACTCAGAAGAAATTTAATCTCCAAGAGATGCCTGTCTTGATCGAGGCGCGGTCAGATACCGACAGCGCGTTCGGTGTCAACGAGCAGGGCGAGGAGGTTTTCTTCAGTAGCCGTCTTGTTAAACGGATGGACGTGCGTGAGGGGGACGAGGTCGTTGCCCACTGTGTGCCTAATTATCAAGAAATGAAGTCACAAACGCCCTGGCGCTGCATAAAAATATCTTAACTTGAAACTTGTCCTCCAGTAGTTTAGAAGTAACAAACAAATGGAGGACAAGCCATGTCACGTAAGAAGATGAAAGATAAAGATAAGCAACAGTTTCAGAATGTTGGGCTATTGAAAGAGGACCACGAACTCCTGCGCAAGTTGTCAGAGTCAGAACAGAGGTCCATGGCGCGACAGCTTTCGGTATTAATTCGCAAAGCTATTGCTGAGTTACAACAAGCCTGATAGAATACTATCATTGCTCGATTGAACAAGCCTGTTTCAATCTGACTACCTCAACTGCCCCGGCGGGCTAGGTTTCGCACTGCAACGTCGGGGCTATTTTTTTGCCTCGTTGGATTTGCCTTTTTTACCTGCGATCTGGTAGTCTTTTTCTTTCGAATACCCTCTGATCTGCGTGACATTGGTGTAGGATTTCTTCATTCCACGGAGCAAGGCCCTAGCCACATCATCCTCTAGCCCAGTTTGTTCGGCGAGAACCTTGGATCCGGTGTCCAAGGTTCTCAATCCTTTCTTAAAGTCTACCATGGTTTCGATTATTTCATCGTGGGTTTTAGACTTAGCCATTCTCTTGCCTCTTCACCTAGTACCTTGGCTCCGATGTTGATCTTGGTCCGGAGGGCCTTGACTATGCGTTCATCGATGCTGCCTTCGCAGATCAGATCGATGTATGTTACGTTGTTCTTCTGCCCGATTCGATGCGCTCGATCCTCTGATTGAATGCGCGTCTCCAGGTTGAAGTCATTGGCGTAGTATACCACGAGGTTTGCCTCGGTTAAAGTCAGACCATAGCCAGCGGTGGCTGGGTTGCCTACGAAGAATCGAAGCGGGTGGTCAGGGTTCTGGAAATTCTTGACGATGTCGTTGCGGTCATCGTCGCTTGTGTCCCCGAAGTATGCCGCAGCGGAACCTGCCCCGAACTTATCGTTCAGCATTTGCGTGATCTGTTGGATGTCATAGCGGAACCGTGACCAGATGATTGCTTTACCGTCGTGCTCGTTCATGATCTCGGTCAGAGCATCCATGCGCTTGGATGGGAAGTACAGCATCTCATCGTCGTCGGTCTTCAAATGACCGGACATGATCTGTTGTAGCCGGAGCATCTGAGTGATCACGGCAGGGGCGGTGACCATTTCGCCATCATCAAGCAGTACCATAGCGTGGCGGCGCACATCCTCGTACATCTTGAACTGCTCCGCGGTCATGCCGACATACCTAGCGGTGTAGATTTTGTCGGGGAGATCGAGGCAGTCCTTCTTTAGTACGCGGAAGGAGAACCTGTCGATCTTGCCAGTCAGTTCGTCGATGTTCTTGAACCCAATGATCTGTTGGAACGCTGCCTGTCCCATGGTTTTGCGCTGCACTACAGCGTATCGTCCCTGGAATGCGTAGTATGACTCGTAACCTAGCAGCCCAGGGCGGAGGAACTCGCATTGAGAATAGATATCCATAGGACTTTTTGTTATAGGTGACCCTGTCAAGAGCCTTCTGTACTTGAACCCCGCTGCTATCTTCATTAGAGCTTTAGTGCGTTTGGCTTTATGGTTCTTGATAGTTGTTGATTCGTCGATTGCAATCAGACCGTTCTTGCCAAACGCACGAGACATCCACTCCCCAGCGCTCTTCCCCTTGATCGAGGAGAACGACTCCACGTTCATCACAAATATAGTCAGACCGTTGAACTTATCTTTGACTGAGCGCATCTCCTCGGTTTGTTTTTTGTTAGGACCAGACACCCAACGGATGACGCGATGGGGGATGTCGTCGGACATATGCTCGGGGATTTCCTTGGCTACCCAGTTGCGGTAAACACCCTTGGGTGCGATGACCAAAGCGAAATTAATCCTACCAGTTTGATACAACATACCCATGTTATCGATCAAAACTTTTGACTTCCCAGTGCCCATCTCCATGAACAGACCGAACTCATTCCTGTCCCAGCCGTACTCCAAAGCGTCTGCTTGGTGATTAAACGGCGGGAGTTTATATTTGTAGTTGACAACCATCACATACCTCCACTATTGTCTTCGTTACGGATAGCATACGGCGTTCGTACAAATCAACCCTGAAGAGGAAAAACTTTATGAGTGATATATTCGAAGACTTATACGACGAATCGGAGGCCCTAGCGTCTATCGATTCTGGTACTGGGAAACAGCTTAGTCAACTGGTTCGATCCTTGCGCAAAGTTGAGCAAGAGATCGGAGATGCAGAGGACCACATCAAATCTTTAAAGCAGGAGAAGCACAAGCTCTCGGTCGAGAACATACCTGCATTGATGGATGAAATGGGTGTCGAGCGAGTTGATGTTGACGGGTGTACCGTTGAGCGCAAGATGATTGTCGCTGCGTCCATACCATTGGCGCGGAAAGAGGAGGCTTTTAACTGGCTTCGCGACAACCGCCTTGACGACATTATTAAGAACGACATAACTGTGTCCTTTGGTAAGGGCGAGGATAACGTGGCGGGAGACGTTGTCGGACTGCTACAAGATCGTGGCTTTGATCCGAAGACCAAGACCCACGTTCACCCTTCCACACTTAAAGCGTTCATCAAAGAGCGTGTCGTTGAAGGCAAACCAGTTGACCTCGATATGTTCGGGGCATTCATTTCAAACACAGCACAAATCCGGAGGAAGTAATATGGGTAACGCAGTTGCTAAGAAAAAAAGTGCAGAGTTAAGCACAGATGTCATGGACGACATCCTAGAGTTTGCTGGTGAAGGCGCGTCCTTTGACAGTTCCGAGATGCAGATACCGTTCGTTCGTATCCTGCAAGCAATGTCCCCTCAACTCAAGAAGCGTGAATCTGATTACATTCAAGGGTCAGAGCAGGGTGATATGTTCAACAACGTCACCATGGAACTGTTCACTGGGGAGAAGGGCATCGTGGTTGTGCCTTGCTTCCAGACCGTTAAGTATTTGGAGTTTATTCCGCGTGATCAAGGCGGCGGATTCCAAGGAGAGATATCTGCAACTGACTCTGTCTTGCGTAAAACTACACGATCAGGGTCCAAGGAAATTCTTCCTAACGGCAACGAGTTGGTCAAGTCGGATCAGCACTTCTGCTTGGTGGTTGGTGAAGATGGGATGACACAACCTGTTGTGATCGACATGAAGTCTAGCCAGTTGAAGGTCAGCCGTCGTTGGAAGACCTCGATTGGGCTGCAAAAGGTCAAGCATCCAAAGACAGGGCAGATGGTCAAGCCTCCGTGTTTTGCCACTCAGTGGAAGTTTACCACTGTTGAGGAGAGCAATGACCAAGGTACGTGGTTCAACTACCATATTGAAAAGGTTGGGTTGGTTCAGAACCGGGATCTTATGCTTGAGGCAAAAGCCTTCCGCGATAGTATCGCTGCGGGCGAAGTAAAGGCTGCGCCAGAAGAGGGAGACTCCTCCTCCCGTGACAGTACTTCTGGCAAAAACGAGGACGAAATCCCGTTTTAAGTAGCCTAGAGGACGGCGGCTGGGTCTGTTCGCCGTCCTCGACTTCAACGTGAGGAGCAGTAAATGTCACAGGCAAAGAAGTTGCTTGCCGTTTTTGCAGGCGCAAAGAACGCGCATGGCACCACCTCTGTTGGGAGAGTGGGTCGCAATGGGAAAGCAGATTCAAAAAGTAAGATTATCCGAGAGCCTCTGACCGAGAAGCTTGTACAAGAGCACATCGACGGGAAGCAGGGTGTTGGCGCGATCCCTATCAACGAGGACAACGCGTGTCGGTTCGGGGCTATCGACATTGATGTGTACGATTTAAATCAAAAAGAATTACAAGACAGGATCCAAAAGCTAAAGCTTCCGCTGCTTCAGTGTAGGTCCAAGTCCGGCGGCGCCCACCTGTATCTATTCCTTAAAGAGTGGGAGCAAGCGTCTGTAGCTAGAGAGTATCTGACAGAGATGGCGATTATGCTGGGTCACAGCGGAGCAGAGATATTCCCCAAGCAGGACTCAATCATCGTAGAGCGAGGAGACGTGGGCAACTTCATAAACATGCCATACTTTGATGCAGAAACCCCGCAACGGTTTTGCTACGACCGGAAGACAGAGTCCATGGAACTCGATGAGTTCTTAGTTGCGGCGAATAAAGCCAGGGTAAACCTGTCCGATCTGGAAGCCATAAGATCTACAACGCAAACGCGTAAGCATTTCTCTGATGGCCCCCCATGCATCCGCAACATTTTCTCCGATGGACCACAGAGCGAACCCAGGAACAAGCTGCTGTTCTTTATGGGTGTGTACTGCAAGAAGAAGTTTCCGGATAGTTGGCAAGCTTCCCTGGAAGAATACAACCGCACGTTATTCTCTCCGCCCCTTCCATCCTCAGAGGTCATGACTGTGATCAAGCAGCACGACAAGAAGGACTGGGGGTATACCTGTAAAGACGAGCCGTTCAAGTCCTACTGTGACCCATCTCTTTGTGTGGTTGCAAAGCATGGTATCAGCGACGAAGCTCCTGATGCACCACAGGTTGGTGGGTTGACGATCATGTTGTCGGAGCCGCGGTTGTACTTCATGGATGTAAACGGACTACGGATTCAATTGAGTTCGGAGCAGCTACAGAACCAGACGCTCTGGCAGAGAGCATGTATGGAGCAATGCAACTTCATGCCGCCGACCACCAAACCACAGAATTGGCAGAAGATGGTCAACGGTTTGATGAGCCAAGCAACGTACATCGATGTTCCGTATGAGGAAACGATTCCAGGTCAGTTCAAAGAGCACCTGTTCTCCTATTGCACCAGTCACATTCGTGCCATGGCTCCCGAAGAGATTGAGATGAATAAGCCGTGGACCGATGGTGGTGTGACGAAGTTTAAGTTGGAAGGTCTGTTGGAGTTTCTGCACCACCGCAGGTTTGTTGGTCAGACCCGAGCTCAAATCATCCAGATGATACGCGACATGGGCGGCGACAGTGGAAAGCAACATGTTACTAAAAAGAAAGGCCAGCGGACAACCATACGGTGTTGGTATGTCCCAGCCTTCCAAGAAGATGAAACCGAATTGCCTGTTAAGGAGATTTCAAATGACATCCCATTCTAATCGACTACTTAGGATAGGAGAGGTTGCGGACCTACTGGGTGTGTCTCGATCCTACGTCTATAAGCTGGCCCAAACACATGAGGATTTTCCGAAACCAATCGTTTTAGGGGACGAGACAAACAGGAGGTCATCGAGCCGATGGGTTTTGTCCGAGGTTGAGGACTGGGTGAACACCAGACCTAGGGGAAAAGCATTATGATACCGAAAGCGCAGCTGGTTCTGGGTCCCCCAGGGACGGGCAAGACCTACTATTTAATCCAGAGGATCAAGGAGGCGTTGGATAACGGCACTCATCCATCACGGATTGGGGTGATCTCGTTTACCCGCAAGGCCATTGAAGAAATGGTGGAGAGAGCTTGTGCAGAGTTTAACTTGGAGCCGAAGAACTTTCCTTACATGAAGACCAGTCACTCGTTCGGGTTCCACGGTCTGGGGTTGCAGCCCCAAGATATCATGAACAAAGAGGACTACGACAACATCGGGCGTGAGATTGGACTGACGTTTGAGGGCAAGATGCGGATGTCCCTAGAGGACGGCTTGTCCCTACCTACGATTGGAGGATCAGGGTCCAAATATCTGCAACTGGAAAACCGAGCGCGGCTGCGCATGGTTGATCTGGACCGTGAGTTCAATGATGCGGGTGACCGCGATTTGTTTTTCCCGAAGCTTGTGCAGTTATCCAAGCAGATCGAAGAGTACAAGTCGGCGACTAACAAGTACGACTTCGTGGATATGATTGAGAAGTACATACCGTTGGGAGAGGTGCCGAACTTGGACTTCATGTTTATCGACGAGGCTCAAGACTTTACTCCGCTGCAATGGCAGATGGCTGAGAAGATAGCGGACAATGCCGATCAGGTGTTTATTGCAGGAGATGATGACCAAGCTATCCACAGGTGGACAGGTGTAGAGGTCGAACTGTTTAACAAGAGTACGGATAAGGTAAAAGTTCTGGAGAAATCCTACCGTATTCCCAAGGCCGTGCATCGTTTGGCGAACGACATATCCGAACGTATATCCGAACGGCACGAGAAAGAGTTTGAGCCCAGGGACGAGGAGGGGGTGGTGGAGTTTGTCTATCACTTGGATGATATCCCCTTGTACGAGGGATCGTGGACCATCATGGCTCGGACCAACAGCTATGTCATTGACTTGGCGGAGCACATAAAGAAACTAGGGTTTAAGTATTCAATCAAGGGACGGCCCAGTGTGTCGGCTACCTTGGTTTCAAACATATTTACTTGGCAGGATCTTTGCGCTGACAAGACGGTGTCGTTACAAAGGATCAAGGACTTCTACTCATCTGTTCCAAAGCAGGGGCAGAACGCTGTTGTTAAGCGGGGATCCACACAGATGTTAGATATGTTAGCTCCTGATTCGGAGCTCACCATGGAGCAACTGCAAAAAGAACACGGCTTGTTGGTTGGGGCAGATCAGTCTGCGTCGGAGGTGTTGCGGATTGGCAAGGCCGAGAAAGAGTATATCGCGGCTATGATGCGAAGAGGAGACGATCTACTATCAGAGCCGCGTATCAAACTGTCTACCTTCCATGCTATGAAGGGCGGGGAAGATGATAACTGCGTCGTGTATACGGCGTCCACCGCAGCGTGTGTGAACAGTGACCATCCAGACGATGAGCATCGAGCGTTCTATGTCGGGGTGACCAGAGCAAGGCACACGTTGTACATTCTACAGAGCAACAACAAATACAGGTACACGCTATGAAACGTGACGAAGTCTTAGACACAGCCAAAGAGTTGATCAATGGTCAGAGGGCCCAGGACTACGGAGATGCATACGATAACCACAGTCGCATCGCTTCAGGCTGGAACATCATCATGAACGGCGCATTAAAGAGCCACGGTCACCTGACCCCATCGCATGTTGCATTGATGATGGACTGGGTAAAGAGCGCGAGGCTCGTTGAAAACATCGATCATCAGGATTCGTGGGTGGATAAGTGTGGGTATAGTGCCTTGGGAGCAGAGCATAACGACAAGCAGGATAACCCTCCGTCTCTATTAATTCCACGGCACAGTGAAATCTTGAATAGAATGAGAGCGAAGAATGCAAAGTAATTTATTCGGCAGCGCCCTGCATCACCAGATCAAGAACGAACTGGATCTAATAGATCAAGACTGGAACATCCCAACAGAATACCCAGACCTAACCGGATACAGAGAAGTCGCCGTTGATCTGGAGACCTACGACCCTAACATCAAGACCCTCGGCCCTGGGTGGGCCCGTAAGGACGGTCACATAATAGGGATTGCTGTGGCAGCGGGGGAATACCAAGGGTACTTTCCTATCCGACACGAGAACTCACACAACCTAGATCCAAAGTTCACCATGCGCTGGCTCAAGAAGCAGTTGTCTGTACCTGAGATGAACGTAATTATGCACAACGCAACCTACGATGCGGGCTGGCTGAGAGCCGAGGGCATAGAGGTCAAGGGCCGGATCATTGACACGATGATCTCAGGCGCACTGGTGGACGAGAACCGCTGGTCCTTTGGCCTTGATGCGATGGCTCGTGACTTTGTTTCCATGCGTAAGAACGAGAGGCTCCTGCAAGCCGCTGCGAAGGACTGGGGTGTTGACCCTAAGTCTGGAATGTACAAGCTTCCACCCAAGTACGTCGGGGCATACGCCGAACAGGACGCGGTTGCTACACTCAAGCTGTGGGATGCGCTGAAGGTAAGGCTCGATGAGGAAGAACTCTGGCACATATGGGACATTGAGAACGGTTTGATACCCTGCATGTTGGACATGCGGACCAACGGTGTACGTGTTGACCTGGACAAAGCAGAGAAGAACAAGAAGCTGATCCGCAAGCAGTCCAATTTACTGCGCGGTAAGATAGAGAAAGAAGCAGGGATGGAGGTGGACATCTGGGCCTCTGCATCCATAGCTAAAATGTTCGACAAGCTGGGCATGGAGTACCCAAGAACACCGCTTAAAATACAGACTGAAGACGTAGAACTAGAGAACGGCAAGATTGAGGAAAAAGAAGTCAGCCGCTCTGGAGACGCTCCGTCCTTTACAAAGGCTTGGCTCAATGATCACCCCGCTGAGATATGCCAGACACTGGTTAAGCTGCGGGAGTTTGATAAAGCAGACGCTACGTTTATCGACAGCATCTTACGGCACGAGCACAACGGACGTATCCACACAGAGCTCCACTCTACACGTAGGGACGAGGGCGGAACGGTAACAGGGCGGTTCTCTTCATCCAACCCCAACCTACAGCAGATCCCCGCTCGGGATCCAGACATCAAGAAGATGATCCGAGGTTTGTTTATCCCAGAGGAAGGCATGAAGTGGGGATCGTTTGACTACTCGAGCCAAGAACCGCGGCTCTTGGTGCACTTTGCAGCAAGCGTTCCTTCCGCAATGCGGAGCCATGTGGTCGATGATGTAGTAGAGGAGTTCAACAGCGGCGACGTTGATCTACACCAGATGGTTGCAGACCTTGCAGGGATCACGCGTAAGCAAGCTAAGACCGTGAACCTGGGGATCATGTACGGCATGGGCGTAGCAAAGCTTGCCGACCAGCTAGGCATCCCTCCTGATGATGCCAAGGATTTGATCTATAGGCACCGCAATAAGGTTCCGTTTGTTAAGCAACTTGCCGATATGGCGACCAAGAGAGCCGACGGGAACGGGCACATACGCACCCTTCTGGGACGTAAGTGTAGGTTCCCTATGTGGGAGCCCAAGAAGTTTGGAGTAGGCAAGCCTATGGCCCACGACGCCGCTCACAAGGAGTATGGGTCAGCCATTAAACGAGCGTTTACATACAAGGCACTCAACCGTTTGATCCAAGGATCAGCAGCCGACCAAACCAAACAGGCGATGCTTGATTGCTACAAGGAGGGTCTTACTCCTATGCTCACGGTTCATGACGAGTTATGCTTCAATATAGATAGTCCAGAGCAGACTGCTAAAATAAAGGAGATTATGGAAACAGGGATTCCGCTCAAGGTCCCATCAAAAATCGATGTAGATATTAAGGATGATTGGGGAGAAATAGAATGATTGAGAAGAACATGAAGTCACTTGGCTTACGCCAAATGCACCCGATGCAGGTTTTGGCGCTGATGGATTTTATAGGAGACGCGCTATCTATCGCTGCACTGGCGGATGATCAAGAAATCTTTGACGACATGGAGACGAGCGCAGATGAGCTAGTCCGTTTGTTCGGAGGTGTGGGGGTAACAACAACCCCTGCCGATCACTGACCCTGTTGACTGCGGCGTAGTATCTCTGCGTTAGCAGACTGCGTCGCAATATCTCCACCCAGTATCGTGGGCGCTATGGATTGTATCCTTTGGAACGTGTCCCCTGCCATGTCTGTGATTGTTGAAGTAATAGAATTTATGGACGAAGGTTGCGCAGACACGGGGCTCGGTGCCTGTGGTCGTATGGGTTGTGCATATATCTGACCGTAAACCTGATCTAATTGGTCTAAGGGTAAATTTTCAGCTACTCTTTGTTGATCGTACTCTTCTGTTTCTAAGAAGATACTTTCAATCAAATCATTAGAGATCGAAACTGGTCGGAAAACACCTTCAAGAATCATATCTATTTCTTCAGAGCCCATTTTTGATTTTTCAGAAAGTTGAATATAAATTTGATCTTCGGTTAGACCCAATGTCTTGGCAGCTTGTATATCTTCAAACAAATTAGCTTGAGCTGAACGTAAGTTTTTGTTTACCTGTTTGTATTTTTTCAAGATGTCACTCTGAGTCACATCATTTCTTTTAGCAAAAGATGTGAAATCTCTTCTGAGTGCGGTTCGCGCAGCGGTATACTCTACACCTTTGAAATAGAAGTTATTAGCAAGGTCCGACTTCATCTCACGAAAACCTGTCATAAGGCTGGCAGCTTCCCCTGCTGGAGTAAACTCGTTTCCGTACCTATCTACAGACCCTGTTAATGATTTTAAAACACGACCAGCCTCTAGTTCACCACGTCTTTCCCGCATGAACATCTCCACCGCACCCGGTGTAAACCCACCTAAAACATGAAAGATAGATTTTGTTGCTCTACTTAAAGGATCTTCGCCGTCAACAAAGATCTTCGCCCCTGTTTTTGTTTGACCGCCTCGCGTAATAACGTCTGCGAATCTTTCTGCAAGCAAACCTTCCGCTAAAAAAGGCTCCGTAAACTTGCTCAAAGCTGCCCCCATAGCAGATGATATTTGACGAAGTTGGGAGTCTGTAACCTGCCCTGTTTCGGAATAAGCTTGAAGCGCGGCTCTAGCTGGAGCCAACATAAAATCATATGGCATCATGTATGTTAGATCGATATAATCAACTTCCGGCTTTCCGTTGACCTCCCTGTTTTGGATTGGAGCTACAATGTTACCTTTCATAAAGTAAGGAACTATACGTTTTAAAGCATCCATTTGATCTTCGGAAAAGTCAGTCATTTCCATCGCAGCTTTTTGAAGAGCTATGGGGGTCCCATAAGCCATGACGACATAGCTACTTAATCTTTTAGCGCCGATAGCTCGGACTTGACGTTCAAGAGCTTTAACATTTTTATCTCCAAGTTTCTTAAACAATTCGCTACTTGGATCTACTTTAAAACTAAGCTCCCTCAAACCTTGCCGAGTAATGTTTGTCGTAGTTCTTAAAATCTCCGCTGGAAAAGCCATAAAGTTTCCTACAAACGGAATACGACGGATCATCTTGATAGACTCTGGGACTCGACTGTATGTCGGCATGGTAGACTTTACAATGTCCGTAGACAGTACATCCAAAAAGTCCATATCCTCAGTAAGATTCGAGGTCCGAGCAGCGAGACCCGCCCGTGTAAACTCCTCGGCTACATCATCAAGTGTAGCGTCTGTTCCTTGAAGGCCGCGCCGAATAGCATTTGTATACTTTGCTTTTTCCCCGGAGTAACCCACTGTTTTCCAAAAGTTATCTGTTCCAGAATATACGTTCTGAGCTCCTTTTACTAATGGTTGCACAAAAGGTATTTTATTAATTAACTTGCCGCCAACAGCAGAAACTTTCCCTGAAACTTTGAGGTCTGCGCCTTCCTTTAACAAATCTTTAAACTCATTGACCACATAGTTTTGATCTACGATCCCAGCTTTTTGTAGCATGTTAAACGTATCTCGGAACTCATCGTCCGCCATATCTACCAGACGACCAGTTGTTAAACGGGCGCTTTCCATAAGGTTCATGCCTCGGCCCACGTTACCATTTGCTCCGATCATAAAAATCCCAGAGTGAAAGTTACGAATCTGGGAAAGCGGGTTCAAAACCGTCTTACTCATTTGAGAAAGACCCTTTGCCTGTAGAGAAAGAGCAAGGAGTTCTTGCATAGGGTCTTGAGTACGAGCCGCAATAGTCAAAGAATCTTTTATTTCTGAAGGCACGTATGATCCAGTTAAGGCACCAAACTTACCTCCGAAAGCCTGTTGGGCTAAAGGCATAGCTTGCAGCTTATCATCTGGCGTAAGCTCACCCAACCGCACGTAGCCAGCCTCTTCTAAAATCTTTTCTTGTCCAGGGCTCACTGATCTCCCGTTGATAGCAAGGGGCCGGGCCATCCCCTCGGCTATCTCGTCAAAGTTTTTCATTGAGGTGTTCGCGTAACCCCGGTAAAATTGATTAGCCGCAATGGTTTGAGCCATGTCCGCAACCGTGCGATAATAAAGTTCTTTAGGGTCTGTAATTTCGCCCAGCATCTCCCGTAGAGCATATGCATTTTCTGGAATCGTCCGGTCTTTAAGCATACCTTGTGCAATTTTAAACAATGGAACAGGCTGACCAGAGCCCCCTTTGTTTGCTTTCTTAACTCCTCGACTAAGAACTTTAAGCTGAACGTCGGGATTCAAACCTGCTTCTGATTGCTTACCCAGCGCATCATTAACTACTTTTGTTGCCGACTGAATAATTTCTTCTGGGGACTGTCTGCTTGTTTTAGACATTGAATCGGCAACTTCTTTTACAGCTTTGTCATAAAGCTTCATGTCCACTACAAACTCTTCTGGGTTTAAATGTTTCTCATACAAACGTCGAAGGTATTTCCCCTGCTGTTCTGAAAACTGTTTAACCAAGGCCTTCTTTTGAGTGGCGTTTAGTACGTCGTCTGGGGTATCCTCCACGCTTTTCATAAATATATCTGTCAACCCATCGACTTGATTTCTCATGTCCTTCGCTGCGCCAAGAACCTCTCCATTGTACTTCTTTAAAAAGTCTTTTTCCGGCATAGATCCGATAAGAAAACTTTGAAGATCGTTATATGCAGTGTCGATTCCTTCTTTTCCGCGTCCAAAAAGTTTACTCTTAGTAGTAACTTTCTTGGCGGCTTTATCAAAAGCTTGGAAACGCTTTGCCGCGTCACGCGTAGTAGCGTCCACAAAACCTTTTACGTCTTCGATACCTTCATAGATTTCTCTAGGCAGTAGTCCCGCCGAAGAAAAGTACTTTTGTAGAGTACCACCGGACATCTTTTCTGCGACTTTATCAAACCCTCGAGTAATGACTGCGGCAGCTTTGGGGACACCAGGGAAATACGCGGGAGCCCGCAACACTGCACCCACTACAGGAATAGCGGCTTCCACCGCAGCGCCCGCGATTACACCTTCCGCACCTATCCTAAATTTGTTACGAAGTCCCCTAAAAGCCTCATCAGAACCAGTAAGTCCTGTATCTTCTTCTGTTTTTAAAATGTCTGGCAGTGCATCAAAACTATCGGATACCGTGTTGAATGTAGTAGGTGCAACAAAAATATCTGCCGCTCCAGTACCAAGAGCCGTAGACCCCGCCAGTTTAACACGATTACCCAGCATAGCTTTTCCAGCTTTGCTTTTGCCAAAGGCTTCCGCTGAACGAGCAAACTTACTAGCTCCCGGCACTACCCGTGCGCCTTGCGCAACAGAGTTAGCTCTACCCAACCAACCTACTACAGGTATAGCTGCGGACCCAAATGTTACGATACCTTCAGCGATCTTTCCCGCTGTACCCGTTGGAGTCAGGTTCAGGTACTCTTTTCCATCTTCAAAAAAGTCAGTGACCTCACGAGTATAGTCGGTGTCTAGCGCAGCATCGACACCCAAAGCACCTAACTCAACAAGCCCCTGACCGATGTTCACAACACCCGCACCAATCCCTTGTCCCAAGTCTTGAAAGATCCCTTTTTCAAACGGAGCAATAGATGCCCGCGCCTCTTCCGCTAATGCTTGTGCTGTATCGTCGTCTCCAGATCGGGAAGCGGAGATTGCTTGGTCTCGAAGCTCTTCATACTTTAGTTGTGCTCGTGCCTGAACCGAAACTTGTTGCGCTCGATCAGTTTTGCCTTCTCGATAAAGTTCAACCGCTCTGTTTTTTAAGGTGTCATATGAGTCCATGTCACCGACCTAAGATAGATTAAGTTGTGCTGCAATTTCTTCGTCAGTTTTACCACCGCTAACCTTGGCAACCAAAGTAGGTACAACAGGTCCGCCAGGCGTAAAGGGGATTTTAAATTTTTCCGCCGTCGCCGCTGTAATTCTCTGAGCGTATTCAACTGCTGTTTCATTTTTTGGCGCGCGGCGCCCCAAGTCACTGTACGCTTTAAGTGCGGCTGTATATGTGTTTTGCAAAAACTCCTGTGGGTCTCTCATGTTTCTAAAACCACTGCCTTTTGCACGTTTTTCAAGAAGTTCCAACTCTCTACCGAACTTTGTTGTTGCCGCATCTTCAGATAGTATGTTCTGAAAAGCAGCGAGAGTGAGATCATCATCTCGCTTACGATCTGCGGCCTTACCTTTTTGTATAGATGCTACGCCTGTAAGTAATCCATTTGAAATGTTTTGTATCGCATTGGGGCTTTCTCCAGCGGCTATAGCAAATCCCATCATAGCCATGTTCATCCAAAACTCTTCTTTTTTATCCGCGTCTGTCCGACCCAAGAGGTCACTTAGAAGTTTCTTTTGTGCGAGAATACGCTCCTTGGTTGTCATATTTTTCGTATCAATGCCTGCTGAATCTAACACTGCTTTAGAAGTAATCGTGTTTGGATTAACAGTCGGATTCATCTTTAGTTCTTCTGTGACACTAATAACCTGTCGTTTCAAACCATCTTTGCCGAGCTTATTATTAGTTACTTCATTTGCCGTTTTTATTTTGTCGTTTTTGGTTGGCTTTTTATCCGGAGCAACAAAAAGCGCCTCTTTCATTTTTCTCTCTTCCGTAGATGGTTCAGCATCTTCTTTCTTCGGACCTAAAATTGCATCGGCGATTTTATCAACAGCCGTGTCAACGGTGCCCGTCCTCACTTCACCCGTTGCCATCCCACTTTCTAGAGCCGACTTACCGCTTATGTCAAAAGGCTTTCTAGGAACCAATTTTGGAATTTTCTCGACAAGTTCTCGCTGAGATTCAAGGGTCAGGTAGCTAGGGTCATCTGACCCTGAACCTCTAACGATAGCCGCAAGAGACGCTTCTCGGATTTGATCTTGGATACTTGGACCTTGGTCCTCTTCCGAAAATAAATTAGAGACTCTTGGTACTTCCCCGTAGCCTTGTCGTAGATCTTGAAGGGAATCGGCTGTGTCTCTAATATTTGTAGTCACACTGGTAGGCAGCCCAACCGCTGCTGAAACTGGAGCCGCTAGTCTGGCGGCTGCTTCTCCAATAACTGGAGGTACAGACAATGCCGCTCCCCCCACAACGTCCATCACCTGCGCAAGTGGCAGAACCAACATCTTAGCTATTTCTCTAACTTCATACCCTTGTTTGTTAAGCTCGGCAATCTCCGCTCTTTTAGCCGCAGCTGAGTCAGGGTTTTCTTCTATGTTCTGACGTTCAAAACGCTCAAGACCGCTTTCTGTGCTAACGGGATCTCTTGACTTAAGAAAATTGGGTCCCAAGGCATTTGCAATTATTTCGTCTGTGGCTCCACGGTCAATTCGATCATTAGCTTCAGGTGAAAGAAGCTCCCGAGCGTTAGCTACTATTTCCGCATCGGAAAGTTGTCTAGGGCCTTGATCAGGGTTCGATAGCTCTGCCAGTGCAGTGCGAATAGCAGGGGTGTTGAGCTCCGTTGCGCCAATATTCGGGGGCCTATATCCTGTGCTCTGAGAGTCCAAAGCAGTCCTTGATGGGTTCCCCGCATAAACATTAGCTACATCCCGCATAACTCCTGCGATCCCGCCCTCGCTAACCATAGGTGCGACGGCCTCTACAGGGGCGCCATCAACAGAAGCAGCATTATACTGTTCAGTTCGCGCAGCTTGTTGCAAAGGAGATGGGAACCCTAGACTAGGAGGACCCGCAACGTTGATGTCGTCATACGATGGACGACTGGTTGTTTCCGCAACTGGAGCCGGAGCCACACTCTCAGGCATTTGTTCTGAAAGCTGACGTTCTACAAACGCGTCAGCGGGGCGCAAATTCATAACATTCAGGTTGTTTTCCGCTGCCGTAGCGCTGTCCATCACAAAGGATTTAGCCATGACCCCAGGGGCAATCTCCTGCAACCGTGCAAGGGTATCAGCCCGCAGCCGAACTGGGCGACTTTCGTTTACGCCTGGTATAACTGCAACATACTGTTCAACCTCGGGCGCACTTGCATTCCCGCCTTCAGCGTACATCTGAGCCGTGCCAAGAAGTTCTGGGGAAGACGATATGATTCCGCCCATATTAGCCAGCTTGACCCGAGCATCTCGGTTGGAAAACATTCTGCGGTTTAAAGCACTCATTGATTGCCCCCAAACATACCTGTCTTACCAAGACTATACAGTCCGCCCGCCAACCCTGCAAACTGTGATATCGGGCTCGGCCCTGGTTTTTGCTGTTGCGTGAACGTGGACTGAGAAGTCGGCATACCTTGGAAGATATCAGAGTAAAACCCAAGTTGCTGATACGGCTGCATCGTGTTCTGATATTGAGTCTGGCGTTGAGCATCAAGCTCGGACTGCCGTTGCTGCTGTTCTTGACCACCGAAGCTGGACAACGTATTAATATCGTTGATGTTTAGACCTTGGAATGCTTCTCCGAGTTTAGCCTGTTGCATACCCAAACTACCAATGCCCTGACCAAGTTGCCCGTACCGAGAGGCTCCCTCCTGCATAAGCTCGGCTCCTTGCAAACCAACTTGCCCCGCCGCTTGCGCTCGAGCAAGTTGTTGCTGTTGCGCTTGAGCGTACCCAGATTGTCGTAATCCCGCCGCGGCTCTAGCCTGCGCGTCTATTGTATTGCGTTGTTGCTCTGCCGCTTGAATACCCTGACGAGAACCACCAAAAGCTCCCGCTCCAACCGCTTGTGCCGCTAAGCCTTGTTGCTGAATATCACTTTGACGTTGAATATCCTGCATAGTCTGATCAACAACCGACTGCTCATAAGGATTCATATAAGCTTGAGCAGCGTTTGGATTCAGTATATTAGCCGCAGTTGTTGAACCAATCTCTCCCGCTGAAGTAATGGAAGCGGCTAAAGGGTTAAACCCCGCTTGCGCGGCCTCAATTCCAGTCCCGACGCTTGCCGCCCCTGCCTGAAGCATGGGCTCATACGCTCCTACTCCCGCCTGCGCCAACCCTGTAGCCTGTTGTTGCAGAGGATTACGTTCCGCAACCTGATAAGCAGGGAGCGTGTAGTTTTGTTTTCCAAGACCTTGAGCTCTGTCAAGGATTTCCTTCATATACGCCTTCTGCCACTCGGGAAGATCTGCGACGGAAGTTTGAGTTGTCGTTTGAGTTGCCATTGCAGTTAGCCTTTCCTAGCCACTTCAGCATACATTCGTGCTGCTTCAGCGCCCCTTGTTCCATTCGCAGCGCCGCCAAGGCGCATTCCTGCTCGTTTCATATTCCCGTCAGGGTCCATGGCAGCGAGATCTTTCCCAGATAGTATGACTTCCCCGTTGCCTACCAGGATTTCTTCAACAGGGCGACCGTTCTGCGTGATCATACCCGGTATGGAATCACTGGTCACGGTCCCTGGTCCACCGATCAAGCCGCCTTCTACAAACTGCGCGATCCCTCCTTGAGACATCCTTTCTACGTCTGACGAATAAACCTTTTCAACAGCAGGTTGCGCCGCCGCCGATTGGTATTTGGTTATATACTGTCGATCATACGCATCTCTTTCTTCCGCCGTGTTGAATGCCGGAGATTCTCCAGTGACAGGATCAATGTATTTAGACTTATACAGGTTGTCGTCCCAACCTTCTTGCTGGTCAGGCCCTTTATTAAAATCTACAAGACTCCCAATGCCGCCGCTTGAACCACGATCCCCACGCTTGAACACCTTGTCCATGATTGCGTCTTTGATTGTGCTGCCTAAGATGTCTTTAAAAAGATCGCCTAGACCGCCACCGCCACCGCCGCCACCGCCAACAATGCCTTTTAACACATCTCCTAAAAAACTCATTACGCTTCCCCTACTATCTGCTCGGGCATTGTTACTACTATTTTAGTACTGCGCCGTTCTGAACCTGTCCATGATTGGTTACAGTCTGGACAATTCCCATCTGGGTAAGATGCGACCTCTTGAGGCGTATCAACTGCGTTGTTACAGTTTACACAATGCACTGTATCAGAACTTGTAGAAGGTTTCCACTGCGACCCGTCAGGCATCTGAATAATTTGACCACTCATGTTATAACCACCGCTACTACTCCTACACTCGCCGTTGCAGAGGCACTTCCCGAATAAATATCGTTTGTGCGAATAATCTTTAAAAACCCGTTGGATTCAAACACGTCACCTAACTCTAACGTATTCGCCGCGCCGTCGCTAGGTATTCCTTGAAAATTTACAATGGGGCTTCTTTGCTCATCAATAAAATTATCCAAGGTCCGCGCTAATTGGTTCACATAAGCATGATCGTAAACCACCGGAGCAATAGGAATAATTTGTCTGACAATCTTTCGAGTCATCTGCGCCCGTCCGGTCTCATCTCAAGCCTTGGTGAACCCAAGCGCCACTTCACACCTGTTGTGTCACTGGAAACCTTTAGGTTCATCTGCCGACCACGAAGGCGCATAAACAACTGGTTGGTATAGTTGTCCTGACCAGACACTACTGAAGATCTAATGACGTCACCTGAATCCGTTCCTTGACCAGTGACGTTGCCGTTGTAGTTGCGGGCCGTCATTGTAAACTCAACCTCCGGTGCCGCAGCCGTGGAAGTGCTAAAGTTAAGGTCGGGAATAATTCGGCGGATAAACATAAATTGGTCACCGTCACCAATGTCAAAGTCAGAAGATTGAACAAACGCATCTACAGGAGTTGCCGGGCTTGTGCTGCCGTCGTCCAAACCAAACTCTTGATCGTATAAATACTGATCTACGCTTGCAGCTTGAGGATACGAACGCTGCCCTGCGGCACGGTCATTCCAAGCTGTACGGGCCAAGGTCCCATAGTACCAGGTTTGTTCTAGGTAATTATAAATAACATATCGATCAATTTCCTCACTGCTTTCGGAGCAATAGTACCACCATACTTCACTCTGACTAGCTAAACTACCCGCATGGAATTTAAACGACTGATTTCGGTTAAGATCATTAAAGACATACTGCCGGACGGTGCAAGGAATCGGTTGAATACGACCGTCGTACATATAGAAGTTTTCTTGGCCCATCCAGAACACAACGTCGTTGACACTAATAGCGGTGTTTGGTCCGGCAATCCGAATGTTGTCACCCAGCAAAGCTGTGCCAAACGTAAACGGTGGTCCTAAGAACTGAAGGCTGTGCAAACTGTGATCTGTCCAGATTAGAATCTGACGAGAGGTGCGCAAAGCGGTTACAATCTCTGAGCCCTGAGATAGTCGTAAATCGCCCGCGGTATTAGTGGCAGTAGGAGTCCAATCCGTGGGGCTTTCTTGGCTAGACCAACGGATCAACAACGGATCTTGGGCTGTTTCCCCCAACGGATTTGCCCCAAAGCACAGAACGTGGCGATCTACTTCTGATACAAGAACCTTTCGAGCTACCGTAGGGACATTGGATGCGCCCGCTAAAGAAGAAAGAGTCACGGCGCGATTTGAAACCCCAGAGGATGCATCCCAGTAATAGATTTGACTGTCCGCAATATTCATCAAAAGGTCTTCGCCAAAGTCATCAGCAAACCAAAGACGTAATGTTTGCCCCGCTAAAGATCCCGCACCAGACCCCCAAGTAAAACGGCCCCAGGTGCCTGCGCCCCACCCAGGTCCAAGGATCGTGGTGTTTAAACCAATGTTAATTTGATAAGCCGCTTCGACCGAGGATCCCCCACCCGCGGTTGATCCTGACGAGCATGTGCCCCCCGTGTCTACTTGATATATGTTGGCGTCAATAATCGCAGTAACTTCCTGCTCTTTATTTAAATTTCCTGTAGTCAGTCCGTCTACTGCGGTTGCACCAGAGAATGTTACAAAGTCTCCTAACGTGGCTCCATGACCCGTGTCTGTTACACGAATGATGCCCGTTCCCGCACTCTGGGTTGTAATGGGGTTAGCTCCGAGGGTCACGGTCCTACGAATAGGGGTAATATCGTTTAGAACCCCAGAGTCCTCAAGATAGACTTTTGTGTTTGTGCCCATAAACAAAAGGTTTTCGGAAGATAACGTAACGAAATCGTGCAGCTTACGGCATGTTCCCTTAAACGCGGAAGCACCCACTTTTGCCCACCCTCCAATACGCTCAACAAAACCAGAGCGGAAGCGAACCTTGTCGCCGTCGTACCACCCACCCTCGTTAGAGTAGTTGGTTCCCTCTCTGTTAAGACCTGGCCTAAACTGGAGCTTAGTTAGTGGCATGTAGGATTACTCCGCGTCTGCGATTGTTAATGTACCAGCCTCAACTTGGCGTAGTATTTCAGCGTAGTGCCTGTTTGCTGGGTCTAAGGGTACGGACATTTCAGTGCCGTCGATGGTGGCGGTTATGTGTGAAACCGTATTTAAAATATTAACATATTGCGCTGAATTTATAAACATGTTGTTCATAGCACCATTGATAATCAAGTTGCGATTCCCCAGTTGACCGAGGTTGACGCCATTGTTGTCAATTGTTGAAATCGCCATCCAATTATCCTTCTAGTGCTGTTAGTCTCGATTCAAGACTGTCTATTTTTGTTAGTGCTTCTTGCAGCGCAGCGGTTAATAATGGGACCAACTTGCTCTGATCGATTGCCTGTGGGTCTATAACACTGCGAGTACCCATGACAGCATCAACTGCGGCTGTTAGCTCGTTGCCCTCATCATCGTATGTAGCCTCAACCGCTGGAGTAACCTCATACTCCTCGTCACGCATGGCGTCTTTAGCGCCTGTCACTGCCTCTGGGACTACAGCCTGTGCCTCATGTGCAAGGAAACCATCTACTCTTGTACCGTCTGCAATCCACTCAAAATTCACAGGGTTCAATGCTTGGACACGGGCAGATGCACCTGTCATTGGCTGCACGTCTGTTTTTAATCGATAGTCGGATGAGGTGTTGTAGGCTGTGGAAGAGCCTGTGGTTGTTACAGTGCCTACGCCGCTGCTGTTTCTGTAAAACTGGATTAGCGTATTCGTACTGTTGCTGCCGCCTGAGTTGTTTACGAGCAGGGTTGCTTCACCCGCACCAGTAACAAAATATGCCTGACCATGATCATATAGCGTACAGCCAGCGGCGTTGCTGACAACGGTTTTACCAACGTGAAAATTCCCAGACGTATCAATGGTTGTTCGTGTTGCGCCAGCAGTGTAGTCGTATATCGAAAATGACCCAGAAGTTCCTGATAATAAAGCATATTCTCTACCGCCAGTACCTGTTGCTTGCAAGATTTGCCTTGCGAATGTACTTCCACTAACCTCTAACGTAGCAATATTAGCGTCAGATCGTGGGGAGCTTGTTCCGAGGCCCAAATCTCCGCCACTAGTGAGGCGCATACGCTCCGTGTCGTTTGTAGCAATAACTATTGGTTGGTTTTCACGCTGTGTAATATATACTGCACTTGCGTCATTTCCTATAGCAAAACCACCTAATACTTGTGTTGTGTGCGTAGTGTTATTGAATGCTAAAAATGTTTGCGACCCTCCGTTCAAACGTAAATTGTAGCCAGCAGTTAAATTACCAGACGGAGTCGTACCTATCCCAACATTTTCTGAGCTATCTATTGTGATAACGGTGGCGTCCGCAGCACTGGAGTTGACCCTGTTTATCTGGTCCGCTGCATCTCTTGATCTACTCATTATTCAGACTCCAATGCTGTGATACGTGCCTCAAGAGCATCGTTCTTTGCTGATAGTTCCTGTAATGCTTTAACCAGGACAGGTATTAACGCTGCCTCTGCTACTTCTTGAGAGCCATCGTCACGGTCATCCCAAAGGGTAAAGCCATCTTTAATCTCAGGGTGAGCATCGATAGCTGCCTTAACCTCTTGAGCTATGAAACCGTGGTTCGTGTAGCTATTCTTAAAGGTGTCTGTTGAACCCTCTTCGTAAGCATTAAAGTTGTCGGGTAGCTCACCTAAGTTTTTATACTTAAATGTGCGAGGCGTTAGATCATTGATAAAGCTCAGACCCGCTGTAGAATCAACAATCTCTTTCTTGTAACGCTCATCTGAAACGGTTGACCAAGTTGCGACACCGTGTTGCGCACGTATGTCACTTCCTGATTGCCCAAGGGTTGTGTACCCAGCCGCACAGGATAGGTCATAACCTAGCCCCATAGAGTAATCGCCAGCGGATCCTCCTGCGGCACCTGATCGTAAATAGTTTCCAACTAAGGTATTTCCCGAACCTGTTGTTGTAAGTACGCTGTAATTACCTGTTTGACGACCTATAAAAACATTTTGAGTCCCTGTCGTAACATTAGCTCCAGCTTGATATCCAACCGCTGTGTTTGATGTGGCAGTGGTCTGAGAAGCCAGTGCCTGACGACCTACCGCAACGTTTTGAATACCTGTAGTGTTAGCCTGTAGTGCATTGTTGCCGACAGCGGCGTTATCACTCCCAGTTGTGGTATAAAACAAACTGTTAAAACCCACTGAAGTATTGCTGTTCCCAGTTGTAGTAGAGTATGCAGACTTTCTACCTATTGCGGTGTTACTGTGAGCCGAACCTGACTGACTATAAGAAGCCTGATACCCCACAGCGGTGTTGTCATCTCCTGTGGTGTTGCTTTGTAATGCAGATACTCCAACCGCTACGTTTTGTGCCCCAGTTGTGGTGTAGTACATAGACGCAGAACCGACTGCTGTGTTATTAGCTGCGGTCGTAGCAGTAAATAAAGAGTTAGCGCCAAGGGCTGTGCTGTCGTTTGAAGTAGTAATATTGAAGCCAGCGGCATATCCAAGTGCGGTGTTTTGTGTGCCTGTGGTGTTATCTGTAAGAGCAGAATACCCGACCCCTGTGTTACTACCTGCGGTAGTGTTGCTTTTTAAGGCAAATGTGCCAACCGCTACGGTATCGCCCCCAGTAGTATTAGCGTACCCAGCCTGATACCCAACGGCGGTGTTGTTGCTTGCAGTGGTGTTGTAGCTTAAAGCATCATCTCCCACGGCTGTATTTGAAGCGCCAGTAGTGTTTGATGCTAATGCACTTCTACCTGTAGCCGTATTGGAAGCACCTGTTGTATTTACATACAAACTGAATGCACCCGTGGCAGTATTTCGGCTTGCGGTTGTGTTTGCAGAAAGAGCGCTAGCCCCGATTGCTACATTAGTAGCACCTGTTGTAATTGCATCACCAGCAAGTCCACCGATTAGGGTGTTGTTTATACCTGTTGTGACTAATACTCCTGCTTCATAACCAACTGCCGTGTTATAAGTATCTGTAGCTGATGTGAAGTTTTGTGAGAAAAGGGCAGTGTAACCAACGGCAGTTGATTTGCTCCCTAACGTGTCTGAGGTTAAAGAGTGCGACCCAACTGCCACATTATAGACAGCCTCAGTTAAAGCATCTCCTGCCGAACTACCAATCAGCGTGTTTCTATCTCCAGTGCTAATTGCAGTGCCAGCGTTTGCACCTATAGCAGTATTATTTGCACCACCGCTTGCCACACTATCCAACGCAGTATCACCCAGAGCCACGTTGCCTGTGCCAGTGGGGTAGTTGCCGTCCAGCTTGATTGTGCCGCTATCAACTGAAAGATTGCCAGCTATCGTCACATTTCCAGAGAACGTGCCGCCCGTTGCAGGGACCGTATTAGCTATAGACGAAATTTCATA
>WLWF01001080.1_pt1 | contig 24025 bp, 33 predicted proteins | sample 6718331 | NCBI WGS metagenome assembly WLWF01 (sample SAMN12718692, study PRJNA515312) | sponge metagenome | isolation source: marine sponge | host: Mycale hentscheli | place: New Zealand: South Island, Marlborough, Capsize Point | collected 2003-05-01
GCTCAAAAGCTTTTAGATCAAGTAAAATAAAAAAGCCCCAATCGGGGCTCTTTTTTTATAAGGCGACAGAAAGGTCGTCGTCGTCCTCAATCCTCAGCATCCTAATATTTTTAACACACGGTTTTAACCAATTAAACCGCATGCTCATTTGGCGCACCGCAACCACCGTCTCAACAGCGTTCGTGTGTTCGTTACCAAAATACACACTGTTCTGTTGGCGCTCAAACCCATATGCTTTTAAAAATTTGGCAATGTCTCGATACGCGTTGTTATAAGATTTTCCGTAGTGAACCACTAACTCATCTGTGTTTAGGTCGAACGAAATTGCGTACATAATAATTACACACCTATATTGAAAAAATACATAGAAAGCAACAAACACACCGTGCCCACAATGCCTTTGACCCAGTTCATATCATTGCTAAGGGCATTGACCTTTTTATCTAAAGAATCGAACTTTCTCGTAAGCTTATCATCGAGGCGATCGACTTTGCTTTCCAACCTGATGGCGGAATTATCAAGGCGTTCTAAAGTTTGATGAATACTTTCAAAAGTATTTTGCTGGACAGCTTGCTGTTTCATTGAGAAGCCCCCTGTTGTAAAAATACAGTATGGAGGCGTCATCTCATCATGTCAAAACTCTTCGCGTCGTTGGCTTTGCGCCATCGCCAGTAGATAAGAGGTGACTTTTTCCATTTGCTTTTCAAATACGCTGCTGCCTTTCTCCATAGCGTTCAGCCTTGTCATGGCTTCTCTGAAGGGCTTGCTCTCATACGCGCGGGCGAGACCACCAAACCCGACAGCGGCAACAACGCCTTGCATTCCTGTGGCCAAGGCTCCAAGCGGTGCCCCGAGTTGAAACAGCTGTTGGCCTGTAGGTGTCATTACGCCTGCTTTGCCTGCTTGGCGTGTGGTATCAAGATACTTCATCATACCGTCGATGTATTTCTTATCTTCTCCCTTAAATGCCACGCCTAATTGCGATTTCATTTTAGTGAGCTGGTTAAGGAATCTATCAGGACTGTCACCGGACTTTTCCAAGGCTTTAGAGATAAGGGCAGACTGTGTAGCCCGCTTCCCTTTTGCATCAAGAGATTTGTAAAGCGTTTTAAATTCGCTCGGCTTATTACTGTAGATAAGGTTGTTGACCACCTCCGGCGTAAGATCTCCTTTCTGTAGGACCGATTTGAGCCGAGTGTTCTTTATCTTCATGGCTTCGTCAGCATACGCCTTATTAGCCCGCTTCCATTGCGATTGTGCACCTTCTCCAAGCGTCGAACCGATAGAGTCGTCAATATCCTTACCCATGGCGTTATAAATGCGACTCATCGCCGCCTCAGAGCGATTGGGCATAACAATGCGCTCGCCTTTGACGTCCGTTCTAAATTGAGTGCGTAGTTGCTCTAGGTTGTCGAATGACTTATCGGCCATCAGGTCCGCCTTGTAGGCTTCCAACTTATCGATGGTTTGCACGTCAGCGGTGGCCCGCATCTCACCGGATGGCGTTTTTGATAGGCGCTGGATTTCGTCGTCAATGGCTTGTGTGGCGCTTTTGGGTGTGACCTCTGCGCCTTGCATCTTATCAACGACCTGTTGGCGCTGTGTGCCTGCGGCCTTCTTGGCTCTGGCGGTTTGACGTTCGAGACTGGAAACGACCTCTTCCGGGTTATATTCCCCAAAGCGTTGAGAAAATTGTTTGACTAGGTCAGACCGTGCAGCCTGCTGCTGCTCCCTCATGCCACCTGTACCGACAATCGGGACCTTTTCCGCAGCAGACTGGACGCTCTTCCCTACAAACGTTTTGGGTTGGACGACGTCGGAAGTCATCAAAGGCAAGTCCTGTTCTTGCGCAAACTTGGCCACGTCTTCAACGTCCCCTTGCGCCTTACCCTTCAATGTTCGGTAGCCTGCTCCGATTGCATTTTCGGCTACCTTTCCGACGCCGCCCAAAATTCCGGCCTCTACGATATCGCCCCCGTCTATCTCGCCCCCGCCTACGGCGCTGGTTATCCCCTGTAACCCTGCCTCCGTGGCAGCGGATCCAGCGGCCACCTTTGCAAGACTGCCAGCCCGTCCAGCGGGGGTAAACGCGGCTAGGTCAAACGCCCCCCGGACGATATCTTGACCACTGAGCCCCGGCGAGTTTAGCGCATATTGACCGGATGGTAAATCCACAATCACATTGCCTTTGCTGTCTTGTTTAAACTTAGCATCGGGTAAGTTACTCTTTATTAACTCTTGCGCTTTCTTTTGGTCTCCTGTGGCCAATAAACCCAATGATGTCGAGAATGCTGACATATTAAGTTCGTTAAGCTCTGGGGCGCTGCCGATTTCTGATAGACCTTCGATTTCTGGGGTCATTTGAGACTCGCCCGTCACCATATCGGCCACGCTTGAACCAAAGTCAGAAATGCTATTGCCTATACCCTCAAAAAATCCGACCTCTTCCTCGGGCTCTGGCTGTGGCTCAGGCTGCGCGGGTGCTGAACTTCGCTGAGCCTTGATCATTTGAGCAATGCGTCTTGCGCCATCGGTATCCCCTGCGGAATCGGCATTACGTAGCGCGGTCATGAGTTGTTGATCCGTATAGGCCATATTGCCCCCTAAAGGTATTTGTTAATTAGGCTATCATCGTCCATTGTTTCGGCGGGTGCTTTATCGCCTAGTATTTTCTTCTGTTTCTTTATGCCACGTTCAGTAATTGACCTGATTGTTTTTAAGCTGGATTTAAAATCCTTCTCGCTCATATCAGGGGACAAACTAGACACTGCCGCGGCAACTTTCTTACCTTCAGCGTCAGACAATGAACCCATTCCTTTCATTTGGGTAATGGCGTTCATAAAGTTCTTGGACTGTAGCGTTTCCACTTTACCCAATAGGCCAGCGGCTTCACTGCCCCCTACGGGTGTATCAAACAATCCGAAACCACTAGAGGCCCCTTTTGCACCGATCAAATCGTCAAAGCCAGAATGGTTTTCAATCTCACTAATGAGACTAAGGGTATCCTGTCCGGCTTGGTAAGCATCGAGGGCTTGGGTTTCTTTTTGCGCGGCGGCTTGCTGTCTTTTTTCAGAGTTCGCCGCTAACTTCTGCTCAAGTTCCTGACGTTTCAGCGTGTCGGTTTCCCGTCTAAGCTGTCTATCAAGTCGCTTCTCTTCCATCTCCATCATTTTGAGCTGGCGGTCCATCTGCTTACCTTGTAGCGTGGCTTGCTGCATCGGTGTTACGCCCGGCTGCTGTTGTGGCATGGTTTGCTTATACGCGGCGTACCCTCTGGGGTCTACCATGGCGTAACCCTTCTCCACACTCTCAAGGTAGCCTTCCGGGTTTTGCTGGAACTCGGCCAAATCCTGAATGGTGTCAGAGGCATCGCCTCCGGCTTCCTCGACCATGGCAATACGGTTTTTTAGTATTGACTCGGTGCTTTGTGGATTGGTCATGATGTCCCGCATTGAGGCCATTGCATTGCGTTGGGTTTCTTCGCTTCGAAAACCGACCTGTTGCTGTAGTAATTGGCCTGCCTGCGGATTTTGGATAGCAAACTCGGCTATCTGGTCCGGCGTACCTTCATTATAGAGCTGTGACGCTTGTTGCAATGCGGCTTGCTGAGCGGCTTGCGCCTCTTGCTCTTGTGCCATGCCGAGCTCTCTTTGACGTCTTTGGTCGACCAATTGGCCCATTTGCATCCCCTGACCCAGACCACTGGATAAGGAGTTTCCGAGCATTTGCCCGTAATTGTATATCATTAGAACATTCCTCCGCTCATAGCGCCCATGGCCATCCCGCCTAGTTGCATCATGGTTTGCATCGGTGCCATTGACTTCATCGCTCCGGCCTGACCCATCGCACCTACGGCGTTAGACTTCTGCCCGAGTGCTTGAGCTGCGCCTGACGCGTAATTTTGAGCCGCTGCCCCTGTACGCGCGGCCGACGACTGGCCGAGATTAACAAGGCCCATGGCTCTATTATATTGATCCATGTTCGCCGCTTCTAGTCCGCTTAAGTGTTGCATACCTAACTGCGGGGCTATGCCTGCTAATGCATTCGAGGTCGAGGTTGCCCCAAGTCCGCCCATCGCCTCACTGGCGGCAAGCTGGTTTCTTTGGGCTTGCTCTTGCATCATTTGATATTCGGGACCTTGAAAATACTGACTGAGTGCGGCCGTTCTATCCATGGGATTTAGGGTTTGTTGCAATGCGGGTATGGCGTCTTTACCTGCCTGCATAAACGGCGATAAATCTTCACGCGTTTGGTTAAACATTTCCTTTTGTATCTTGGCGCTTTGGTCTGCAATGCGACCCTGCTGTCTGGCGGCGCCCGCTTGCGCATCTGCGGCGGCGTCTGAACCTGTTATTTTTCCGACTACCTTCCTAACAAATCCCATTGGTCATTCCTCATTTCAATTACCATTTTAAACGTTCCGTCGTACATCTCTGACGGGTAAAAGTCGACATAGTCAAAGCCCATCTTGAGCGCTAGGTTACAAACGTGTTTGTTCTTTTCCTCTATCAAGGCCCGTATGGGCTTATTACAAATATTCAATATGTTTCTAACAAACGTGCGCGAATGACACCTATCCCCTTTGCGCATGGCCATGTGCAATTCAATGACGTCACCAAAATCAACCAGTGCACACACGCCGCATCCCCCCCAGACATAATAGTCGGCCTCAAGCTCTGGCCAGTTGTCTATGCCCCAACACCGCATGAGACGAATACCGCTATCTGTGTCGATTCTAACCATGTTAATATCCTGTTACCTGCCAACGTAAAACAAGAGCGGCGTTTGTGTAAATTGAGCCGCTAGGGTTTCTCACTGCCATTTCGATCGCCGTTAATCGTTTCGGCGCGTCTGCGGGACCTGCTGATACCCAGCCCAATGCTTTGGCGTTGGTGGTAACGGCAACGAAAACGAGGGAATCAACATCAGTGAACGGGATAAGGTAATCGGTAGTGTGATACTGAACACCTTTTACCGATAGTGTTTTACCGCCCTGCACAATATAGCCCGACGCGTATTTTTGATACCAACGGCCGTCTGCCTCGCGTTTCTGTTCTACAATGTAATCGACTCCCAAGCCGTTTTTGACGTCTTCCTGTAGCTGTTTTATGGCAGTCAGATTATCGGCAATGTCCGTTGCATTCGCGGCAATGTCCGTTTTATTGGTGGCAATGTCCGCTTTATTCGTGGCAATGTCCGCTTTATTCGTGGCAATGTCGGTTGCATTCGTGGCAATGTCCGTTGCATTCGTGGCAATGTCGGTTTTATTGGTTTGGACTTCCTGTTCTAGCTTAGCGTCGGTAGGGAGATTTTGTATCTCGTTTTTGAGCTTTATAATGTCGCTTGCATTGGCCTGAACTTCCTTTTGTAGCTTGCCGTCCGTTGGAACCGTGTTTATCTCTTTTTGCAAAATCGAGATTGCAGTCGAGTTAGAACCAATATCGGTCTTGTTGGTGATAGAAGCCTGTAACGCTTTTGCCGCATCATTTTTAGCGGCCGCAACCTCTTGCCCTTGCAATTGCACATCTTGAGACAAAAGGCCCAATTGTGAGGCTTGGGAGGCTTGAGTTTGTTTTACCTTCTCTGATTCGGAAAGGTTAAGGTTCAGCGTTTCGCTGGTGATATTGGTTGTGTTGGTGTTGTCCTGCCATGCTAACTTTACAGCAAGGGACCAATTATCGGGCAATTGTGAAATCGGGAGCTGTTCCAGTTCCTCTATCTTTTTAGTTACCATAGCCAATTCTCACATTAAAACCAGAAATGGTGACGTTCTCGGTTGTAACCCATCGGAACTTAAACCCGATTGAGTCCTCAACCGCCCCAACATCGGACAATAATATTTGCGTCAGGAAATCCAACGGCTCATTAAACTCGATGACCTTCTCCTCGCTGTAATAGCGACCGTCTAACGTAAAGCTGATAAACAAGCGCTGTATCTTGACACTCAGGCCCATTAAAGACGTAAAGGCCAAATCATAGAGGGGCACTTTTCCCCGCTTTGGATTGACCTTGATATAAGGGGTGTAAAGAAGGTGCTCCACCAGCTCACCGTATTGGCTTGAAACATCATCGGTAAGAAGTCCTACGCGCCCTTGTGAGATATCCCCCACCGTGACGCCTTTTTCATGGTTGTAGATAAAATGTCGGCCTGTGTATGGACCGTCACCTGTAATGCTGGATTTTAATTGAAACCATGTATTTTGATTGGCTTCATAGCACAGCGTTTCTTCTGGCAGGTGCACAAAGATAAGTGAATGACTATTGGAAAAGTCCGCCTCAACGAGCGCGTGACTGAGTTCAGACTCTTTGTATTTCTCTAACAATTTATCAACTGTTTCTGTGGATATTTTCTGATGCTTACCCGGGCTTATCATGACCACGCCCAAACGCTCACCCTTGCCGCCACCAATAGCAACAAAGGCATTACCAAATAGACAGACAGAAGGCGTCGCGACAATACCGCATTGTGTTTCCATGTTCTTTTGGGGCATGTAGATATTATTTGCATCCCCAGTAAGAGAAAAGAACTCTGTTGTGTGACGACCAAATACAGCCACGTACTTACCAAAACAAGAGCGAATCGCTTTGTTATTGTCTGGATCGGACTCTGGACTGTAGAGCGGGGCCACATAATCAGGTCGTTGCTCGTTCTCTAAAGCAGTACACCCAAAACGACTTTTGTTTATCCATACGAAACGGCCTTGGTGCCTGTCGACATCGATGACGCCCGTTAAATCGTAGCTTGTGCCGGGCTGGCCTGTTGTCTTTTCACCCGTCGCCCAATTGGTCAAAGCGGTAATTTTGTTATCTCGATAGAATTTTAAGAGACCGTTATCAACAAAGGCTTGCGCATAACGAGAATGACAAACGTTCGCCATGTGCGGGGCTTGTAAATTTCCCACCTTGACCCCGTCCTCATAGAGTTTAGAGCCGAGTATGCGGTATTCCTTGCCAAGTAGGTCGTTAAACAGGCCGCCATAACTTTGGCCGTCGCAATCATAAAGGTGTTCGATACCTTGAAACGATCGCAAATAACCCGAGGCATTTGGGGCTTGATGCGCAATGGGTATCATGTTGACAGGCAGTGCGTCTAAATAACGACTTTCGTGTGTCGTCTTGCCGCCTTTCATTAATGCAAACTGTGTCATGGTATTTTCCTAAAACTCTAGGTCGTCAAGGTCGCCACCATTGACCAATAGATAGGGGTCATCTGGGACGGGATAACGCGAACCGTTCACACCGAATGGATCGTTACCGGACCCCGTCGGCAGAATGCTGACCGTTTGCCGCTCGATAAGGTGCGCCGGGTGCAAGTTCATCTTAGCAACGAACGCCTCTTTTTTGAGGTCGGGGGGACACATGAGCCCCTTTGCCGATGCGCCATAAATAGCCAAACACAGCCCGACCGCACTGGCGTTATTGTAAGTAATACCGCTAATGTCAGCTGCGTCAGAATCAATGCCGAAATTAGAAAAACGAAAACCCATGTAAAGCCCTTCGTTCTCCCAACTGGCTAGCATGAGTTCTTGAAACTTTAAAAAGTCTTTCTGGTCTTTACCGCTTGGGTTAATTAACGCACCTGATAAGGATAAATGCGTCAATGCAATATCAACGGTCTGCCCCTTGAGTAGTGGATCCATTCTCTTTAAGCTCCCTTAGTTGCTTCTTAAGCGCTTCAACCGATGCGTTACTCGCGGGCCGTGCTCCCAACTTTTTAATTTCACCTCTATAATAAGCCGCGCCTTTTTTTGGATTCATGACTTTTTTAATATCTGTTGCCCATCCATCAGCAAGGTATTCAGGCAATTGTGATTCATTAATAGCAATAACGTGGTATTTGAGGTTATCTACAACCCAATCCCCACCGGCTTTGAATACGTGGATCATATAAACTCCTTTAAGGCGACCGAAGCCGCCCGTCGTATTAGGCTGTTGCTGTTCTGTAGATTGCGCCAAGCATCTCTGGGTAGATAACTTGAACGTCAAAACTGACAACCGCTTTCATGTTGTAGCGCATATTGTGCGGATCATACCAGTAGACCATGGTCATAGGTATGCCGTTTTCTGTTGTTAGTGTTGCTGTGCGAACACCATCACCAATAACAGGAATGCGACCCGGAATAATAACCGTTGACTGAGGTGTATAAAACAAGCTTGGAGTTTCATCAATCTTGTTTAACAACACAATTTTCGCGGCGGCCGCTGCTTGCGCTGTACAGTTTTTAAAGACGCCATCGGCAACGAGAGCGGGTTGTATAACCACACTTCCACTGCCGCTTTGGACAACGGTAAACGTCATTAGGTCGCCCGTATCCTCGCGCGTTTCTGGGTGAACCGCGTTAACGCCAGTGATGGTAAATTTACAACCCACGGGCATGGTGCTCGTGGTCGCGTTCGTTACGGCTAACGTCATAGAACGGTTATCTAAATAGAAACCATTACCGTCATAAGTCGTAGGCTCATGTTTTGAGTTATTGGTGACGGTTAGATTAGCGGTCGTAATACCCTTATTACTTAATAAGTAATCAGAGCGAAGCGTACTAAACGTCGCAAGGTTAGGAATTTGCGCTCTCGTAATGGCATCACCGACGTAAATCTCACGAGATTGTTGCCCGAGGTCTTTCGCGACGACGCTGTAGTGTTTGTTCGCTAAGAAAAGCTTTCTATCGTATGCAGACAGACCACGGTTTAATAGCAGTGTCTCTGCATCAATCGCCGCCTCATAACTGAACTTGTTGCCTGAATCGATAAACAATGTGGATTGGTCAATCATTGTTCGGTAACACATGACGTCCATTTTGTTGGCAATGTCACGAGCAAAACCTTCCGCAATTTTAGTCATGCGTGAAGGGTCTTGCAGTTCTTTTGCCTTGATGCTTGCAGGAACGTTAAACGTTTTATTACGATTGACGGGGACCATTCTGTCGATCACGTTTTGGAAATCATTGTCACTCGTAATGATCCCGTCTTTAACCTCAAAGCGGTATTCTTGAGGAATGTATTCTCTGTCCGAATTCCCCGAGTCGTAATTGATGTCGTTCGCATCGCCTGCACGGTCTTTATTGACCATATCCGACATAGTGTAAGTTTGCAGGTCTTTGGACAACGTCATATTCATGCCTGTTGTCTCTGCGGCCTGCTCCCAAAGCGTGCACATCTTATCATGTGCTAATTGGTTGGGTGTAATTGCCATTAATCATAACCTATGATTTTTTAGCGGATTGATACTCCTGCCATAGTCGCGGCTGCTGGTGTGGCTCGGCGTTCATCCAAGCTTCCCGGGCTTTCGCAACGGCGGCGGATTTTTTATCAATCGGTCCGCTATTGTTAATCGTTGGCTCAGGTTGTGAATCGAGGGGCTTGCTTTGCCTTGTTTGGATTTTGGATTCGGCTTGCTTTAATACTTTCTCCACCGCGAACGGGCCGCGGGGATAGGCTTTAACAAGCTGGTCCACAAGCATGGGGTTACGGTTAAGCGATAGCACAGCGCGTGCAATGTCGACGTCCGTTTGATGGGCTATATGTGACATTTCAGCAATGCTTTGCTCACCGCCCCCATATTGATTTAGCTTTTGCACCAGTTCCGCTTTGTCTTGAGCGTAGCTGGGGAAATGCTTCATCAAGTCTTGTTCTTTTTGATAAAGATAGAATTCGGACTCGTCATCTAAAAAACCCGCGTTTGGCTGTGTCTGCTGTGGTTCAGGCTCAGCGGTTTTTGCTGGTGTTTCAGGTTGACTTAAATACGCCGTCATTGTCTCCTGATACCTAGCCTCGTCATAGTCACACGATTCTAAGGTAGGAGGTGCGCCTTTCTTTATCTTTCCAACCGTGCCTTCAAGCTCAGCAAGTCGATTTACAAGCTCTTGCTCTCTCTTCTTGCTGGCCCCAAGTTCCTCATTTTTGCGCTGGCGTTTTTCCTTTTCTTTACGGAAAGCCGCGTACGCTTGTTCCTGAGACATGTTAGTTTTATTAGGCTCGCTTTGGTCGCCTTCGGCTTCGACGTATAACTCGACCTCGCTATCCTCACCCTGTGGCTGGGTGACTTCCTCCGCTTCGACCGCCACAGTCTCTACAGGTTGTTCGGTGTCTGTTACCGTTTCCGTCATATTTCCCAAATCCGACATATAAATCCTCGTCTATCGGTGAACGAAAATTGCGATTTGCTCGCAATGGCAAGTGAGAATAGTTTAATTTGATTATGCAATTACAGCAATTGCATAGGAAATCGGAAAATTAGGGGTTGACATTAGAAAAGAAAATAAATAGTATGGCTTGCATATGGGAAACGTGCCCCACTGTAAGCACGAACACTAAAAGGTAACATTATGACAACAGTAAAATTTCAAGGCACAGACGTAGATTTGATGGGCAACATGCCAAAAGCAGGCGACAAAGCCCCTGAATTCGAATTGACTAACTCAACTCTTGAACAGTTCACACTTGAATCACTAAAGGGTAAGCAAGTTATATTGAACATCTTCCCAAGCATCGACACACCTGTGTGTGCTGAATCAGTAAAACAATTTGATTCATTGATGGAAGAGGCAAGCGACGTGATCGTTGTTTGTGTATCGGCTGACTTGCCATTCGCGTTCGCTCGCTTTGCTGAGTTGAACAACATCAACAATGTGGTATCAGGCTCAACGTTCCGCGGTTTCGGTTTTTCTGAAGACTACGGCGTAGAAATCAGTGAAGGCGTACTCACCGGCCTTGCCGCGCGTGCCGTTATCGTTATCGATGAAAAAGGGATTGTTAAATGGTCTGAGTTGGTACAAGATATTACCTTCTTTCCTAACTTTGAGGCCGCCATTAAAGCACTGTAAGTAAAGGGAAAGAATGAAAAACAGGGCCCCATAATTGGGGCCTTAATTTTATATAACAAAAGGATTTCTAGACTATGACTTTAGAAACTTTTCACGACGTCATCCAATTTTATGCCGACCAACAATGTCACGAATACCGTACTATGCAGCTAGTCAGGGCTAGGCTAGTCGTTTGCTGTATCGGCTGTGGACTGTGGTCATTACTGGCTTTTAACCTCATACAACCTTTAGAATTTAGCCAATACTACGAGAACGTCATCATGATATTGTTAGCGTGTTTTGCTGTCATGATGGCCGGAAGCCTTCATTTTATTATCAAGGCTTCTCTCCTTCCCAAATTTATGAAAATGCCCACTGACCTCAAAAACGCGCCCAAAGTAAACGGCAAACTGGACGTTGCGCGTTACCTTCAACAAGTGCCAGATTTCAATCGAACGGTCAATGACTTGAAAGCGCACATGATAGACCGCTCTGGTTACTGGCTAGTTGGATCATACATACCCATCGGTATCATTTTACTGATCGGCTATTTCGGTTGAAAAAAAGGGGCGCGTGTGCGCCCTTCTGTGTTTATTCTATAGCTCATGAGCAACCCCCAAATCCAGCGGAATTTGCCCTTCTTTGACCAAACGCCTAAATTCTTTGCGTTGCACCTTCTTGGATTTTTTCAGCAAGCGGCCTAGCTCGCTCCACTCCGTGCCTAATTCACGCAACTGGAGCCTTTCCCTAGAGAAATGGTTAATCTGCTCCTGTAGGCTATCAGGGGGCGGTTTGAGCTTATAGTCCATCCTATAAGTTTGGGAAGACTCCAAAACTTTGCTACCAGTTTCGAACGTCTCAACGTTTGCTTCTAACATCTTATTAGCCTTTTAATATAGTTATAAATGATATTATACTTCGTTTTGTATAAGAAACAAACACTATAGAAAATAATTGTTGCATTCTCAAATGAGAGTGGTTATTATTCCTCCCCACTGAGTTAGCGGGCACCGCTCCTACGGTGCAAGTTTTTGACTCCGAGCTTGTCGACAGAGTTAAACCCTGTTGATAATGATGTCGATTCGCTGCTCAGTATCCTTCATACTGCATACTACTTGCTTGGACATGTTTCTGTTAACATGCATCTTCGCCGCCCTTTCTTACCAGTTTGGGGCGGTATTTTTTTGCCTGAAAAACTAAACGAAATCAGCAAGTAAGTGATCTAAATCACACAGTAACCATTTTTTTTCTTGCAACGGTCACCCCTAATCACTAATATTAACAACGCCCCGGAGTTGATTCCTTTTTGGCTCCGGGGTTATGAATTAGTTTTAAAGGTTAGACCAGACCTTTGCAAAAAAGCCACCGAAAGGTGGTTTTTTTGTATCTGAAAAAAAAGATCTTGATCGTTTTAAAATTTTTCTTATAGTAGATCGCTAATTCATAGCCCATGGTCGGGCTAGAAAAAAGGAAACAACAAATGACTACTCGAAAAAAACTCACTCACACAGAACTTAATCAAATCTTCAGTGATAAAGGCCTCTCGCTAAAAGACGTCATTATCTTAACCCAACTCTATTACTTTTCATTTGCGGGTAGAAAGTTTTTCAAAAGCGTCAAAAGCCTTGCCAAAGACTGTTTTTGCAGCCCAAGAACGATCCAACGACATTTAAGAGCTTTAGAGGCAATGGGTCTCATTGTTTGTGTTGATAAGAGAGATCATCAAACATGGATTTACGAGTTCTCGGATCCTTGGAAAAGGCTTCTAGGCCTTTCTCCGTCTGAGCCGGAAAGTCATGCAGTGGATGACAAAACGATGCCCAAAGTTAAAGTTAAAAGATCTAAAAGAATAACCACCCCTGAAGAACCCAAAGTCGAATCTAACGTTATTGAACTCGAAAAGCTTTTGGAGGAATCAATAATACCTGACAAGGCCCTAGAGATTGTCGAAGATGAAAACGAACAGCCACAAAGAAAAAACGCGCCACTAGACACATGGGACGTGCTCAAAAGGTACTTGGAATATCACGTGGCCAACACAAAGTTCATGACGGCACCGTTTTTTTATAAGATGTTCAAAGGTTGGGTTCGCAGTGAATATCTAAGAAGGCCCTCCAAGGAACCCAAACAAAGCCATTGGAGACGCAGCCGCGAGCCAAGAGTAAGCCAGCTACAAGAGTGGCAAGATAAGGGTAACGAGTACATGCAACGTCACTATGGTGAATCGGTTGAATACGACGAGCATAACAGGCAAAATATCGACGCATACGCAGGGTTACTAACATGAGAGAAGAATGTACCGATTGTTTGACCGCACTTTATCTTTACGGCATGTTGAAAAATAGAGTGAGTATTAGGCGAGCCCCAAGTGAAATTATTGTTTTGCTTTGGTTTGGGGTGATCACAGGCAAAGGAGCTAAAATTGAAGCGCACACGATCGCCAGCACAGAGCTAAATTCTTGGCTCGATAAAATGAAATATATAATAATGGATGACGACGAAGGCTGTTCAATGCAAGAGGTACTAGTCCCTAGAATGATTGTGGGCGGGCCTTTAGAGGGTGGTAAAATTTGTTGCTTAAACATAGAGCCGTGCTACTACGACGTCGAATATGAATAGTCATAAAAAGGCCATGAAAGGGCTAAAAGAAAAACTGCAAAAAGAGGCTGATGAGAAAAAAGAATAATTATTTTAACCCCTTGACTCTCTCCTCTTCAGGTAGTTATACTCGTCCGCGGTCATCACCACGAAATCCCCCCAACGTTCGTTGGTGATGATAAGAATTCCATCATCGTACGCTGCTTGCAAAAATTTACCTGTCTCTCGCCTGAATTCGGATGCTGATACTTTAGTCGCCACCTCAGACAGACTGATTTCTACCCTCTCCGAATCTGAGAGACAGGTATTCTTCCTATGACGAGCTCTTAACTTAACCACATGGACTTTTATTTGATTCTTCCAAACATAGTCCTTGAGGGTGTTGTATTTGATGCCAAACTCGGCTGCTACTTCGTAGATATTTTTTGTTTTGAGAGCTTCAGTAATTGGGCCGTGTAATTCGGCCCAGTTGTGTATAGTGTATTTAGCGCGCTTCATTAGCAAATTTAAATCCCATCATTTTTTTACCCTGTAGATAGAAAGGGCGGTAAGTACATAACAAGGTAACAGCCAAGACAACCATACCGTGTATTTCGTCACCGATATCATAATACTCCATTGTGCCAGTGAATACAGAGCCTATTGCAAGTGAAAGAATCAAACTTACTACAACTGTCATAATGAAGTAAAAAAAATGTGTTAACGTCATGGTTAAATCCTCTTTGTTTGTATGACACTCATACTATATAAAATCATAATCTTTGTCAATGACTATTTTATATGCTTGTACAAAAAACAAACAATAAAGAAAATAAACAAATATATAGCCAGCTATTGCAAGGGTTGGCGAGCTGCCATAATCATTCATTGAAAAAATAAATAGGGAAATTTGTTGACAATGACATATAGTACGAATAGTATAAGCAACACAAAAAAACATAGAGGCTATTGGCATGAGAAACTGGGACAACAAAATAATCAAACTGGGCATTAACATCTATTGGATGAAAAGCGTTGCTACTGTGACATGCATGTTTTATGCACACTATTTCGTTGCGCGTTGGCTAATGGAAAAAGTTGGATTACTTGACCCCGGTTATGCCATATGGGAACTAATAGCAGTGTACTTTGGCAACCTGTGTTTCACTTGGGTTGGGGTTGCCTACCAAAGCAAAATAGATTGCGTCAAGATGTGGCATGCGGCTATAGACCGCGAAACAGAAGCAAAGGAAAAGAGGCGTAATTCCGCTTTGAGTTAAAAAACAATAAGGTTTATTCATGAAAGATAAACAAAGAAAATTCATCGAAATATATTTTGGTGGCGGGGTCGTCGTGACTTGCATATGCTTGGCTATCGTGGCGTTCACTGTGATAGAGTTTATGCTATAACAAAATCACAGTTAGAGGCTGTAAATGGACGCTCAAGAAAGAATAAACGAAACCCGCGACAGGGCACACGCCGCTGAACTTTCTGCAAAGGTGGTAGAGGAAAGATTGATTGCGCACGAAAAACAAACGAAACTTAGTTTTGACTCTTTAAATGAAAGATTTGATAAGTTTGAAAACAAGTTTATTCCCATGATGGAAAAGCTTGTCGAAAACGATGTTAGATTGTCGACTCACATACGCTGGATAATGGGCATTGGTGCTTCTGTCTTAGCAATAGCGGCCTCAACCGCAATAAAATATTTCTTTTTCTAATAAAAAAAGCCCCCGAAAGGGGGCTTCTTAATCGTCGTCCTGACGATGGTCACGCTTACCTTGGCGGTACTTGTCGATTAGAAACCATAACGAGCCTGCATAAAAGACAATAAGCGCAATATAAACGAAAACATTTATATCCAAGCACATTTAAACAGACCTCGACTGTCTGGTCAACATCTCTCTCATTCTCTCTATTTTTATATTACTAATCTCATCTATCTCTCTCCAGAGTGCATCCTCTGCATCAAGGAGCGATTCTATTTTGTTTGCAAGTCTTACCTTTCGCACATTAATAGATTTACGCCTTACTCTGATTATGCCTATCTTGGCCACCAGCTCATCAATGCGAAGGTTTAACTCGTCATTAGTCATGAAGGCTAAATCCATAATTGGCCTATCACGCAAAACACTTCACTCATTTTACATAAATCAACGATCATTGGCTGCTCTCTTTGTCTGGTCTCTCAAAGCCGTCGTGGCTTGGTTCATGGCGTCAAGGTTAAGCTTTTGCCCTTGGAGCTGAAGACCGCCGAATACATCAGCGCGTTTTGTCTCAGCCTCAAACATCTTAATTTGGTTAAGCACCTTATCATTTTCCGCCTGTAACATATCCGCTTGCCCTTCCATCTGGCGGGCCTGCGACTCTGCCATTACCGCTTGTTGCATCATGGCTTGGTTCTGAGCTTCGGCAGCCTGTGCGGCCTGTGCCATCTGCTCTTGTTTCATCTGCATGTATTGGGCCTCTTCGTCGTTTTTCGGCTCAAATGGTATGCCCTGCATGAGAATGATGTCTATCATCCGATATCTGGCCACCTGTCTCAAATCGTCCCCACCTTCACCCGTAGTGAGTGTTAATGCGTTCAATGCAATAAGCTGGCCGAGCTCGGTATCGGTGCCAACGTATTGCAGCATTTCCATACTGGCCGTACGTTCGGCCTCTCTCATATCTTTGTAAGCTTCTCCTTTCTCCACTTGTACGCTATAACGTCCACTCGCTGTGTTACCAAACGGTCCGATGCTGCCGTCTTCCTTCTGCATCATCTCTAACGTTTGTATATTGGCGTAACTACCGTCAGATTCTTGCACACGAATGTTACGTTCATTTGTAAAGTAAAGACTCTGTGCGGCGGGTATCCATGCCTCGCATTCGGCTTTAATGGCGTGGAGTATGTTTTTAACAACAGGTAAAAACGTGTCGTCGGTGCGTTCGTTAATCTCTTGAATGGATTCCGTACTGGCGTTAGACGGAACCGTCACCTGTCCCTGTGCGCTCATATCCATGATTTGATTGGTTAGGAACTCACCCGCGGCAGCAAGCCCCGTGCCTATCTGCGGCGGTTGTTGTTGGCCAATTGGGCCCACATGGGCAATATTGCCGTCTTTGTCAAGCAATGGGTCTGACATCACAAAGGGCACATTATCAATGTCTGCCCGACTGCGTTGACCTGCATGTTTCCTGATCTGTGACGGGGTGTATTCTGGCTTGCTTACTTGCGGCGCGGCCATAATTTCCATCATGGTAGAACCAAAGTAATTGTGAAACATTTCTGTGTCAGTTTGCTTACGTACTTCACCGCAATAGAATTCCACCCCGTTTATTAACGCATAGTATCCATAGCGAGGATAGAGCGGAACGCGTTTAAATGGCGTCTTCTGTGGCTTTGTAAGAAACTTCTCACCGTCAGCAAGGGCATATTCTACCCTTTTTACTTTTCGGCGCACAGAGGGCGCAGGCGAACCGATTTGCTCCTCATAGATAGCTTGGAACTCTTTCAGGTCTGCGCGGGTGTATTTATTGCCTTGTGGATCTTTTATGCCATCTCCGGCCGTTATCTTTAATCCGTTAAGTTCACTAAAGTCATATTCTGTGAGGGTCTTCTCTACGACCTCATAGTAATGAACAAGGTAAATATCACGCTTGGCGTCATTGTCATAGGTTCTATGGTGACTGGGGGTGTTTAAGAAACTGACAATATCGGTCCCGTATTCCTCTTCCATGCGTTTACGATTGGTGCGCACGAGGTGCCAGCCCCACCTTGAATCGCTTTTGTCTTTCTTTACGGCTCCCGCATCAAAGAACGCACTATCACAAGCACTATGAATTATTTCGGTACATATGTATTGATTGTCTGGGTTTGGGTCTTCTTCGTCTTCGTATTTTGTGACCTGCTTGGTACAGCCAAACCCACCGATACTGGCCTCAGCGGTGGCGACTTCGGAAGCCTCCATGCCATCGGATACTTGATAGTCATTACGCCACCTCTTTTGTAATAGCTCTGCGCCCTCGTCGGTAGCTTCTTCACTGTTAGAAACAATGACGGCGTTCAGCTCCATATCGTTGATGTTGCCAATCATCCGGTGGACCGAGCGCCATAGTTTATTAAATTCAGGCTTGGGCTTGTTAACAAATTGTTGACCGTGCGAACCCTTCCACCAAGAGCCTTTAAGGTAGAAGCGTTCAAGGTCCTTTGCGCATTCGTCTCGCATGGTCGTATCACTGTTAGCGTCACGCCAGTTGATGATCATTTCCTCATGGGTAAGCATATCAACACCAAATTAATAATAAAGTTATTGATATTGTAATGAACAAACTACAGTAAGGACAAAGCGCAAAGTCCACCAAATAACACAACCAGTGAGGCTCTAGGGAAAGAATCGACCGGAATGGCACCGGCTGCAATGATGGCAATCGCGATCGTGTAAAAATAGTCTGGATACATAAAGCCAATAAAGGCCGCGATATACCCCAAAAAGATGGTCGAAATCATTCTGCTCATGGCTTTCATAAGCAACTACCAATGATTAACATTCGTGATATGTAATGCGTCAAGGTCGTAATCCTCTTCTATGGGTTTTAGGTGTAAGCGTTCAGACATCATGACCGCATCGGCAAGGTTGGGAGAACGCAACTTAAACTTTTCTCTCATCTGTGCTTTGGTGTAGAGCTCAAAAATAGTACTGGGCTTAATGGGGAGTCGGCACAGCTCAGAACGCAGTCCTGACAGAGATTCACAAGCGCTAGAAAAACTAATGAGGTCCTCGGGGTCGCACATGACGCCCTTAACGACCGCTAAGTAAGTTCTGTATATTCTGTCTCTCAGTTTTAGGTAACACTGAGCACGTAGATTCTTAGCAATTTCCTTGTTCTTTACTTCTCTTTGTATATTGCTTGCACCGCTAGGCTCATAGGTAGAATCTGGACTGTCTACCGCAAACGCACCATTGAATTGATAAGCGGCAATGTTCTTTCCCTTTAGAGCATTGTTAACATCACGCTTAAGAGCCACACCCATGCCGCCGACGTCCCACTCATAGACATCTGCACGTTCATTAATGGCAATGCCGATTGCCCAATCCGAACCTTCGTTAACATCAATATCACCCCTTTTATACAATCCTGTAACTATGTTACCTTTACGAACACACACGGCCTTTTCGTCTGCCCCCAAGTCGCTTGGGTCGTGTGTAACCTTACAAACACCAAAAGGTTTCATACCGAGTTTTTCATGCGCATCAATGCAGGCGTCAAACCATTCTGCTTTAATAAGTGCATTCTCTATCTCATCATTAAAGCCGCCTTCCCAGATCCAATCGTAAGTCGTTCGGGGTAGATGCTCATAGTCAAACTGGCGCTCTTGCTCAAGGCCGGACTCCTCAAACCATGGATTATCTGACCAGTTCATTTTAATGACCAAATGTAAGTCGTCTTCATACAGCCCTTTGTCATCAAGCTTATCAATGAACGGTAAGATAAAGCGCTGGCTAAATGGGTCCTCACTCGATGCCGGGTTTGCACAAAAACTCATGGACACAGCATCAATATCGATTTCGTCTTTTTCTATCTCCTCTTGCTTACCGGGCAAGCCCTTCTTAGGCTTTTTTCTTGCAGTAGGCGTTAAGGTCTTAAGGGACTTATCCGATAGAAATTGTGCTTCCTCTATCCACCAGTCAAGAAAACCAAAGGCAGACTTAACCGATTCTGGATTTCTGGCCAGACCCATGAAACGAGCCGCCGCGTTGTTGTGTTGTATGCGTATGGCTTTCTCTGATATCTCCACACCATCAAGCTCTAAGCGGGCCATCTCCTCAGATAATAGGGCGTGGACTGAGTCTTGGATCGACGTCTGAAACTCACGGATACACATAAGGTTTTTACCAAGGTCATGCATTTGTATCGCGCCATGGCCACCCTTACCCACTGACTTACCAGAACCACGGCCACCAATAAGAACATTAAACCGTTTAGGTCTTAGGAATAAGGGCTCAAGCTTTAGGGCAAAGTAAGCATTCGGTTTCTTTTCACAAAGTGCCCATCTGTCATTCACCAGTTCATAGGCGCTGACTAACTCTTTGCTGTCTGGGCAAACAAAGCCAATAACGGTAGATTGAAAGTCGTCACTCCCTGTATGGAGGTGTTGCTCTAGCTTATCCAAGCGTTTATAGGCCAACATTGGATTCTAATTGCTTTAAGCGGTCTTCGAATTCGCATATTTCTTTTATTTTCATTCTGGTTTGTATCATGGAGACAATAACATTACCGATGTCGGCGGGCATATCACCGCTTGCTATCTCCTTAAGGATGGAATCGATTTGTTCTATTGGATCGCCTTTGGGGTTGTACTTGAAGTTAACAACAGGCATGACGTTTTTGGTTAATGGCTCGATTCGCTGCATGACATATTGCATAAGCTGAGCACAGGGTTTTTGATCCTTGCCATTACCAACGGACGCCCTGACAACCTTTCTCAAATACGCCTCTTCGCCGCCTTCGCATTCAGCGCGTATCGCCTCTAGCATCAGTGTGCGTTTGTGTTTTCCTCTCTTGGGTAGCGTTTTTCTTAGCTCAGGTGTTATCGTGGTTTTGTTTCTTTTTTGTGGTTGTGCCATGTGCCACACATATGCCTCTAGTGATTTTTAGATATCACACTATAACCAAATGCATATCAAAGCAATTGCAGAACAAAAAAACCCCCATAAAGGGGGCTTGTCTTAGTGAGTAAGATATATGTAACTATTTCAACCCAAATCGTCATTCCAATCAATCGAAGCATTCGATTGCAGTATGTCGAGTTGTTGTTTTAGGAGCCTTAGTTCAGCTTCTTTGCTTCGTAACTGAATATCATAAAGCTTAGAGCAATCTAACCTTTTTGGGCCACCAAATCTGTAGGAAACCTTCAAACCAATGTGGTTTTCGTCATTATTGTTGTAATAACCTGCCGGGTCATGATAACGACTTACACCGTCGTTGTCTGCCTGCTTGGCTTTACCTTCTAATGACACCTCCCATGGGGTGTCGTCCGCATCAAACGAACAACTGTTACCGTCGGACAGCTTCACCGTGTCTGCCAATGTGGCACTAGAGACACAAGCAAGAACAGCCGATAAGAATAACTTCTTCATCGTACTTTATCCTTATTGAGCCAATAAGCTTTTACAAGGGTACAAATTTTCGTATTCATACTTGCCCCTATGCCAATTGAGCACACTTTGTGATTTTCAACCCGTCCGGGCTCATTGAGCTTGACGGGTATCTTTGCTCTGTTCTTCTGACCTGCATGTACTTTAATTCGATCGATTTCTTGACCATCAACAGTAATGACAAAGTCTTTAGTTATTTCAGAGCCAACAGTAATTGGAACCACCACATAACCTGTAACCGTAATCGATTTAAGTGGCTCATCTTCACCACCAAAACTGATGGGTGACATACTGTGACTGTAAGCGTTAGCGGTAGCCAAAAGTGCGGCTAATGTAATGGTCCGTTTCATTGTTAAGCCTTAGTTAGTAGGCGTGCATTTTGCTTCAACAGTTGCTCTGGCGAAGTAATCACCCGCTGGCAATGCATCTGTGTTGGTAGTCGTTGTAAACTTAACTCCCAATGCTTCCCCGCTGACTACAGCAACGCCAGTTTCATCATGGTATGTTGTACTTGGATCGTCTGATTTAACCAACTCAACACCTGCCAAATCGTCATGATGGTCGAAATCTGTAAAATCTAACACTAAGTTACCCTGTTGAACGTTACTCGTTGGAATGATTGTAAACACCTCACCAAACGTTGTGTCTACATCGGAGTCAGATACTGCAATTGAACATGTCGATTCAATGTGTAGTATGTCTTGGATATCAGCGGTCCCGGACTGTTCTACATGCTCTGCCATTGCACCAGTTGAAGACGCTGCAATAATTGTTGCTAGTACTAGTTTTTTCATTGTGTATTACCTTAGTTTTTGCTGAGCAATAAAGGGCGCTCAGCTTACCCTATTTTTTTTCGCCGCATATCACTTCAATTTGAAGCTCTGCGCCGTAATTACCCGCAGGCAATCTCTCGATTTCCTGCTTTGATTTATCCGAAATAACATTGATCGTGAGCATGTCGGTTACAAGAAAGTTATCTCTTATAGCGTCATTGCTTTTGCGTTTAACTTGCAAATGTCCTAACTCAGGGTTGTAATCTAGAATATTAATTTTAACTCTGTGTCTCCATTCGGCATCGGTCTTAACCTTCATAACGATGTCTTCGCCGAATGTGTCGTCAGAGCCCGGATCGATAATATCTACACCGCAAAATGTGCCTTGAGGAGACGCTACCGCGTCACCAAAAGACAATAAAGCGATTAAAGCCCATGTTGTTTTGTTCAGCATAATTGCGCCTCATTTGTCTGAGTATAATACCATGTGCATGGCGTCTGTCAAGTACTAATCTTATATAAGATAAAAAAAGCCCCAATTAAGGGGCTTATTGGTTAAGGAGTCATTACCACTCGTAGTTAACAGAGGCAGCAACAATTGGCTTCATGTCGTCAGCCGTGCTAGCTGATACAGCGCCGCGCAATGTCATGTTTTCAGTTGCACGATAACCCATACCTAAAGCGATAGCGGATTCACCGTTATAGTTACCTGCACCTACGCCGACATTGAAGTTACCAACACCGTATGGCTGTGCAAGTTGACCCATGGCAGCCACACCAGCAATAGCACCGTTAGTTTGTGACTTAAAGCTGTTGTAATCTTTTGCCATTTCCTTAAAGCGTTGGTTTAATCCATCAATTTTAGCAGTGTTCTTTGTAATATTGCCCGTATTCGCAGTGATGTTAGTACGGTTGGTTTCAATACCGCCCGTATTCGCAGTGATGTTAGTACGGTTGGTTTCAATACCGCCCGTATTCGCAGTGATGTTAGTACGGTTGGTTTCAATACCGCCCGCATTCAAAGTGATTCTAGTATCGTTGTCAGCGATGTTATTACGGTTGTTTGTAACATTGCCCGTATTCACAGCGATGTCAGCAGTGTTGGTGTAAATACCGTCCTTATTCACAGCGATGTCAGCAGTGTTGTTATCGATGTCAGCAGTGTTGCTCTCGATGTTATTACGGTTGGTTTGAATCTCGCCCGCATTCATAGTGATGACAGCACGGTTGGTTTCAATATTGCCCTTATTCACAGTAATGGCAGCGGTGTTGCTTTTAATCTGATCATCATGGTTGAATAAAATAGCATCTTGACGAAGGTTCATGTTTCGGTTTTCTTGAACAACACGATCATCATGTACCGATTCCGCTGTTGGACTTTCGGTTTCTGGGGGCGTCTCGGTATCGCCTGCTCCACCAAACCAAGACATAGCGCTGCCCGAGTACCCTTTATCTTCTTGTGGCGGTTGGGCTGACCCTTCTGCCTGTGCGTTTATTGAAAGCGTTGCAGCTACTGCAATTGTTAACATTGATTTTTTCATTTGAATTTACCTATACATTAGTTGTGAAATAGTTTATATATATCGCCCCAGTAGTGGGAACGATCACATAGTACGCATATAAGATTCAAATTACAAGTACAATGTGCATATAAATTTAAAAAAAAACGTTAGACTTTTAAGCTAGGTCCACTAAGCATATGATAGTAAAAGGTTATTAGCATGAGCAAGTTTAAAAAAAATAGTCAAAATATTGTAAGAATTAGACGAAATCGTCTATCCGATGAATACGCTACCCTATCAATGGACAGAATTAACGAACTTTTAGACCATATTGGCGGCAGGCAAGAGCTTACTTACGTCGTTAATAAGCAGCTTGAAATGTTAGAAGTCGCTGAAAGGGTGCACCCGCAGGAGATCACGAATTGCCTGTATAAAAAAAAGGTGGTTCCACAACTCGCGGTAAGGATAGAAACAGCGCTGAGTGACATGGAAGGGTTCGAACATTATACCAAAGAATATTTTTGTCCTGATTTGAACAAAACTCAATTTGAAATGGTTATTAAGAGCATGGACTTTGACAATGTTTAAGTTTGAGTTTATGATGCTTAGGTAATGTTTACCAGACACCATTGTTGTTTGTTACCTTAGTAACTAGCCGCCCTACTAGGCGGCTTTTTTTGTTATTCTTTCGTTATACCTTTTCCGATACAATGATTGCCCGTCAACAATTTAAGGTGGTTATGAGTAAGCATTTTTCCAAACATGAGTTCACATGCCCATGCTGCGGCCGTTACATTGTATCAAATCACTTGATGGCAGTATTAGAGCTGATACGCGCAGAATTTATGCGCCCTGTTCATATTAACTCTGGCTATCGATGTAAAAAAAACAATGAAAAGGTCGGTGGTTCAAAAGATTCAAAACACCTGTTGGGGATTGCCGCCGATTGCCACATACAAGGCGTAACACCGGACGATATCTTTGATTTTATGAACATGACGTTTCCAAGATGTTATGGTGTAGGCTTATACAATAGTTGGGTTCATATTGATGTAAGACCCGAACGCGCAAGATGGAGAGATATTGATGATAAAAAATAAATGCATCGCCTTAATAGGGGCCTCTCTGGCATTTCAAGTAACCGCTGAGCACTGTCCTGATCCAAACGATATAACGAAAATAAGCAATTTGCAGAAATCACCATTGAACCTTATTTAGACCACTGGAA